>Ga0172377_10000832_pt1 | contig 30127 bp, 29 predicted proteins | sample Pumphouse3metaG_FD_119749 | JGI IMG/M metagenome (GOLD analysis project Ga0172377, IMG submission 119749) | Leachate microbial communities from a municipal landfill in Southern Ontario, Canada - Pumphouse #3 metaG | ecosystem: Engineered > Solid waste > Landfill > Unclassified | place: Canada... | reverse complement strand
GGAGTAAAAAAGATAAGTTAATCTTACAAGATGCCCTAGTGGCGAAAGAGATTAAGGTGGTGGCTACTGACCACTGCACCTTTACCAAGGAGCAAAAGAATTCTTCCAAAGATTGTCGCACAATCTTCCCCGGGGTGCCGGGAAGTGAAGAGCTCTTACCATTAATCCACACCTTTGCTGTCGCCTCGGGGCGGATGAGCCTTTCTCATATGGTGCGCCTCCTCTCAACTGCCCCAGCCAAGACTTTTGGTCTCTACCCCCAAAAGGGGTCACTAGAGGTGGGCAGTGATGCTGATATCGTAATCTTTGATAGTGAACACCTTTGGACCCTCTCAGCTGAAAATCTCCACAGTGCTGCCGGTTACACCCCTTACGAAGGGTTCAACGTGGTTGGCAAAGCGATTATGACCTACTTGAGGGGACGATTAGTTGTGGGTGACGGTATCTACCTAAGCAAGAAGGGGGGAGGCAAATTTATCGAAGCCCAAGAGTCACTCGTTTTCGAAGGCTTTAGGTGAGGTAGAGCTTCCTAACTAAAAAGAGGACCAAACGGTCAGGTAAGATGCGCTTCAAGAGAAGAAGTATTTTATAACTTAAACCAACAGCTACCCGCGGAGGGGGCGAAGAGCGCTGTGCTAAGCGCCATACTGTCTTTGCCACCTTCGAAGGGGGGTAACCCCCCTGCTCATCTTTACCCATCTGTTCAATAGCGTGAATCCCTTGCTCACTGTAGGGAGATCCTTCGGGGATAGCTGCGACTCGCTGAGCGGTGAAAGGGGTCTTAGTATCTCCCGCTTCAACGACTGTTGCCCTCAAACCAAAGGCTCTCCCCTCCATCCTTAGGGCATCACTGTAGGCTTCTATGGCAAACTTAGTGGAGCTGTAGTGGCTCTGGAAGGGGAGGGAGATCTTCCCTCCAACCGACCCCATCGTGATTACCAGCGATGCTTTGCGCTCTCTCATAAAGGGGAGGAGGTGACGATTGACCTTTAAGACGCCAAAGAAGTTGGTCTCAAACTGTTGGTAGACCATCTCTAAGGGGGTATCTTCGGCAGCCCCGGCTATCCCAAAACCGGCACAGTGGAGGATAACACCAATTCCCTCGCCAGTGAGGCTTTTAGCTTCAGATTCTATAGCGGCTATGGTTTGCTCTACTTTAACCTCATCCCGGATATCTAAAGGGTAGATGTGGACATTAGGGGGGAGGGATTCCGCAATCTCCCCCCTACGGGAGACCCCCCACACCTGCCACCCCCTCTCAGCAAAGAGGTGGAGTGAGGCTAGACCAATCCCACTGGTGGCCCCTGTTATTAAAATGTTTGAGCCGTAAGGTCCCATCTATTCCTTCTTTAAGAGGTCTCTAATCTCTGTTAATAGGGCAATATCTTGTGGCGGAGCGGGGGGCGCCTCTTCAACAACCTCCTCTTCTTTCTTGAAACGGAATGAGTTGATCCCCTTGATAACAATGAAAAGCACAAAGGCAATCAGGAGAAAATCGACAACAGCTTGTAAGAACAGCCCATATGAGAGGACCAGCGGCTCTCCAGTGGCAGTTACTTTCTTTAAGACAAGCTTTAGGTCAACGAAACTGATTCCACCAATTATGAGACCCAAAAGGGGCATCACCACATCATTGACAAACGAGGTTACAATCTTACTGAAAGCTCCCCCTATGATTACACCAACTGCTAGGTCAATGACATTCCCTCTTGAGATGAAAGTCTTAAACTCTTCAACAAACTTACTTTTCTTGGCCATAAAACCCTCCCTGTTTTCATCAAATCTACCCTATATTTAACTATAGTGCTATATCTTCTTCACTTTTGATATTTATAGTATACTCTCTCAACAGCAGGAGAGATGTTATGGATAAACCAAAGAAGAGAATATTAACAGGCGATAGGACCACCGGAAAGTTACACCTGGGGCACTATGTCGGGAGTCTTGTTAACCGCGTAGCCCTTCAAGACACTTACGACACCTTCATCCTATTGGCCGATATCCAAGCCTTAACAACCCACTTTAATGAGCCTGAGTTGCTCTATAGCAGTATCTATGATGTCGCTATCGACAATCTTTCAGTTGGCTTAGACCCCAATAAAGTTACCTTCGTCCAGCAAAGTGCCGTTAAAGCGATTGCTGAGATGACCGTATTCTACTCAATGATTGTCAACGTTAATGCACTGCGCCACAACCCAACGATTAAGAGCGAGGCGGCCCACTACGGGTATGAAGATTTGACCTACGGCTTTTTAGGCTACCCGGTGAGTCAAACAGCAGATATAACATTTTGTAATGCCGACTTGGTGCCAGTAGGGGAGGACCAAATTCCCCACCTCGAGCTCTCACGGAAGATTGTGAGGAAGTTTAATAACCTCTATGGGACAAATATTACGGTGCCCCAAATTAAGTTGAGTGCAACTCCCCGTTTAGCGGGGCTCGATGGAAGTGCTAAGATGAGCAAAAGTGCCGGTAACGCTATCTACCTCAGCGACTCCGCTGAAGAGGTGCGAATGAAGGTGCGTAAAGCGGTCACCGACCCGGCAAGAATCACCAAAGATATCCCGGGGAATCCTGAGATTTGTAACGTCGCCAAGTACCATAAAATCTTCACCCCCGGCCGCTATGAAGAGTTGTCTGGTAAATGTCGTACCGCCCAAATCGGGTGTTCTGAGTGTAAAGAGATCTTAACGAAGAGTTTGAACGACCTCCTTGATCCCATCAGGGAGCGACGCGCCTACTACGAAGCTCACAAGGATGAGGTGCGCGATATTATCAACACAGGGAGCCGGATTGCCAATGAGATAGGTGATGAGCAGGTTGAGCGAATGCGTGAGGCGATGCACCTGGTTATATGAGCAGATCCTCCACTTTTAAAGAGGCCTTTCTCCTCACCATTCCGGTGATGATGGGCTACCTCGTTTTAGGGGTAGCCTTTGGTCTTTTATTGCAAAATGGGGGGTACCACTGGCTCTGGGCAACCTTAGCGAGTCTGGTGGTCTACGCCGGCTCGATGCAATTTGTCTTGGTAGGACTCTTAACCCAACAAGCCCCCCTCTTAACGGTTGCTGTCACCACCCTTTTAGTCAACTCACGCCACCTCTTTTACGGCCTCTCATTCATAGAGCGCTTTAAAGCTATGGGGAAGCGGGGCCTCTATATGATCTTCTCTCTCACCGATGAGACCTACGCTCTCCTCTGCTCGGTTGATGAGAAAGCTTCTGATACTCTAATATTGATTATTGCTCTTTTAAATCAAGCCTACTGGGTGATTGGTTCCACTTTAGGAGCTCTTGTTGGCTCTTACATTACAGTCAGCCTCGAGGGGATTGAGTTTGCCATGACTGCCCTCTTTACCACTATCTTAGTGGAGCAGCTTTTAGAGAAGAAGAACCGTATTCCTGCCCTTATTGGGTTTATCTGTGCTGCCGGAGCGCTCTTTTGGCTTGGCCCCGATAAGTTCCTCCTCCCTGCTCTGGGGGTGACGGTGCTCCTCCTTCTCCTGTTACGCCCTAATCTGGAGGTAAAAGGGTGAACCTAGTCCACTCCCTCCTAATAATAGGTGTCACTGCCCTTAGCACCCTCATAACCCGCTCTACCCCCTTCCTTCTCTTTGGAAGGGGCGAGAAAAGGGTGGGGGGGACAATCCTCTACATTGGGAAAATCCTCCCTCCAGCGATTATGGCAACCCTTCTAGTTTATGCCCTCAAAGAGATCTCTTTTGGAGAACTCAGTGGCTGGCTCTTTGATTTGGGAGCAATTGCGGTAACAGCTTTAATTCACCTAAAATGGCGTAATGCCCTCATAAGTATTGCGGTGGGGACTATCCTCTATATGGTTTTGGTACAAGGACTCTTCTGGTAGCTTTGCGACTAGTCTCGGATGTGTTACATTAAGGGTATGGAAGAGAAAAAGACGAGGAGAAGAGAGTTATATCCCACTACGGTTTTCACCAAAGAGGTGATAGAGAGTGTCTTAGTGATCGACCCCTCTTTAGACCTTGATTTATTAAATAATATTGCACTCAAAAAGCGACCCGAGAGGTCTTTGGAGGGGAATCTTAACCACTTCACTAAGAAAGACCTATTGGAACTAGGTGAAGACTTAGGACTCCAAATCCCCAGCTCTCAGAAGAAAGGGGAGGTGGTCCAAGCTGTCGCCCAACAAATTGAGGGGGAGTTTTCAAAACTACTCCCCTACTTCCCCGTTAAAAATCTTGAGTTTTTAGCCCGCTTCAGGGGGAAGGGGAGTGTGAAGATCAATCCTAATAAGTTGAGCTTCCACGATATCTCCCACCTCCAAAACTTTGGTTTCATCTTCCTCTACAAAGGGGGCTCGGCATTTACCCTAGTGACCCCCACCGAACTTATAGATAAGCTAGAGATCTTGAGCGATTTAAACTTTTGGAAAGGGGCCGAACTTAACCAGCGCATCGACGCTTATGCCATTGCATTGACCAACCTCTATGGTGTTCTCGACATCGACCAATTTGCCATTGTCTGGAACAGGTTTGAGAGTGAGACTCTCACCCCTGCCATGATTCAAGATGAACTACACGCTTTAGGACGGGTTCAATACTATTGGTGGATTCTCGACGAATTGGTAATCTCCTCCTACTTCAAAAGTATCGATGAGGTTGAGCTCTTCTTAGATAATGTTAAACAGGTCGCCTATTACGCCCCCAGTCGTGAAGATCTAATTACTTACTTCAAGACCCCCTACGACGACCAATCCCCCGCTGCAAGTGCGATGATTGAGTTCCTATCGGGGTATCGCCTTCCCGCTGGGGAGCAGATTGAAGAGCTGATGGGCGAAATTTCCGATGCGTGTATCATGGGTGAGAGGATGCAAGATGTCTTTAACCTCCTCAACGAGTATGGACTCCTCTTTAACGAGATGGAGGAGATTGACCGCTTCACCGAACTCTTTGCTCAGATGAATCAGAGTTGTCGTAAATGGGAGCTGAGGGGCCACCTCCCTGAAACTGCTAAAAAGGGAAAAACTTCTTAGGGTATTTGACTGAAATAAGGATTGAGTTGAAAGAGACAACGGTCCCCCTTTTAAGTAACTACAACGAGAGGCAAAGCGATGCGTAAGAGGCTTGAAATTGAAGAGCTATTACCCCACCGTCCCCCCTTCCTTTTTATTGAGGAGATTGTGGAAGCCAATAAAGAAGGGAGTGTGGGGCGCTACCGCTTTAAGGAGAATGAGTTATTCTTTGCAGGTCATTTCCCCCACTATCCAATAGTGCCAGGGGTTATTTTAATTGAAATGATGGCCCAATGTGGTGGTGCGGGTGTCAATAAGATGGGGTATTATAAAAAAGATACACTTTTTGTCCTAGCATCTGTGGAGAAAGCTAAATTCCGCCAAGAGGTATTTCCTAACGCTGAAGTGAAGGTTGAGGTGAAAAATCTGAGAACCTCAAAGCTGATGCTTAAGCAGAGTGGTAAGGTCTATGTGGGGGAGGATGTTGTCGCTGAGGCGACCTGGCTCTGTGTGGTGAAGGAGCTGGACGGATGATAATCAAACAGCGGATATTGCGCAATGTCTCACTAAATGCCCACCCTAAAGGGTGTGCTCTTTATGTGAAAAAACAAATTGAGTGGCTCGAAGGGCTATCGGGTGTTTTCTCCAACTTCCCCAAGAGAGTTGTGGTCCTTGGTGGCTCTAGTGGCTATGGCCTTGCTACTCGCCTTGTCAGTAGCATCCTCGGCGGTGCTTCAACTATCAATGTCTCGTTTGAGCGGGAACCCAGTGAGAAGCGTACAGCCTCTGCGGGGTGGTACTCTTCCCACGCCTTTGAGGAGGAAGCAGCTAAGCGAGGGCTCTATGCTAAATCTATCTTTGGGGATGCCTTCAGTGACGAAGTGAAAGAGGCAACAGCAGAACTCATTGCCAACGAGTTGGGGCAAATTGACCTTTTAGTCTATTCACTCGCCTCGCCCCTCAGAATTGACCCTATTACAGGGGAGACTTACCGCTCTGTTTTGAAACCCATTGGAGTTGATTATAAAGCCCTATCGCTTGATCCCTCCACAGGGGTTATCGGGGAGGTGGTAATAGAGAGGGCCCTAGCGGGGGAGGAAGAGGCCACTGTTAAAGTGATGGGAGGGGAGGATTGGGAGCTTTGGATTGATACTCTCTTAGCCAAAGGGCTCTTGGCCCCCTCTTTCAAGAGTGTTGCCTACTCCTATATAGGTCCTGCTCTCACCTACCCAATCTACCGAGAAGGGACGATTGGACGAGCTAAGGAGCACCTTGAAGCAAGTAGTCACACAATCAGTGAGAAGCTAAAGCCAATTGGGGGAGAGGCCTACGTTTCGATTAACAAAGCTCTCGTCACTAGGGCCAGTGCCGTTATTCCAGTGGTCCCTCTCTATATTGCCCTCCTCTACCAAGTTATGAAAGAGAGGGGGGTACACGAGGGGACAACAGAGCAGATTTTCCGTCTTTTCCTTGAGCGTCTCTACACTTCAGGGGAGGTTCCTACCGACTCCAAGGGGCGCATCAGGGTAGATGAGCGGGAGATGGATAAAGAAATTCAACAAGAAGTTGAGCATTTGTGGGGTCTGCAGAGAGTGGGTGAAAGCCTCATAGGGGGCGATTTAGTGGGGTTTAACCTAGAATTTGCCCAAATCAACGGTTTTGGATTTGATGAAATTAATTATGAAGAAGAGGTCGACCCCTTTTCATAATGCCCCCACTCTGATACCATTCACCTGATTTTATAGGAGCGTGAATGGTAATTCAGGTTTTTCAGATGGTGGGAAGCCTCGGCCTCTTCCTCTACGGAATGAGAACGATGAGCGACGGTATCCAGAAGGTTGCCGGAGATAGGCTCCACTCAGTTTTGAACTTCATGACAGGGAATCGGTTCGCCGCTATCTTTACTGGGTTGTTTGTAACGGCGATTATCCAATCCTCTTCAGCTACTACCGTAATGGTGGTCAGCTTTGTCAACGCCGGCCTTCTACAGCTAACCCAAGCCATTGGGGTGATTATGGGGGCCAACGTCGGGACTACTGTCACCGGTTGGTTGGTTGCCAGTCTCGGCTTTAAGATTGAAATTATTGTTATTGCTCTCCCCGCCATCGGGATTGGCTTTATAATCCTCCTTCTCAAAAAGTTTCGATACCGCGATTTTGGTGAAGTTTTAATTGGGTTTGGCCTCCTCTTTATGGGGCTTGAGTTCCTCAAGAACTCGGTCCCTGATATCGGTAAATATCCCGAACTTCTCCAAAGGGTGGCCCAGTTTGCCAATAAAGGGTTCTCCTCCTACCTCCTCTTCATTGGGGTGGGGATGGTTTTGACAATTATTGTCCAATCCTCATCGGCAGCTATGGCAATTACCCTTATGATGGCCTACTCAGGGTGGATCGATTACCCCACAGCAGCTACTATTATCTTAGGGGAGAACATCGGGACAACCATCACCGCTTATATCGCTTCAATTGGGACCAGCGTCAATGCGCGACGGGCTAGTAGAGCCCATATTTTGTTCAACATTTTAGGGGTAATTTGGATGACCCCTGTCTTTATGCCCTTCTTGAAGATGGTCAATTTTATTACGCCGGGGAATGCCTTCTCAACCGATATTACAAATCCTAATGTTCTGCCCATGAACCTAGCGATGTTCCACACCCTCTTCAACGTCTTTAATACAATCATCTTCAGCTTCTTTATAAACCAGATCGCCTTTGTGGTGACAAAAATGGTCCCTGACGAGAAGGGTATTCCCTCTGAATACAAACTCAAATATATTCGAGCCTCCCTCCAAGATACCCCTGAGTTCTACCTCGTAACTGTTAAACGGGAGCTCTCTAAAATGGCCGATGTAATTGCCGATATGTTCACCCGCTTCTGGGATATCTTTAGCCAGCCTGAGAAGAAGCTGGGCGATGAGGTAGAGACCCAGAAGAGGATGGAGGACCTCACCGACCAGATGCAAGAGGAGATTACTAAATTCCTCTCCCAGTGTTCGATGGATACGATGAACCGCGTTACAGCCCGCAGTGTCTATAGTATGATGAGAATTACCAATGAGCTTGAGAGTATTGGCGACAGCTGTTTCAATTTGATGCTCTTAGCTGAACGGCGCCACCGTAAGCAAATTGAGATTGACGATGCGGCAATTGAGTCCCTTTTGCCTTATGTCGACTTGGTGAACCAGTTTATTAGGTTTATTAGGAGCCACCTCAATGAGCACATCTCAAGTGAGAATATGGCAGTTGCGGTCAACCTAGAGAATAACATTAACAAGATGCGCAACACCTTAAAAGAGTCGGCTTCATCACGTCTTCAAGAGGGGGCCGATGTTAAGGCTGAACTCCTCTTCATCGATGTGGTACGTCACGTTGAACAAATTGGAGACCACTGCCTCAACATTGTGGAGAGTGTTGCTCGCCTCGGCTAAAGTGACCACCTAATTTTTCAGCCCACCTCTCAGGATATCCCGCATAGTATTTGCCCCACCGCTCCTTCTTAATCTTATTGAAGAGGAGGGCGTAGCAAGCCCTTGAGAAGGAGGGGAGTCCAATTACCAAGAGGTAGAGGGGGCCCACCATCCGAGACTGGAGAGAGTGACCCGCCTCGTGATTACGGTTTTGCTCTCTCCCTGTATAGAAGATGAACCAACCCAGAGAAACACCAATTGGGGCCACTATAAAGAGGCGCCTTTGCTCAATAGTTATCTTAGTTACCTTCTTAAGGGTAACCATGTACAACAACACGAGAGCCCCCAAAACATTTTGGGGGAGCTCCCAAGTGAGGCCACTCAGTGTTGCTAAGAGAGTGAACAGCTTGTTACTCTTGGTAGTGTCCTGGAGGGATGAGGTCTCCAAACTTCTCCCTAGCCTCCTTTATTTTAGTAATCGTGGCGTCCCAATAGTCGAAGATATCTTGTGGAGTATTGGGGTCTGTCTTCTTGTAGAAAGCTTTGGTGCGCTCCAACTTCTCAATCCACTTAGTGGAGCGGAAGGTGAAGAGGTAGTTGTAATCTTCTTCACTGAACTCCTCATCAAGATATTTCTTGAAGAGCTCTTTTAGGTCCTCATACTTTGGAATTCTCCCTGTTGGGGTGAGGTAGTAGCCAAATTCGTCGTAGATACGCCCCTCTGCCCAGTGGAGCCACACCTTCTTAGCCAATTTACTGGTGACAAATTTCCCCTCTGCATTGCGCATGAAGTAGTTGTTGCTAAAAATCTTGGGGGTATCGTCGACCTTCTCCCCAAACTTGATATTATTTTCGGTATAGACCCCTAAGGGGTAGGAGAGGAAGTCGAGGTTGGCCATAGGGCTGGGGAGGCGCACTCCTTCTGCCCCTATGGTGGCACTCGTCGTCTCTGACTCGAGGGTGGCTGCTTTGATTAAGATTCCGTCGCGCCAGTTGAACGACTCCTCAACGGGAACGGTAGTATCGCTATCGCGTCCCCCATAGAGGATTCCCTGAACTTTAACCCCGTTTTTAGCCTCAAACCCCTCTTTATCAATATTCTCTAAGTAGTCGAGGCGCATAGTGTAGCGGGCATTACCGTGAGCCACACCTACCTCATTCCCTTTTTGGTCTTTAACCCCCTTTTTCCAATCTCCAAAGTGGTTACGCCCTTTAGCGGGAGAATCGACCCCCATCCCGAGCCAGTAGGGTTTGTTATCGCTACCCCTCAAGACGTTGGAGAAGATGATCTCTTGGTCACGCATTAAGTTCTCAAAGATGAGGGGGTCATCTTTGGCATTGACATCTTTGATGATTCCAAACATTCCAAACTCAACGTTAACCGCCCTAAACTCTCCGTTAATATTTCTAAAGTAGGCGATATCATCGCCTACGATTTGTTCTCCTGGAATCATTGCTGTGGAGGTCTTTCCACATGCAGAAGGGTAGGCTCCACAGAAGTAGGTTTTACGGGCCTTCTCTTTATCGAGGGCAGCCATGATAAACATGTGTTCGCAAAGCCACCCCTCTTGTCCCGCTTTGTTGATTGCCAAGCGCATCGAGTGTTTTTTTAACCCCACTGAGTTTCCGGCATATTGGTTGTTCATCGAGTAGACGATGTTATTTTGGGTATCCATATAGATACGACGCTGAGCTATGTTTACCGATGTTCCCCGCTCATCGAGTTCTCCTGCTGAGTGGATAAAGCGGAAGAAATCGCCCTTCTCCTCCTTCTTCATCTTTAAGAAGTGGTTGTAGGCAGTGCGGTAGAGGATAAATTCGGAGTGGGCTACATACCAACTATCAGTGAACTGGATACAAGGGATAGAGAAGATACTTTCAGTGGGCCCTTCGCAGAAGAACTGAACAACAGCATCTTTACCACGCATTATCCCTTTGGAGATCTCCATTATCTCACAGTGTCCCTCTTCATACTCAACCATGTTGAGTCCCGTCATCTTCTCCAAGTTTTCTTTGTAGACAATATATTTTGTGTTCTCTTTATCGCGGGCTTGGTCCCCATATCCGTCCCAGTGGATTGTCTGCTTAGGGTGAAAAAGAGCCTCTTCCTCCCCTTTAGCCAATGCTTGGTCTCGCACATATTGGATATCTTCTTCACTATCGGTACACACAAAGATTGAGTCGGGATTACAATGTTCAGCGAAGAACCCGATGAATTCGACCACTTTGGGGTTTTTTAAGGCTTTAATTTTCCCAAAGCTAGTCGCACTCATCTTCCCTTTTAATAACTTCTTATATCTGCTCATAGTTCCTCCCATGCAAATATGCACACTTAAAGCCTAAACCTCTCCTAGTCGATTTGCAACTTCTCAAAGAGCTATTTGGGGCAATTAATTAGTTTGAAGCCTCTTCCGATTTATCTTGGCTTTTCTGAGGTGCTTTACGGTACTTCAAGAGGTTTTCCTTAGTAATGGCACCTGAGAGGACAAGGGATAATTTAGCGCTCGCAGGTCCCACCAATTCGTACAAGACAGCCGATGATAAGATAATCGTAGTGAGAAGATTGGCTAGATCAGGGGGGAGAAGGCGGTTACCCAAGGCAGCCAGCCCAATCGAGACTCCTGCCTGGGGACAGAGGGCCAGCCCCAAGTAGTTACGAATAGATTTATCCATCTTCAAAACTGAAGCGCCTGCAAAGGCCCCAAGGTACTTCCCAACAATCCTGATAAAGAAGTAGACAACCCCCATAATCCCCGCAACTCTCAACATCTGCAAGTCTAGTTTCATCCCCGAGACAACGAAGAAGGTGAGGAGGATCGGGGGGGCGAAGAAGTTAAGGAGCCTAAAGAGCTGCTCATCATCACTTATATTGACGTAGGTGGCTCCCAGCACCATACACGAGAGGAGGGGGGAGACCGACAAAATAGAGCAGAAGCCGGTGAGTCCAAAGATAGCAATCATTAAGACAACTAGGCGGTGGTCATCCGAGTGGCGTTTAGCAATTAGGAATTTTAAGAGGAAAGCAATTCCAAAGGCGGCTATTAGGGTTAGAAAATTCTTAAAGATTGGGATAAAGAGGGTTAAGAAGTTAACAGCCCCCGTATCAATTGCCTGAATAATAGCAGCTGAGACACTAAAAGCGATTAAGGCTACCGCATCATCGAGGGCGGTAACCTGCAAAACAGTCTCGACAAAGGGACCTGTAGCGTGGTATTGGCGGATGGTCATCATCGTGCTGGCAGGCGCTGTGGCCGAACCAATGGCCCCCAACATAATGCAAAACTCCCAAGAGAGGCCAAAGAGAAAGCGCATCCCAAAGGTGACCACAACGGCTGCTGTTAAGCTTTCGAAGAGGGTTAAAACAATGGCTTTACCCCCATTGGAGCGGAGCATGGGGAGCCTAAAGAAGCGCCCAACTGAAAAGGCGATAATTGCCAAGGCGATGTCAGTGACAACGTCGAGACTCTGAACAACTGCGATATCGACCAGCTTTAACCCACTGGGACCAATTAGTATCCCGGCTAAGAGGTAACCGGTAACGTGGGGAAGACGGGCAAGTTTAGTGATTCTAGTCATGAGGAAGCCAGCCCCTAAGATAAGGGCAAAGAGTAAAATTGTGGTTGCGCTGTCATGAAAATTGAAGAGTCCTTTTATGTGCTCCACCTATCCCTCCCTTCCAACTAGCGATTTTGTAATGTAGATGTATAATACACAATTTATTTATATAAGACAAATTATATTTTTTTATAAGGGTATCAATAAATTTAATTGATGAATAATAGGTTCCGTGGTAAGAGTACTAGAGAGGGGGTACAAAATGTTAGATACCAAGATAAAAACCTTTCTAACCCTTGTGGAGGTGGAATCATACACAAAAACAGCTGAATTGCTCCATTTGACCCAACCGGCGGTGAGTCACCAGATTAAGCAACTTGAAAATGATTATAAAATAAAAATTTTCTATAAAACCGGTAGGACTTTTAGTTTGACCGATGAGGGGAAGGTCCTCTTGCGCTATGCCAAGCAGGCTGCCTCAATAGAGGAGAATACCCGCTATGCCCTCGACGATATGCGCCACAACATTAGTCGCCTAAATATAGGGATGACCGCCACTGCTGAAGAGAATATGCTACCCCAGGTGATGGCTGAGTATTGCAATATCCACAGCCGCACTAAAGTGAGCATCGAGACGGGGACTTTAGAGTCGCTGAGAGCGCGCCTTCAGTCGTATGAGATCGACCTGGCCATTGTCGGAGGCTTCATTGCGGATGACGACTTAACTACCGTCAAAATTGATACCGACTACCTTAATCTGGTTGTCTCCCCTGTTAACCCCTTAGCCCTTGAGCAGAGTGTCTCACTTGAGCGGCTCAAAGAGGAGAAGTTTATCCTCCGCCCCATTGCCAGTGCCACCCGTCTCCAGTTTGAGAACTTTCTCAACTACAACGGCGAGACCGTTAAGAACTACAACGTGATGATGGAGATAGACAACGTCCCCATCATCAAAGAGTTGGTCTACAACAACCAAGGGGTGACAGTGATGAGCCTAAGGGCCTGTCTCCTTGAGCAGATAGCTGGTAAGTTGGTCGTAGTCCCTATCGATGCCCCCTTTAAGATGGTGAGAGAGCTCAATATTATCTACCGCAACGACTACCGTTTTCCCGAAGTTCCCGACGAAATTAGGCGCCTCTATTTGAAACTAAAGAAGGAGAGTGAGGCTACCTATAGTATTTAGCGAGGGGGAAGAAACTACGATTCAATTTAATTTATGAAATTATTAACCCAGCGTGGTAATTTACGGTACCTCGTAATATAATGGAAAATAGTTTAGAAAGTATTTTTAAAGAAACTCAGACTAAGAAAATGCTGTTACAACTCCATTTACGAAGGGAATAGGCTAATTTAGCAATAGAGGGGGCCAATAATGAGTGGAAAAGAGAGATTAAAACTTGCACTGAATCATAAAGAGGGGAAGGTCCCCGTCGATTTCGGTTCAACTTCAGTGACTGGAATTCACTGTAGTGTTGTAGAGAAACTGCGCAAGGTTTATGGCCTTGAAGAGCGCCTTGTCAAAGTGCACGAGCCCTACCAAATGCTAGGACTTATAGAAGATGACCTTTTAGAAGCGATGCAAATCGACGTAGTTGGAATTTATGGAACAAGCACTTTGTTTGGATTCCCTGTGGGCTCTGTGGCTAAGGAGTCAGACTTTAAAGAGTGGGTAGCACCTTGGGGACAGAAAGTCCTAGTCTCTAATCAGTTTGAGACTTCCGAAGATGCCGACTATTTCTACATCTACCCGGCAGGGGATAGGAGTGCCCCTCCTAGCGGACAAATGCCAAAGAGTGGGTTTTTCTTCGACACCATTGTGCGCCAAGGGCCCATCGATGATGATAACCTCAACGTTGAGGACAACCTAGAAGAATTTGGGAGGGTTACCTCCGCCGATTTAGAGTTTTATAGAGAGAGTGTCAAAAAGGCCTTAGCTACTGGCAAGGGGATTATTGCCAACTTTGGGGGAACAGCCTTTGGAGATATCGCATTAGTACCAGCCCCAGGCCTGCGCTACCCCAAAGGGATTCGTGATGTTACAGAGTGGTACATCTCAACCGTAACGCGCCAAGATTACATCCATGCAATCTTTGAAGAACAATCTCAAATTGCTCTAGAGAATTTATCAAAGATCTATGGAGTCGTGGGAAATAACATTGATGCCCTTGTCATCTGTGGGACCGACTTTGGGACACAAACGGGACAGTTTTGTTCAGTTGAGACTTTCAACTCTTTATATGCTCCCTACTACAAAAAGGTTAATGACTGGATTCATGCTAATACAACTTGGAAGACCTTCAAGCACTCATGCGGTGCAGTAGAGCCTCTCATCAGTTCTATGATTGATGCCGGTTTTGACATCCTCAACCCTGTCCAGTGCTCAGCCACTGGGATGGACCCCAACCACCTAAAAGATACCTACGGCGAGAAGCTAACCTTCTGGGGCGGTGGTGTAGATACTCAAAAGACACTCCCCTTTGGGACCCCAGACGATGTGCGCAAAGAGGTTCGCGAGAGGCTTGAAATCTTCAGTAAGAATGGGGGGTATGTCTTCAATACAATTCACAACTTACAAGCTGCTACCCCAATTGAGAATGTCGAAGCAATGGTTAAGACAGTTATAGAATTCAACGAAGCCAGATAATGGATAGATAAGTAAGTTTGAGAGCCCTAAAAAGGGGCTCTGTAACTTTGTCACTCTACTCGCTCCTTTTTTATTGATTAGAATAGAGGGTATAGAAGATACCAAGATTGAGTGGAGGGATTTGATGAAAGAGCTATTAATTATTGGGGGAGTGGCCGCTGGAGCAACAGCCGCTGCTAGAGCACGACGTATAGATAACGATGTTAACATCACCATGTTAGAGGCAGGAGCTGATGTCTCCTTTGCCAACTGTGGTCTCCCATACTACCTTGGAGGCGATATCGAATACCGCTCATCCCTAATTTTGGCTAGCCCCGAGACCTTCTACGACCAGTATAGGGTAAATGTTCACACCAACACTGAAGCACTGGAGATTGATCGTACTAAGAAGCGGGTTAAAGCCATTAATAACGAAACAGGGGAAGAGCGCTACTATCCCTACGACTCCCTCATCTTAGCCCAAGGGGGGAAGCCGGTAGTTCCACCCCTCGAAGGGGTTAACAAGAAGCATGTGTTCCAACTCTGGACCTTAGCCGATATGGATGCCATCGATCAATTCCTCTTTGAGAGCAACCCCAAGAGCGCTGTTGTTGTGGGGGGCGGATTTATTGGCCTAGAGATGGTTGAAGCCTTAGTGAAGCGGGGTATAAGTGTCACCTTAGTTGAGATGGCTCCTCAGGTCCTTCCCAACTTAGAGGGGGAGTTTGCAGGCTTTATAACCAAAGAGCTCCTTGACTATGGTGTTAAGCTAAAGCTGGGAACCTCTCTTCACGAGATTAAAGATAGCCACGCTGTCCTCAGTGATGGCACTGTCGTTGAAGCCGACTTTGTCCTCCTCTCAATTGGTGTCAGGCCAACTCTCCAACTTGCCAAAGATGCTAACCTCACTTTAGGAGACTCAGGAGGACTCCTTGTCGATGAAAACCTGCGAACGAGTGACCCCAATATCTACGCCGCTGGCGATATGGTGGAGATCTTAGATGAAGCGAGTGGCAAGAGTATCCGTGTCCCCTTAGCCGGACCTGCCAACCGACAAGGGCGAATTGCTGGAGAGAATGCTGTTGGTGGGAGTAAGGTCTATAAAGTACCCTCAAACTCATCGATAGTAAGGGTCTTCAACGCTATAGCGGGTTCAACTGGTATCAACTTAAAGGGGGCCAAGAGTAAAGGACTCGATGTCGATGCCATAGTAATCCACAAAGCTAGCCACACCTCTTATTTCAAAGGGGCTCAAAAGGTGAGTGTGATGCTCATTTGGGAGAAGACGAGTAAGAAGATTTTAGGGGCCCAAGTGGCGGGCTATGTAGGGGTCGACAAGAGAATCGACGTCTTAGCTACAGCGATTGCCGGAGGTTTGACAATTGAAGAGTTAGGGGAACTGGGACTCTCTTATGCTCCCCCCTTCAACTCCCCCAACGACCCGGTCAATATGGCCGCCTTTACCGCTGTAAACCACGATACCAATTTTAGCCCATCTATCTTGGTGCAAGACCTTGAGGAGTTCATTAACAAAAGACAGCCGGTGGTTATCGATCTACGTGACCCCATAAGCTACTCCAAGGCCAACCTCTACAGTTCAAACAATATTAGCCAAAATGCTTTGAGGGAGAATCTAGATAGAATCCCTGAAGGGGCTCCCATTCTCTTAATCAGCGATGATGGACAAAAGTCCCACGTCGTTCTAAGGATGCTCAAAGGGGCGGGCTTCGATGAGGTCTACAACCTCAGCGGAGGTTACACCAGCCTTGAGCGTTATGAGCGAGCTATTGGCTATAATCGTCTAGGGGTGGGGCTCTACCCTGTAGAGAAGAAGCGGGTCAACAATCTAGAGCTCCCCAAAGAGGTAGTAGAAGAGCCAGCTTGTAGCGCCGAAGATGATGGACCTATTATCATCGATGTGAGGACCCCCATGGAGTTTGCCATGGGAGCCTGCCCCGGAGCAATCAACATCGGCTTAGATGCCCTAAAGAAGTGGGGTCAAGATCTAGGGGAGAAAGAGCGCGAGATAATTGTCTATTGTGCATCAGGCGCCCGCTCAAGTTACGGAGTGCGCCTCTTAGAGCAGATTGGCTTCAAGAATGTAACCAACGGAGGAGGCCTCCACGAGATGATGGAGAGGATTCCCCAATAGTCTAGATAGCAAAGAGGCCAGCTCATTTAGACTGGCCTCTATAGCAGGGTTAGAGTTCTTACCTGTTAGCTTCAAAAGATGGGAATTCAAGTAGGGTAACTGTTTTTAAGCTTTATGTGAGATTATTGTTCTTCCCATTCTTTTAATAATTCGATTCCTTTTTCAGATATTATATATTTTTGGGATTTACTACGAGGCTTTTCGGGAATAGTCATTTGAATTAGTTCTACTTCTATAAGCCTAGCTAAAGCATTTTTAAAATTTCCTGTTCTACTTGTATAACCAAGTATTTCCAATAGTTGAGTGGTACTCATCTCTTCTTTACAAGCTTGAATAATCTTTATTTCAGTTTCAGTCAACTCATCATGGGCCTCGTCATGGGCCTCATCATGGGCCTCGTCATGGGCCTCGTCATGAGCCTCATCATGGGCCTCGTCATAAGGCATTGCAATAAGCCTTTGTCTTATTGTTGGTTCTAGCTCAAAAGAACTTTCTGATGTTTGTATAAGTAGAATCTGATTTACTAATTGTTTAGCAACTTTTAGACACTCAGAGACAGGTTTGTCAATAATATATTTAATGTCATTCAAATGAATTGTTGAGAGTTTCTTACAGACATAAGCAAATAATGCTGCTTCATCTTGGGAAAGGTGCACACTAATTGTCTTTTGAAACGCTAGCTGATCTTCTGAGAGAAGTAATTCTTGCTTTAGGATTAATTCGAACGTTTTCTTTGATTTGTCATTAAAAATTTCTGGAGGGATAAACCCTAAACCTCGCCAAGATCTAAATACGTCACGCAATCCCCAACCCGCATGTTCGCTTAAACCTATTCGTCTAAAAGCAGTAACAATGAGTGGATTTCGGACTTCCTTTTCTTCTGGTTCAAGCAAATTATCGATATCCGCAAAAGCATCTCCCGGGTTCCAGAATCGGGTCATATCAGAATAATGTTGAATAACAGCTTTTCTTGTCTGGTCAGAATAGTCTTGGTGAATCAAAATATTTACAATAGACTCTCGAAAGGCAATATAACTAACTGGCTGGTCCTTTCTTTGCATAGTTTTAGGATCTACATTGAATGGAATTTCTGCAAATCTGTAATACCATTCTAGGGTGGCTGACCATGTCTGTATAAGGTTGTAATCACAGACAACTCTATCATGCCATCTTCCCTCATTTGTTTGAGTTGAGCCGTATAGAAAACGCTGACAATCTATAACAGGTCGTGGGAGTACGTCTCTCAAGTATCCATCTTGCCCAAATAGTAGAATAGAAGCTACCGTTGGTTTTCTCCCCGCTGAAGTTTCTCTAATTAAACCAAATTGGAAAAGGAATTCTTCATCGTTTAGGTCTACATAGCTACGATTTTCAACCCTCCCCTCATATTGCTGACGATACCAAGAGATATCTTTGGATTTAAAACATTTATTTATATCAAAATCTAGGGTATTACTATCATGGCGTTCTCTGGATGCATCATTCATAAGCCTTTTCAATTCAACATCTGAGCATTTAACATTACATGCACCCTTTCGGAGAAAACTTTGTTTGATGCTCCCATTTAAGTACACAGGTTTATCCTGTCGCTTGGCTTCTGGAATGTAAAAAACAAGAAGGTTTTTGCCAGATACTGTTTTCAAACTCTCTTGGACATCAATTGTGCAACTTATTTTCTCCTTTTGTCGCAACGTTGAAATAAAATCATTTTGAACTTTATCAACGTCGGCAATACCCATAATTTCGTAATTGGCGCCATTTTTTCTTACACCAAAGATTAGATAACCACCTTCTGTATTTGCAAAAGCAGAAACAGCTTCATATGCGCTTTTAGGGACATCTAGTTTGGCTTCTTTAAATTCAACATCTTTCCATTCAAGCTGATTGAGGAGTTAAAGTATTTCTTTCTTTCTCATTATAGCTAACTCCTTGTCTAGTTACTATTTAATCATACCTCATCAATTTAAATTGGATGGGGTTTTTCTTTTATTACGTTTGTTAATTCTAGCAATCTAGTAAGTATATCGAGATTTACACTGATTTTTGGGGTGTTTGCTTCTTGAGCTAACTTTTCAAGAAGCACCATCTTGTCTGAAATTAAAAACCTGTCGATAAGGGCAAATTGATAATTCATATCTTTTGAAATGATTAACGAGGTGGTAGTAGGTAGTACTTTAAAATCTGTATTTAACATAGAAATGCATTCCCCATAACTTATTTTTCAGAAGCTCCACCTGAGCGTATCCAAGAGTCAATCTCATTTTGCTTGAACATCCATCGGCGTCCCACTCTATGCCCGGGCATGGATTTTTGTTCTACCCATCTATAAATTGTTTCTTTGCTGACATTTAGATAATGTCGAATCTCTTCAACAGTCAGCCACTTATCATCCATTTTATTCCTCTCAATATTCGATATGCTACACGGTTAAAAATAAACTTTAATTACATTAGCTATTCTATTATGGTTGGACAGTGATAGCAAGGATTATATGTCGTTTTAAGTCGTTTAGAATGAGATATACCAACAAATGTCATCATAAGTCGCTGTAGACTAAAGGCTTTTGCTTAAAGCAGTAGTTTTCTAGTTACATGCACCTTTACAAGCTTGAGCCTCTTTATTTTAGTTTCAGTCAACTCGTCATGGGCCATCGTGGTTGGAGCAGTAGCATCGCTTTGGGTATGGAAAAGGCCAGCCCATTTGGACTGGCCTCTATAGCAGGGGTAGGACTCGAACCTACGACCTCCGGGTTATGAGCCCGACGAGCTGCCAACTGCTCTACCCTGCGTCGACTGAAACAAACTATACAGAGGATAAACTAAATAGTCAACCGATAGTAAATAATAGGCAGTGTGTCATATCTATACACTTATTGGGTGGTTAAAGATTGTAAGTAATATTTTGTGACTCTAATGAACAAAATGGGAATTATACCATCTTCGGTGTGTAATTATGATACACATTGGGTTGGCTTGTTGAAAAGTCTTAGTTTGTCACTAGTTTGTAATTCCTTATAATATAGCAATTAATAAATATATCTAAGAGTTGGCACGCTAGTTGCATGTATATAGGTGAAAGATAAAATAAAGTTACGGAGGTGTAATATGAAGTATGTAGTAACAAGAAACCCAGGAGCAGTAAGGGCAACCAGAGATTTTGATAGTCTATTTAATAGTCTTTGGAATGACTGGGGTTTGCCTACAACTAAAGCTCCATCGGTCGACATCTGGGAAGATGATACAAGTTATGTCTTAGAAGCAGAACTTCCCGGGTACTCTGAGAAAGATGTGGATGTCCATGTCGACAAACATGTTCTCAAGATTTCTAGTCTCTGTGAGGCCGAGAAAGAGGTTAAAGAAGAGAAAGTGAGCCCCAATTACCTAATTAGGGAGCGCTCATGCACCAGCTTCGAGAGGAGCTTTGCTCTACCCGAAGGGGTTGATGAAGAGAAGATTGAAGGGACTTTCAAGAATGGTGTCTTAACAATCTCAATTCCCAAGATTCCGGCTAAACAGCCTAAGAAAATTGATGTGAAAATAAAATAAAACAGAGGTACATCCGACCTTGTCAGCCGCTCAGCAGTGAGCGGCTGTTTTGGTTCTCCCTTTAGGGTCCACTTGAGCAGATGTTCCTCTTAGTATAGATTACGAGTCATGCAAAAAATAAGTCAAAATAAGATGGCGGTGCGACCCGTTGGTTCTCTTCTAATAACAATGGGATTTCCCATTATGCTTTCAATGATGATTCAAGCCCTCTACAATGTAGTTGACTCAATTTTTATCGCAAGGGTGGGGGAAGATGCTTTAACAGCCGTCTCTTTGGCCTTTCCGATTCAGATGTTGATGATCTCGGTTGGGGTAGGGACTGCCATTGGGGTCAATTCACTCCTTTCTCGCCGTCTAGGGGCTCAGCAACACAAGGAGGCTTCGAGTGTCGCTGTCCATGGCCTTTTCTTGTCTGTTGTCATCTGGATTTTCTTTGCAATCTTTGGGGCTATATTGACTCCCTTCTTCTTCCAACTCTTTACCGACTCTCCCGAAATAATAAAGATGGGGCAAGATTACCTAATAATTTGTACTACCCTCTCATTGGGTATTTTTGGTCAGCTTGTGTGTGAAAGGATTATGCAGGGGACAGGTAACACCATCCACCCCATGATTACCCAAGGGGTGGGGGCTATTATTAACATAATACTGGACCCCATTTTCATCTTCGGCTATTTTGGACTACCTGCGATGGGGACCGCCGGGGCCGCGATAGCCACCGTTATTGGGCAGTGGGTCGCGATGGGACTCGCCCTCTTCTTTATGATTCGAAAGACCACCGAATTGAACTTTAAATTTAAGCGATTTCGCCCCAAGTTTAGGACAATCAAAGAGATCTACGAAGTGGGGCTCCCCTCTATCATCATGCAATCGATTGGGTCGGTGATGACGATTGGGATGAATACAATTTTAATCGCTTTTAGCGCTACGGCGGTAGCGGTCTTCGGAATCTACTTTAAGTTACAAAGTTTTATCTTCCTCCCTGTCTTTGGATTGACAGCCGCTATGATCTCCATAGTTGGTTTCAACTATGGGGCACGCAACAAAGAGAGGATAGCTCGAACTATTCGGCACGCCGTCCTCATCGCTACCGGGATGATGCTCTTGGGTATCCTAATTTTCCAGACAATCCCAGCTCTTCTCCTTAGGCTCTTTGATGCCTCCCCCTCGATGCTCGATATTGGTATTAGGGCGCTGAGAATTATTAGTATCCACTTCCCCTTAGCTGGAATAGCAATTATCTTAAGCTCCTCCTTCCAAGCGATAGGGAAAGGCTTCTACAGCCTCATTATCTCCATTGTGAGGCAGTTAGGGGTCCTCCTTCCGGCAGCTTACCTGTTGGCTCGTATTTGGGGATTAGATGCTGTTTGGTTCGCCTTCTTAGCCTCTGAGGTTGCCTCATTACTTTTAGCGATAATCTTCTTTATTAAAATCTACCGGCGTGAGATAGCCACCTTAGAGCTACCCCTGATTCCTAATCAAGGATAATAAGGGCAAGAAAAAGGAGTGGTTCCTCCTTCTCGTTACGGATAGCATGACTCTCTCCATTCCCCGTTATAACTAGGTCTCCCTTTTGAACTACCTTTTCACCGTCGCTCTCGGTTACAACCCCTTCGCCGCTAATAATCCAGTAGTATTCGGTCTCCCCTTCGTGGGGGTGCTCTCCAATAGAGCACCCTTGTTCAAGGGTGATGGTCCCAAAGAGGCGACAGTGTTGCATCTCTTCTTTAGTGAGGAAGTCGACTGTTTGACACAAACCGTCTCCTCCCCGCATCTGACGCTCTCGATAGAGCATCTCACGCGCGCGTTTAATCATTACTTACCTCTCAAATAAGTGGGCAGATACTCCCCAATCATGGTGTTTTTCTCTAATTGTTGCCAACGAGGGGAGGGGGTAGAAGACAATTCCTTCACTCTGGCGTCCAAAGTAGATCCCCTTGTCGATGATAGAGTAGTCGAATTTATCACCATAGGAGCGATCGATAGTTTTCGCTTTCTTGAAGGGGGTACGTCTAATCTCTGCAAAACAGGAGCGCAGGTGTTGGCAATTCTCTTGGTCAAAGATGTGGAGACACTTATCAGCCTTTTGGGGGTCGTCTAAATCAAAGAGTTTCACATCGGCAAATACAATGGCTGGCACTGAGATGTGGCGTGTTGAGTCTAGAAGGTAGGTGGCAAAAGATCTGGGTAGGAGGGTACTGGCCACTAGTGGAGTGACGGGGCACAACTCTTTGTAGAGGGCATAACCACGCCACTTTTTGGGCTCTTCGTAGAGCCCCTTCTTAAGACGTAGAACTTTGCCATCTTTAGTCACCAAAAAAAGGTCTCCTAGGTATTCAAGAGGGACCCTCTCTAAAGCCCGATAAACACTTAGGTAGACCGAGTTCTTGGGTCTCCCATCGGGGTGGGGGACACAAGTTTTACGGGCAAAGTCCCAATCAAATTCGGAGCCAAACTCTTCGGTAACCTCAACAAAGATTAACTGTTCTTTAGCCGTTTTATGCTCCCCTCTCGACATATAGAGGGCAAAAGCGTCGCTCTCAAGCATCGAAGCAATAAGGGCTTCCGTTGGAGAAACTAGTAAATAATAGTACATAGCGAACCTCCACTCTAAGTTTAACACAAATGGGGAAAGTGGCAATAATAAAACTTTAATTGCTCAAAGTTACTTCTTTTGGTAGTCTGATACCAACAAGAAGAGGTCATTTACCCCTTTTACCGGTGTGGGAGGTCCATATGTTTACCGTATTAGCTAAAGAGAGACTTAGTAAAGAGATTTTTCGGATGGAAGTCTATGCACCAAAGATTGCTGAAAGAAGAAAGGCCGGTCAGTTTATTATTTTACAACAGGGGGGAGAGTACCATGAACGAATTCCCCTCACCATTGCTGATGCCAATAAAGAGAGGGGATCAATCACACTCGTCTTTCAGGCCGTGGGAGAGGGGACCCACCGACTAGCCACTTTAGAGGTGGGGGATAGCATCAAAAACCTACTTGGCCCCTTAGGGCACCCCACCGATGTGCGTCATTACGGTAAAGTGGTGTGTGTCGGAGGGGGCATTGGAGCTGCTCCCCTCCACCCCATCGCCCAAGCAATGAAAGAGGCGGGCAACGAGTTGAAGGTGATAATCGGAGCACGTAATAAAGATCTGTTGATAATGGAAGAGGAGATGGGGCACATAGCAGATGAGGTGATAGTCTGCACCGATGATGGCTCTTATGGGAGAAAGGCCCTTGTCACTGAACCACTCAAAGAGTTGTGTGAGAGTTGGCAGCCCAACTTAGTAGTTGCCATTGGCCCCCCCATCATGATGAAGTTTTGTACCGTAACAACACGCCCCTTTAATATACCCACCATTGTCTCACTCAACGCAATTATGATTGATGGGACTGGAATGTGTGGTGGGTGTCGGGTGAGTATCAACGGGGAGACTAAATTTGCGTGTGTTGATGGGCCTGAGTTTGACGGCTTTGCGGTCGATTGGGACAACCTTCTCCTCCGTCTAGGAACCTATAAAGATGTTGAGGATGATGCTCACCACCGTTGCCATATCGGTCTCGATATAAAAGAGGGGGATGCCTAATGGGGAGTTTCAATCTTAAGGAGTTAGATCTAGAGGCACAGCAACTTTGGGAAAACTACAGCACTAAAGAGTTAACCAACCGCGAAAGAATGGCAATTCCCGACCAACATATGGCAACCCAAGAGGTAGCAGTGAGGGTCACTAATATGGAAGAGGTAGCCCTCGGTTACAGTGAAGCCCAAGTTAGGGTCGAGGCTCTGCGTTGCTTGCATTGCAAAAATGCCCCCTGTATTACCGGCTGCCCTGTCCAAATCGATATCCCCCGCTTTATCGCGCTAGTGGGTGAGGGTAAATTTGGTGAAGCTGTTGGTGTCATAAAGGAGAGTTCCCTCCTACCGGCAATTTGTGGAAGAGTCTGTCCCCAAGAGGTGCAGTGTCAACTCCCCTGTACTGTGGGAAAGTCGCTTAAAAGTGTCGAGAAGGCGGTCAATATAGGGCGTATAGAACGCTTTGTTGCCGATTGGGAGATGCAGAAGGGGGCGACAAAGGTCCCCTCGATAGCGCCTCCAACTGGTAAGAAAGTGGCTGTTGTAGGTTCAGGACCCGCTTCAATGACAGCTGCGGCCGATTTAAGGCGAGCGGGGCACCAGGTGGTGATGTTTGAAGCTCTCCACAAGACTGGAGGGGTGCTGGTTTATGGGATTCCCGAATTTCGTCTCCCCAAAGAGATTGTGAGACGTGAGTTTGAGACCCTCATAGCGATGGGGGTGGAGATAGAGACAAACTTTTTAGTGGGGCGCACCTCAAAGCTCAAAGAGTTGATAGAGAGTGAAGGGTTTGATGCTGTTTTTCTAGGTACCGGTGCTGGTCTCCCTCGCTTCCTCAAGATAGAGGGGGAGAACTTGGTGGGCGTCTTTAGTGCCAACGAATACCTAACCCGTAGCAATTTGATGAAAGCCTACGAGAGGGGCAAGGCCGGAACCCCCATCTACAACTCTAAGCGAGTAGCTGTCTTTGGAGGGGGGAATGTCGCCATGGATGCTGCTAGGACGGCTCTACGCCTGGGTGCTGAAAACGTTACTGTAGTCTATCGTCGCAGTGAAACAGAGATGCCAGCGCGACGCGAAGAGATAGAGCACGCCAAAGAGGAGGGGATTGAGTTCCTCTTTCTCCACGCCCCCTTAAAAATTTTGGGGAGCGAAAAGGGGCGGGTGAGGGGTGTTGAGCTTATAAGGTGTGAACTGGGAGAGCCTGATGCTTCGGGGCGCCGCTCCCCAGTTGAGATTAAAGGGAGTGAGAGCCTCTACCCTTGTGATACCGTCATAGTTGCCATCGGTAACGACTCCAATCCCCTTGTCAAACAGACCACCGAAGGGTTGGTTGTCAACAAGAGGGGCAATATTGTAGTTGAAGAAGAGACCTGCAAAACCTCCCTTGAGGGGGTCTATGCCGGGGGAGATATTGTACTGGGAGCTGCCACTGTGATTCTCGCCATGGGGCAAGGACGCCGCGCTGCCAAAGCAATGAACCAATACTTAGAGGGTCTCGCTGATAACTAAATCAACCAACGAGTCGTGTTTTTCGGTTGGCAGACTCTCTAAAATCTGGATGGAGAAGCAGACCCCAACGGCGGGGCAATTGCTAAGCCGCTGGGCCAAGAAGCGATCAAAAAATCCCATGGAGCGACCCAGCCGCTCTCCTTTAAGGGTGAAAGCTAACCCCGGGACTAATATTAGGGCACATTCCCCAATATCTAGTTGGGCCACATTACCGCTATGCACCTCGTAGTTCCCATAGGCAGATTTAACAAGGTGGCTACGCCAGTCGGCTTCTACTAGGTGGTAACTCATCTCCATGGAGGGAGAGCAGACAGGAAAGGCGACCGCTTTCCCCTCTTTTAGAGCTAAGTCATAGAGGGGGGCGAGGTTGGGCTCCCCCGACATTGGGATAAAACCATATATAATTGAGCACTTTTTAAAATAATTGAGAGAATGAATTTTTTCAGTGATGATCAGTGAGGCTTCCCCTTTCGCCTCGCCACTAAGAGAGTGCAATTTATATTGCATCTCTTTGCGTAGTAGATGTTTACTCTCTTTAGTTGTCATGGTAGATATTATAACACAAAAAGGGCAAATGATTTTACTTTTTGTTCAAATATCTGCTATAGTGTCAACAATGCAAAAAGAGAGTGAAACTGTACTACAAATTAATATCAAAGAGTTGCTCCAAGCGAAAGTGCCAAAAATCGCTAAATGGGTCCCTCCTTTTGCAATAAACTACCTTAGCCGTCTCATCCATCTCGATGAGATAAATGAATTTTTAAAGAAGAACTACTCTTTAGAGGCCACAGAATTTGTAAAAGCGTGCAATGCCTACCTCGGCTTTACAACCGAGTTAGAGGGGGGTGATAGACTAGAAGAGCTCTTAGCTCAACGCCCCATTATTGTGGGGAATCATCCCCTAGGGGGGAGCGAGTCGCTGGCTATGATGGAGGTGATGAACAACTACGGATATGAGACCAAAATGGTGAGCAACTTTATCATGACCTATTTAAAACCCCTAGCTCCCCTCCTAATCCCCGTTTTATCAGGAAAAGATTACAAAACAATTAAAAACTTTAGAGACCACTTTGTGGGTGATACCCCTATAATAATGTTCCCGGCAGGGATCTGTAGCCGCTACCTCTCAGACGGAACCTTCTTCGATTATACTTGGCACTTCACCTTCATTAAGATGGCCCGTCGGTACAACCGACCAATCTTACCTGTCTATATCGATGGGGCCAATTCTAAGAAGTTCTACCGCCTCAGCAAGTGGCGCAATCGTTTCAAGATTAAAACCTCTTTAGAGGCGTTGACCCTCCCCGATGAGATGTTTAAGCAGAAGGGAAAGACGATTAAAATCTCAATAGGGGAGTTAATATCGCCTACAGAGTTTGAGTCTAGTGACAACAACGTGTTATGGGCCGATAAGGTTCGTAACCACGTCTTTCTAATGCGCCAAGATTCTCATCAAGTCTTTGATCCAGCGAGAGAGGTGACCCTCCCCGCTAAGTGAAGAGATAAAGAAGCACACTTAAAATAACAATCCCCCCCAAGAGAAGAGAATCTCGGTAGGTGAACTTAAGGGGTGGGTGGGGTAACTTGGGGTCATAACAGCGCGCTTTGAGGGCCTCTTCTAATCTTTCACTCTTCTCCAATAGTAGGTCCAAAAGGGTAGTCACATAGGAGGCAATCCTCTTTAGGGGGTTGCTCCAAGGAGACTCTCCCCTTGCCTTACGGGCTTGGGAGATTTGAAAGGCACTATCATTTACGAGAGGGATGGTAGTGAGGGTCATTTGAACAAGGGCCCCCCATCTTGGGATGGAGCGGGCTAAATCATCAGGAGCGGTAGAGTCGCTAAAGAGGAGTCCCAATAGAACAATTGTCCCAAATTTAGCCATAGCGGTGAGGGCGTCGATGGCCTGGTGAGTCACTAAGAGGCGTACCCCTCCAAGCATAAGGGCCATTAGCATAAAGAACCTAAGCTCCCTCAGGTAGTGTTTTAGGGGGAGGGTTATTACCAAGGCCACCACCACAAGGAGGACCAACACGATTAAGACTCTCAATAGGGAGCCTTGTAAAAGGAGAGAGGAGAGGAGGAAGAGGGCTATTAATTTAGCTATTGGGTGGGCTTTGTTGAGGAAAGTGTCTCGCTGGTGGTAGTGGAAAAGGTTCAGTTCGACCACGAAGCAATCTCCTCAAGGGTTGGGCGACGCACTCCATAGCGCTCAACAACTTCTAAGAGGGCTAGGGGAGAGCCTTGGGCAACAACCTCCCCCCTCTCGAGGAGGATTAGGGAGTCGCTGAGAGAGAAGATCTTCTCAATCTCATGGGTGGCCACTACGATAGTGACCCCTGACTCTTTTAGGCTGGCTAAAGAGGCTAAAACCTGTTTAATCCCCTCCCAGTCGAGGTTGGCAAAGGGTTCATCGAGGAGGAGGATTTTAGGTTCCATTATTAAGACCCCCCCTATAGCGACTCGACGCTGTTCGCCCCCCGAGAGACTCCGTGGGCGCTCTTTTAAGAGGTGGCTTAGATTGAGGAGCTGAGCCACCTCTTCAACTCTTCTATTTTGCTCATTAAGCTCTATTTTTAAGTTTTCGAGTCCAAAGCGGAGATCACGTTCCACACTTTGACCCACCATCTGCGTCTCAGCATCTTGGAAGACGAGACCTATGGCGCGGTTGCGCTCTTTAATTTGGCGACTTAAATCGCGTCCCTCAATTGAGATTGTCCCTTTAATTGGACTTAGAAGCCCTTTAAGTGCACGGAGGAGGAGACTCTTACCACTCCCATTTTCACCACAAAGGAGGACCAATTCCCCCTCTCCAACACTTATAGAGATCTCCCTAAGGACCTCCTTCTTGCTAGGGAAGGAGAAAGAGAGCTCTTTAGTCTCCAAAATCGTCTTCATCGCCACCACTCTTTATAAACTCTCTGATTCTTAGGGCAAAAGTATTGCCCAGTAAAACAACTGCCACCAATTTAATTAAGTCTCCCACAATGAAAGGAATTAGCCCAATTAGAAGAGCCTCCCTCCAAGCCACCTTTAAGAAGATCTTTAAGAGGGGGATTCCAATCATAAAAATTGCAATAGTACCCGCCATTGCTCCCAACGTTATGAATAGAAGTTGGCGAGTTTTAGACTTTTCTCTCTTAAACCCCACCTCACTAATTGCCCCAGCGAGGGGAGCGGCCCCTAGGAGGGCAAGGAGAAAGCCCCCAGTGGGGGAGAAGAAGTGGGCTATTCCTCCCGAACCTCCATAGAAAACAGGGAGTCCAAATGCTCCTAAAACGAGGTAGACTGCAACAGCGGAGAAGCCCACTTTAGCTCCCCCCAAAACTCCTGCTAATAGGACAAAGAGGGTTTGGAGCGTTAAGGGGACTGGACCTAACGGAAACGCTATGTAAGAGCCCCCCACAATGAGGGCTGCAAAGAGGGCTGTCACTATAAGTGTTTTAAGATTCATCTCTCCTCCACCGATGAGAGAGCTATAGCAGAAAAGGGGTAAATTGTAAACCTTATAATGGAAAGATGTTTACAATGAGCCTTTAACCAAGTACTATCCCCTTAAGATGAAAACAAGTGATAAAGTGCTCCTTATCTTAGAGGGGCAACAGGGGGATTTTGTCTCAGGTGAGGCGATTGGAGAGGAGCTCAGTTTAACTCGAGCTGCTATTTGGAGAGCCGTTGCCTCTCTTCGGAAGGAGGGTTATAAGATTGAATCCTCCACGAAGTTGGGTTATAAGCTGATAGATGGGTGTGACCGCCTCTCTGCTGAGGGGATTAAAGCTCTCCTCTCTCATCCGCTAGAGGTGCTCCATTATAAGGAGGTTGACTCAACCAATATTGTTGCCAAACGCCTCGCTTTGGAGGGGGCTAAAGCCCCCTTGGTAGTTGTCGCAGAGAGCCAAAGTGGGGGGCGAGGAAGGGGAGGAAAAGCCTTTTTCTCACCCCCTGCTAGTGGGCTCTATCTCTCCCTCTTAATAAGACCCAACTTTACTACAACGATGGCCTTAAGAATTACTGCTGCTACCTCAATTGCAGCAAGTCGGGCGATTGAGGAGATTTGTGGTAAAGAAGTTGAGATAAAATGGGTCAACGATCTCTTCTACAATGGGAAGAAAGTTTGTGGCATTTTAACCGAAGGGGTGAGTGGTTTTGAGAATGGGAAATTAGAGAGTGTCGTCATTGGGCTTGGAATCAATTTCAAAACACCCTCAGGAGGGTTTCCAGATGAAATCAAAGAGGTCGCTACAGCCCTCTATGGTGATAGGGTTCCTCAGGGTGTTACTAAGAACCGCCTAGCAGCTAAAATTATTGACAATCTTCTCTCCCTCTTATCCCAATTAGAGAGGCCTCAATTTATGGATGAGTATCGCCAGCGTTCAATGGTCCTCAACCAGGAGATAACGGTTTATCATGGGAGAGAGCAATACAATGCTTTAGTGCGAGCAATTACCGATGAGGGGGGGTTAATTGTCGTTCTTGATGATGGGAGTGAGCGAGAGTTAAATTCGGGCGAAATCTCGATTAGAAGAGTGTAGGGCTTGACAATTACCTTTCTTGCGGGGTATAAGGGGAGCGTTGTAAGCTACCTTAGCTCAGTAGGTAGAGCAAAGGACTGAAAATCCTTGTGTCCTCGGTTCGACTCCGAGAGGTAGCATCCAACACCGCACCCTTAGGGGTGCATTTTGTTTTTTGGGCTATCTAACATCATCTTCAGCAAAATGGTTTTTGTACCTCTCCCAATATTGCATATAGGTTCTCGCGTTGTTCCCATCAAAATTGAG
>Ga0172377_10000830_pt1 | contig 30136 bp, 28 predicted proteins | sample Pumphouse3metaG_FD_119749 | JGI IMG/M metagenome (GOLD analysis project Ga0172377, IMG submission 119749) | Leachate microbial communities from a municipal landfill in Southern Ontario, Canada - Pumphouse #3 metaG | ecosystem: Engineered > Solid waste > Landfill > Unclassified | place: Canada... | reverse complement strand
GCAATCGTGCCCTGTCCGGCAATCACATCTAAATCATCATATGGGTGAATATAAGTAAAATGATTCGCTTGCGCCAACGCAAAGGCGTGCTTCGAAGCCTCATCAAACGCATCACCAAACAACACCACCTCGCCACCTAAACGCCGCACCGCGTTCACCTTAATCGGCGGCGTGGTTTGCGGCATTACAATGGTCGCCCGAATCCCCATTTTTGCCGCCGCCAACGCCACGCCCTGCGCATGATTTCCGGCCGAAGCCGCAATCACACCGGCCTGCTTTTGCGCCTCAGTAAGTTTCACCATCCTCGCATAAGCACCGCGCAACTTAAACGAAAACACCGGTTGTAAATCTTCGCGCTTTAACCACACCTTGTTTTGAACCCGCTGCGACAACAACGGCGCCGCCTCCAAAGGCGACTCCACCGCCACATCATAAACAGGCACCGTCAACACACGTCTTAATACTTCCTCTGGCATAACATCACTCACCCTTAATTTAGTCAAACCATTATACCAGCGAAGCCGATAACACTAACCCCAAACCAACCAAACCTCAAAAAACCAAGAAACTAGAAAGCCCCATATAATGACTGGACTTTCAAAACCCAAAACCAGTTCAACCCAAATCAAGGCTAAATTAATCTACGCTCGCATGAGCGAGACATCGAAAAAACCCGCACAAGGCGGGTTAATTAAGAGAGTAGGTTGTTGTTTTTAACAGTGAGCCGGTGCGCCCTTGTTATCAGCGGCAAAATAACCGTCATGCACCTGATTAACGGCAATCTCCAAATTCACTTTTTTAAACCACCGCGGTTTCAAGTGATTTAAACCTATTTGAACGCAGAAATCGATATCTAAGTGAAGTAACAAGGCTTTGAAACAAACAACGTAAAACCGTTATTTTTCATTAACTTAGGACATAAAAAAACCCGAACTGAGTCGGGCTTTTTTAAGAAAAATGGCGGTGGAACAGGGATTTAAAATTCTTTTATTTTCTTATATTTAAGACTGTTTTCATACCTCATACCCAACCCCATTCCCACATGGTAAAAAGGTTTATTTTATGCAGTTTTTAACTCATTTTTTTAAGTGGACAAAGGATTCAAACTTGCACGCTCTTACACCGCTCTATCTAGCAAATCGTCAATTGAAGCCGCTTTGATAAACTGAACCTCATTATCCAGTGCCGCAAAATGGGCAATACCGCATTTGATCTTGTCGCTTTCAGTTTGGCGTAAATCTTCGCTAAATAAACTGCTTTTGGTTTCGACCACAAAATATAAACGCTCGCTACCCTCTTGCTCAACCAACACCGCCCAATCCGGGTTGTAATTTCCTAACGGCGTTTCAATCTTAAACCAGCCGGGCAATTTGGTGTAAAGCTTCACCACCTCATTTTCTTCCAGTCCTTTCGCAAATGCCGATTCAATGTTTGAGTCGTACACGATATGGCTGTAAACGCTCTTGTCCACCGCCATCATGTTTTGTTCCAAATAGCCCTTCAATTCTTCATCCAAAAACAGTTCTTGTGCATAGCAGGCCTGGTCGCCGATTTTTTCGTATTTAATGCCATCCACCAACGCGTGCATTTTTTGGCGCTGAATAATTTCCAACGTGCGCTCAACAAACATCTGCGGATTCTTTTTAAAGTCATTTAACCGTCCGCTTTCGCTCAGAATCCGCGCCAGCGTTTTACGCGTGAGTTGGGTTTTGTTTTGCAAATAGGTCAACACATCTGGCAAGCTTTGATAGTGCGCATCGTAGGTCAAGGTCGATTCCTTCACATCCGTCACCCCAACGCCACTGCGTTCAATCGTCACATTTGCCAAGCCGGTTTTAAATTTCGGCTTGGCAATGACCATTTGATGTTGAATCGCGTGAATACAATCAAAAATCAGCTTATCCAGTTGAAAATTCACCTGATACACGGTTTTGTATTTAATCCGCTCCCACAAGGCCTGAAAATCCGCTCCCAAAATCACTTCTTTTTTCGGGGTTGCGCTAAAGGTTTTGCTCGCATCTTTGACATCCAAGCCACCGGCAATTTTCTTCAGAATATACTGAATATCCGCTTGATAAGGCTGATAGGCCTCCGGCAAAACCAAGCTATCGGTTTTCAGCGCGACTTTTAAGCGGTCTTGCACCTTGCCGTTTTTATCAATCAACTCTTGCGATTTCAGATAAAGCCAGAGTTTTTCCGAGTCTTCCGCGCCCAAAAAGGTCACATCCTTGCCGTCTTGCTGAATCACCAAATTCGCAAACGCATGATCTTCGACCACGCCGAACCTAATGCCATCTTCCTCTTCAATCTCTTTTTGCAAGGCGGCAGTAAAATCGTGATACGACTCATTGGCAATCACCGTTAGCGTGTTCACTGAAAAGCCGCTGTCCACCACGCGATTACCGGTGCTATCGACCGCCAAGCGTAAACCACGCCCAATCTCTTGGCGTTTTTTAATCGTCGAAGCGGTTTCATTCAGGGTACAAATCTGAAACACATTCGGGTTATCCCAACCTTCGCGCAAGGCCGAATGCGAGAAAATAAAACGCAGCGGTGTTTTCATATCCAGCAAGCGTTCTTTGTCCTGCATAATCAATTTATAGGCGTCATCATCCGCTTGAGTGGTGCCGTTGGTGTCTTTCGCCACGCCTTTCTTATCAGCGGCAAAATAACCGTCATGCACCTGATTAACCGCAATCTCCAAATTCACTTCTTTAAACAACGACTGATATTTAGGATGTTTGGCTAAACGGGTAAATTCCTGCTCAAATATCTGTCCATAAACGCCCAATCCCGGCTGACCGTCTTGATCATAAACGCGATAATTCGCCACCTTATCTATGAAAAACAGGCTCAATACTTTAATGCCTTTCGGGTTCAACACCAGTTCGCGCTCCAGATGCTTCTCAATGGTTTTGCTAATTTGCAAACGCTTCAACGCGAGATTATCCACGCCGATACTTTCTCCCACGCGTAAAACCTCTTCTTTAGAGGTGAAATCCATCCACTGATTACCCGGCTCCACCGAAATGTCTTTAATTATGTAGCCTTCATACAAATCGCGTTTGCTCAGCTCAAACAAATCCGCACCCGCTTTAAGCCATTTCTTTTCACGCTTAATGCTACCGGTTTTGGTTAAGGCATCGTATTCCACCTGTGCCTCACAATAGCCCTTCTTGTTCTGCACATTCACCAGCTTAATGTACGCGTTGTTATTGTCGTCTTCCGGCAACACCGGCAGAACCGCGATTTGCTTCACCAGCTTTTGGTTATAGGCATCCACCGCATCGAGTTTGTAAATCGGCAAATGCTTATCACGATGGGTCGCCGAATAACGCAAGGTGAACAAAGGGTTGAGCGATTGAATCGCCTCGGTTGATTTTTTGGTGGTATCGACCGATTGCGGTTCATCAATAATCACCACCGGATGGGTACGCGCAATCAACTCAATCGGGCGCATTCCCTCAAGGCGGTCATTGGCACGATGGATAATGTTCGCTGTGGCTTCTTTTTCAGGATCAACAAAACTGCGACTAAAGGCTTGAATGTTAATCACCATAATCTGAATATGACTCGATTCGGCAAAGTTACGCACCTGCTCCAGGTTGCCCGAATCGTACACAAACGCTTCGGCATTCATGCCCTTATAGAGCAAACTCAAATGGTCTTTGGTGATCTCCAGCGACTTTTTCACGCCCTCTTTAATCGCAATCGACGGCACCACGATAATAAACTTGGTCATGCCGTAGGCTTGGTTCAACTCATATATCGAACGCAAATACACATAGGTTTTACCGGTGCCGGTTTCCATTTCCACTGTGTAATTCAAGTTGGCTTTATCAATCGACTTGCTTGGTTTTAAACCGTGTTTGAGCTGCACGCGTTTGAGGTTATCCAACAATTCCTCTTCACTTAACACCAAACGATTCGCCGTGCCTAGCTGCGCGTCGGAACCGTAATCCAACCCAAACTGTTGATCACCAGGCCTGCTAATATGAATTTGCGGCATAGTAAACGGTACCGAACAGCTTTCCTGCCCTTCAAACAAACTCACCACCGCCTCCCAAGCGGCTTTTTGATGCGGAAGGTTTTGGTTAAACTGAAGTTTCATTAATCCACTCTCCATGTCTGCGCCGCTTGTTCTGCCATCCATTTTTGAAAATGATTTACGCTGGCGAGATCCCATTCTTCATAACTCGCCACCCTCTTGGCAAGCGCAAACCCAGAGGCAAGATACGCGGCTTTCTTGGTGACAAAATCAGCACGTTTGAGTTCGTCCCTTGAAAGCAACACCATATTCCCCAAGCGGTCGTGAACATCCGTGGCACCCTCCCCGAAATACTCATGCCACCCTTGCTCCGGATGGTAGGGGCAAATATGCTCCAGCGTTGTTTGTTCATCATCGACTTGATGCCCCAAATGTTTTTCAATCTCCGCCAACAAAAATCGAATTTTTTTAGGCGTTTGACGGCTGGGCATACGATGAAACTCAAAGGCATTTTTAAACGACTCATCACTGGGATAGAGCCGCCCAAAAAGTTCTCGATCATTTTTAACATGACTGGCACGCGCATAAGTGCCATCAAACACTTTCATCGCCATTTGGTTGTAAACCGACTCCTGCTCATTGGGCGAAAGATGACAAATAACGTTATAGCGCACCGAAAGCACATAAAGAATCCGTGTAAGTTTTACAAACTCCTGCGGGCTGAACCGCTCAAAAGCCACCATCAGCACCACCAAGGGTTGGCGGATATTGAAAAGACTTAATCCGCTCAAATAGTGCACCGCTTCCCGATATTCATGGGATTGCTCAACCAACCAGCCATCACGCGGATTGAGTAAGGCGGCATAAATGGGCGCAAACCTATCCAAGGACTCTAAATAAGCCAAACCTTGCTCAGAGGTTTTGAGTTCTTTTTTAATCGAAGAAAACAGCTTCTTTTTGGTCGAAAGCTTATGCTGAAAATTGTGGTGATAACGCACAAAATCGGTAAAACTCGTCTCACCTAAATTGGCGACAATACCCGACCAACGCTCATCCAATTCATTAATCTGCTCATCTTGTACCAAATCACTTTGCGCTACCACTGAGAAAATATAGTTTTTAAGCAAATCCGGTGTTGATAACTGCACGCCACGTGCATTCAAGGTTTCAAACACCTTATAGGCATTGACATCATCTTCCACCACAATTTTGGTGAACATCATGCCACGCGCAATATCAAACAACCTCTGCGCAATCGCTTCACCGCTTTTACCCAAGTCTTGCGCCGCAAAAAATTGAAACGCATCGCGAATCAGCTTATTTGTCTTCGCCATATTGCGATTATTCGCCGGCTTAAAATCCGCGCACAGCTTTTTAAAATAAGCCGCATTATTGCGATTAAGTGTTAGCTTACTGGTCACACTCAAGGTCACCGGATGTTTAAAACCAATGTACTTCTCTTGGTTGACTTTGATCCGCTCTTGATTCATCTGTGCATCCTGTCCAGCAAGCACCAGTTGCTCCAATTTGTGCAATGCCGCCAACACAATCAAGGACAAGGTAATAAGGCGCTGCTGGCCGTCAATCACCTCAAAAACACCAGCCTCTTTGCGCTGCAAAACCAAATAGCCCATGTAATGGTATTTTTCATCCGATAAACCAGCAATGTCCGCCCAAAGCTCTTCCCACTGCTCAATATCCCAGGAATAATCACGCTGAAACGGTGGAATCAAATAACGCACACCGTTACCAATCAGCTCCTCAAAGCTGGCATTAGAAGGCTCCATCGCCATAAATTTTGCATCAGCCATCTGTCATTTCCTTTTATCCATTGTGCGCTATGGCGGAAGTTATTCGAAAATTTTGGATAACTGAGCTTTCTTCCAACTCACTATCCTCAAACACTTTCTTTAAATGATAACTTACAGTTCTAACATCCACCCCATACAGCGCCGCCATCATTTTTTGCGACATCCAAATCGTTTCATCGGCATACAAGGTTTCAACGCCCTGCTCACCGTTCGCCGCCACAAAGGTTAAATACTCGGCGGCAGAAGACCGAATCATCGCCGTGTTCGTTTTTTCCGTCACCGATTACACTCCTTTTGCACAAAAATACTGCTGTTTAGGGCTATTGGGTTTAGCTCCCCAGCTTGCGGGGTAGCTTGCGGGGTCGCAATGAATTGTTGGAACAACGCCTGCTCATCCAAAGCCGACAAACGCCCCAACTGCTCGCTAATCGAAGCGATCAGATTCAGGGTTTTAGCAGTAAGGATGAATGGGGTTTGATAGGTCATCTAAATTCAACCAAATATTGTTTTATTTTTGACAAGACTTCATTTTCTTTTGCACCTAGGCTAACTAAATTTGTTTTCTCAATCACTTGGAAGAGAAGATCTAGTATCGATATAGTCAAATCATTAATCTCGTGCATGGTGAGAGTCAAAGATTTAGGTGCAAAGTGTACTAAATCATTGCGAAGCTCCTGCAGGCGCTTAATTGCCGACTCATGCTTGTTACTTTCTGCTAACGGCTGAGAATCAATATAGTGGCAAGTCCACTCAGGGGATTTCAATCGCTTGTAATAGTTTGTTATGACATCAACTTGGGTTGCAGAGCAACCACCTTCTTCACCTTTTTTAAATGCTATTTCCTTTTCAAATTGATCACGATGAAAGGCTCCAAGTGTTGACCCCATACTCGTTAAGGCATTGAGCATAATGGCCTCAAGAGAACCGTGTAAACCTAAAATCAATGGCTTCAAGTTTTCCGGGTATTCATTTAAAGGATTCACTTTAATGGCAGATAATGAAGACTCAAGCATCTTTAGCGAAGCCATCAAATTAGACGACTCATCATACGTTATCAACTGTTCAGCCATATCACTCACCTAAATACTCAGTACATCTTCAATGCCGGTTTGTTTTAGGCGTTGGATGGCGTTGGTTTTGGTGATGTCATCGGTGAAGCTGGTGTCGCGGAAGACGACGCGCAGCACGGGGTTTTCGGGTGTGCTGAGGTTGGCGATGGCTTGGACGGTTTCGAGGGTGATATTTTCATCAAAGCAGGCGACCAGTGAATTGTGAGCGACTGACCAGGCCTGGTAGGTTTTGCCATTGGTGTTGATGTCGATTTTTTGAATCGGTAAGGTTAAAGGCAAGCCGTATTTAATTAGCACTTCGTAGAGCAAGTCTTCGGCGGTGCGGTCGGGTAGGATATTGTCCACCGCATCGAGTAGATCGGTTTCGAGGGTATCGAGATTCGGTTGCCATTTTTTAATATTGGAGGTGTCGAGTTTGAGGACTTTGAAGCCGATGTCCAGTTCAGGTTGGTTCCCATGCTGTGCCGCTTCGGTCTGGTTCCCATGCTGTGCGTGGGAACCCCTATCGGTGGTTTCGGTTTGCGGCAGGTCTGCATTCCCACGCGGAGCGTGGGAACGAGAGGCGTGTGCGCTGGCGTGTGTGCTGGCTTGTTCGGCGAGGATTTTCTGACCCGCACGGCGAATGCGTTCTTTGCCGATTTCGGCAATGGTGGCGTAACCGGCCTTGCGGGCTTCGGAGTTTTCCGGCGTGGGTTCGGGAATTTGTACCAAAATAAATTTACGGTTGCCGCCGTCTTCGGCATTGAGTTGCATCACCGCATGGGCGGTGGTGGCGGAGCCAGAGAAGAAGTCTAGAATAATATCATTCTTATCAACTGAAATTTGAAGAGTTTTATAAATCAACTTGCTTGGTTTTGGGTTATCAAATGGAGCGGATATTTCAAATAATTTTTTTAACTCTTTACGAGAGCCATCAGTGTGACCAACTTCATCATAATTCCAAAGGGAGGTTGGTATAACACCGTCTTGAACCTCTGACAAGTATCTTTTTAACTGAGGAGCGCCATCGCCTTTCTGTCCAAAAAAAATCCTTCCTTCAGCTATCCACTCCTCAATTTTTTCCTGATTTGTCAGCCAACAGCGTCCCTGTGGTGGAAGATAAGCTTTCCCTGTTTTTGGGTTTATTATTTCAAAAAGATAAGATTCAGAAACTGTCTTCACAGATAAATTATCCGGTCTCCATAAACCCTTACCATCATTACTGTCATATTTATATAGTGAATCTTGTTTTTCAGTACGAGGAAGTAAATTCCTCTCAAACTTTTCAGATTTTCTGTAGACCAAAATGTGATCATGCATTGAAGGGATTCCCTTCGCATCATTCGACGCAGCATACCGTTTATGCCATATGATGTTCGATAAAAAATTCCCTTCCCCAAAAATCTCATCACAAATCTTTCTGAGGTTATGCACTTCGTTATCGTCAATCGAGATGAAGATCACGCCATCATCTTTCAGTAGATTACGCGCTAGTTTTAGGCGTGGGTACATCATATTGAGCCAGTTAGAATGATAACGTCCGGCGGATTCGGAATTGGTGGTGAGCGGATTGCCTTGGTCGTCTTTTTGTCCGGTGAGGCGCTGGTAGTTGGCGAGGTTGTCTTTAAAGTCGTCTTTATACACAAAGTCTTTTCCGGTGTTGTAAGGCGGGTCGATGTAAATCATTTTGACTTTACCGCCATTACTGCCTGGCTTGGGGCCATAGGATTTTTGCAGCAGCTTGAGGACTTCGAGGTTATCGCCTTCTATATAGAGGTTTTCGGTGCTGTCCCAATTCACCGACTCATCCGGTGCGGGGCGCAAGGTGCCTAAGCTGGGCGTGGTGGCGATGCGCTTAGCTTGCTCTTTGCCCGCCCAAGTGAATTGATAGCGCTCGGATTCGGTTTCGACAAACTCACCCAGCTCGGCTTTCAGCGCATCAAAGTCAATTCTGCCCTCCGTAAACACATTGGGGAACAGTTGTTTGAGCTGCTCAATATGGTGTTCGGTCAGGTTAAGGCTTTCGCCGTTAATGGCTTGGGGTGAGTTGGTTGAATCAGTCATTCGGTTTCTCTTTGTTGAAGTCCGTTCAAAATAATGTTTTGTAATTTGCGGCTATCGGCTAATTGTACGCAGTCGATGGAAGCTTGAATATAAAGATTCGGCTTATCAGTCGTGGCGAGCGTTGCTTCGTAGTCTATGGGGTCATAACCATTGGCGATGGCTATCAAATCGAAAAACAAACGTGTCACGCGACCATTGATTTCATAAAACGGATGCAAAGCAATCAACTCGCATTGATAGTGTGCCAGTCGTTCGGCAAAGGCTTCATTTGAGGTGTTGGCTGCGGTTTTTAAATACTGTTCTTGTTTGAGCTGTTTGAAGAGTTTATCTAACTCTTTCGGCAGGTAAGCGGCTTGGCAAAAACGACTGCCGCCTTTGCTCATATCATGTGTGCGAATGACACCCGCCCAGTCGTATAAGGTTTGGAAGGTATAACGATGAATCCCACAGAGGTAGTCTAGATTAAATTCAGTATCGGCATCCAATTGATCGGCATATTGCTCGAACGCGGAGCCGAGTAGTTCGTTTTCAAAATCAGACAGAACCTGAGCATCGGTGATGCCCAGTTTATTGATGGGTATATCAGTGTTTGGCTGATAAATAAGGCTTTGCTGGAATTGATACTTTGACACCATAAGACTCCATTAACTGCTTAATGTACTGGCGTCTTTCGACGGATTGACTGACTTCCTGGCCTTCAATCCGCATTGAAACAGTAATGGCTTTTTGCATTTTTTTGCGAAGTTTTGCAGAGACTTCCATTGTGCTGTTCCTTTTTCTATTTCGAATAACCTAACCCCGCACAGGGTGCTTTTAACTATTTTAACGGATTCAGAAATCGCTGTACAATATTGCCCAAAGGTTCCTGCTTGGTGATAAGAGTCCAAGGGATGTTTTTGAATACCGATTGTTGTATTTGAATAGCTAAGCAGGTCACTTCCCATCTTAATCAGCCTTTGCGGTTTCTATTGCGTCAATTTTTCCGTTTTTTACTTGCTTACGGTTTGTTATGAGTAAATTTTTGAGTTTTTTACTCACGTTATCAGGGTCATGTTCAATTTTCGGCATTTTTTACTCGTAAGAACGTTAGCCACTCAATAGCTGATAGAAACGAGTATTAATAAAATACTTACTTTTCCCCATTTTAACAGGGTGTAGAACCGCCATCTCAACCAGCTTATTTAAATAGGTTGAAGCGGTTTTACGAGAAATATTCAACGCTTGTTCGGTAAATTCAATTTTGGTGTAAGGATGTACAAACAAGACTTCCAATAAGTCCTTTGAGTAGAGCTTTGCGTCTTGTTCTTGAATGTGCTGACCCGTTTTCTGCATCAACTCATCTATTTGATGAATGAGTTGAATGGTTTGGTTAGCGGTTTGCTCAATCCCTTCCAGCATAAACAACACCCATTCTTCCCAAGTTTGTTCCGTGCGCACGTTTTGCAGTAACCGATAGTAATCGGCTTTGTGGGTGGTAATAAAACGGCTGAGATAGAGAATCGGCAATTCAAGCAAGTCGGTCAAGACAAGGTAGAGGATATTCAGAATACGGCCTGTGCGCCCGTTGCCATCGTAAAAAGGGTGAATGGTTTCAAATTGATGGTGAATGACCGCCATTTTGATTAAAGGGTCAATGTCGTCTAATTCTGGATTATTGATGTATTGTTCTAAATTGCTTAAAGCATTGCGTATGTCGTCTTCCTGTTGCGGTGGTGTGAAAATCACCTCACCTGTCAGGTCATTTTTAAGTTTGGTGCCGCCTTGTTTGCGAATGCCGGCATCATTTTTTTCTAAAATAGACTGGATTTGCACAATGTCTTTAACCAAGAGCAATTTGTTTTGAGATACCAATTCAAAGCCTTTACGAAGGGCTTCGCCATAATGACGGACTTCTTTTACCGCTTGCGATAAATCACTGGCATCGATACTTGAGCGATAGAGATCGTCATGGGTGGTAATGATGTTTTCGATTTCGCTGGAGTCTTTGGCTTCTTGCAACACCAACGAATTGATCAATACCGCTTGATTAGGAATGCGTGCCGCTACCCCATTGAGCTTAGCGAGCGCCGTATTCGCCAAGATCGCTTTTTTAAGAACCGCTTTGGTTTCTAAATCCTGTCGTAGCGGTAAGCTTGGAGGAATGAAGCCTGTCAATTCATTTTCGATTTGTGCTATCAATTTGTTTTCCTCCAGAAACAAGAAACCCCACGCAGGGCGCTGTTCTCATGGGTAGCGGGTGGGGTGTTGTCATTGATTATTATAGCATTCACCTTCACTTCATTCACCGCTTATGAGGTCGTTTAGTTGTTTGGTTAAGTTTTGCAGGCGGATATTCAGTTCAACTTTTTCATTAAACTGCTGGCAGGCTTTGAGCTGGTTTTTCAGGTCGTTGATGTCTTTTTTAAGTTGTTGAATCTGCTTGAGTTTGGCGCGTTGCGTTTCAAGGCTGGATTCTGTGTTCGGTAAGTCGCTTAAACCGGCTTGCTGCGCCAGCGCATAACCAGTGAGGGCTTTATACCAGCTTTGGTATAGCGTGTAGAGGTTTTGTTGATTCTGGTTGGCAAAGGCTAAACGGTGAATTAACGCTTTCTGGAGTTCAGCAGGCCTGGTTGCTGTGTCCGTTGATAACCATTCAGTTTGCAGCAGTTCATTGAGAATCAGTTTATCGTGTTCGCTGTCGGCTTGGTGGACGGATTTTTCTGCCAACGACCATTGCACCTGCTCGCCTGCTTTGATTTCAAGTAACACTGGGTAGGCAATCGCTTTGTGAACCCCTTCATGCAAGCTTTTGAGTTGCGCGGATTTCAGGTTTAACCAGGCTTTATGCCCTTCGGGGTGTTTATGCCCTTTAGGGTACTGGTGGTCTTTGAGCGTGATTTGAATCACAAAGATTTCGAGGTATTCGTGTTGCGTGGTTTGATAGGCGGCGATATTACTGTTATCCGGGTGAAGATGCGCTTGCAAGCTGATGGTTTCAACCTGTTCTTGCAGGATTTTTTGCGCAGTGGCGCTGAGTTGGCCGTTGTCGTAAAAACTCTTTTTGGTGAGCTTTTGATTGATCCGCAGTGCCGGTGGTAACTGAAGCGCTTCGATTAACATCATCCTTTCCCGTCCACTAAAATCAGGTAACTGATGACTTCAAAATCGCTATTAGCGTTAAACGCATCCAACTGGGTGCCACCACGACTAAACAGGCTGTTAATGCCCTCCTCAACCTTTTTACCTTGGATATGCGCCATCGCTTGTTTTAAATGGCTTTGGTATTGGGTACTACTGCCGACCTGTTGAAACAAGACGGTATCAGGGTTCCCTCGCCCTAAGCTGTGTTTCTTGAGAATGTCTAAGGTTTTTTTAGCTTGGGTATAAGGCAAAGCGATGGTTTGTTGTTCGGTCACATACACCAGAAAGTACGGGAATAAAGCATAGGGTTCGTTGGCACGCTCGTTTTCTGATTTAAATTCACGCGCTAGGTTTTTTATACAGAAAATCACGCCCGGTGGCAGGCCTGCATTTTTTAATGCCTCATCGAGTTTAACCACTGAATACAAGCCGTTTGGTGCTTTCTTTAGGGTATTAAGATGGGTTTTCATGTAGTTGGATAAATCCATCTTAAAATCGTTAAGCGTCAGGTCGGTAATCGATAAACCACCGGAAATATCTTCTAAATCCAATACAGTATCCTGCAGTTCTTTGAGTTGTTTTTTGCGGTACTCTAAATCGCGCATTCGCCCGGCGTTGGTTTCGTCAATAATGTTTTCTTCACCGGTGGCGGATACATCGAGCAGCACCATGCGCCCGGAAACCCGCGCTTCAAGATCAATGTATTCATCGAGTTCCATATTTGGCCAGAAGTTGACCAGTTGGATTTGAGTGTTTTTGGAGCCAAGCCGGTCAATCCGCCCAAAACGCTGGATGATACGCACCGGGTTCCAGTGGATGTCGTAGTTGATTAAATAATCGCCGTCTTGCAGGTTTTGGCCTTCGGAAATACAGTCGGTGGCAATGAGTAAATCGAGTTCTGCTTCGGCGGGGATGCCGGTTTTGTCGCGTTCTTTGGAAATCGGTGAAAACGCGGTGAGCAGTTCGTTGAGTTCGGCACGCAATTTGGGCTGAGTGGTTTTATTGGCGCCGGAGCCGACAATCAATGCGCTGTGAATACCTTGGGTTTCCAGCGCCCAAGCGGATAAGTATTTGTAAAGGTATTGGGCGGTATCAGCAAAGGCCGTGAAGATAATAATCTTGCGATTGCCGGGATTGAGCGGCTGGGCTATTTTTTGCTGAATTTGCTGTTTGAGTAGCGCCAGCTTTTGGTCACGCTCCGCATTGACGCTGGAGGCCATATTGACGATTTCTGTCAGGTAACGCTGGTCTTCTTTGAGATCATAGAGCCATTGCGCTTGATCCATATCCTGAATCAGAACCTTGACCTTTTTACCGACCATTAGACTTTCCAATTCTGGGGAAGCCATGTCGGTTTCTAAAATATCCATCTCTTCCACTTCACCTTGCGCGTGATGTTCAAGCTTTTTTATGGTGCGCTCAACATCCGCTAACAGGCGTTGTGCCGTAAGGTGAAACGAATGCACCGAGCTTTCAAGGCGTTTTAGCATATTGATTTTGATTAAACCAATCAGACTTTTTTCACGGTCGAGTTGCGAAAATACCGACTGACTGCCTTTCAGTTTGGTGTCGTATTTTTGTTCGTAGAGTTTGCGCTTATCGAGTGCGACGTATTTAAGCGGTGCAAAGGTACTCAAATTCAGGCGGCTAATGGTTTTATTGATGTCACGTAGCGATGGGAATTCAACTTGCGTATCAAAATCCGCTTGAATATTGATGGGTTTGAGTCGCGTCGGGAATTGGCCGATTTCTTCGAGGTTGTAGTATTTTTCGATGTGCTTGCGTGAACGCGCAATGGTGAGCAAATCGAGTACTTTAAAATAGTCAAAGTTTAATGAGTTAAGCAGTTGATCGGTGGTGCGTAAATCATCGGGATTTTTGAGCCAATCATTGAACTTGCCCTGCGCACGCTTGAGCGTTTGGCTGATATTGTTAATGCCATGATCGGCTAGCGTGTAATCATCGCCCTCAGTGACAAACGCAATCTGATTTTTAAGGTCATTCAGGCGGTTATTGACCGGTGTGGCGGACAACATCAACACCTTGGTTTTAACGCCGGAGCGGATAATGTCATCCATCAATTTGGAGTAGCGTGTGTGTTTTTCATCGGCGGTACTGGCGTTACGGAAATTGTGCGACTCATCAATCACCACTAAATCGTAGTTACCCCAGTTGACGGTTTCGAGGTTGATGTCGCCCGACTGCCCTTTGGTACGGGTTAAGTCGGTGTGATTGAACACATCATAACTAAAGCGGTCGCTGGATAACAGATTGCGTTTGTCGTTTTGAGTATAAAGCGTCCAGTTGTCGCGCAGTTTTTTAGGCGCCAACACCAACACGCGGTCGTTGCGAAGTTCGTAATATTTAATCACCGCAAGGGCTTCAAAGGTTTTACCTAAACCTACCGAGTCGGCCAAAATACACCCGTTGTGGCGCTCTAACTTATCAATGACGCCCAGCACCCCATCTTTTTGGAACTTGTATAGTTTGTTCCAAACCAGCGTTTGTTTGAAACCTGTTTTAGTTTTGACGATCGATTCTTCGTCTATTTCATCGAGCAAATCGTTAAAAATGCGGTAAAGGGTTAAAAAGTAAATGGTTTCCGGTGATTGGTCTTGAGCAACAAATGAAACCGCTTCAAGTAACGCAGGCTTGATATCTTTTGATACTTGGCTGTCTTGCCAAAATTGATTAAACCAAATCTGAATGAGTTGCGCTTGTGCGGGGTCGTCACCGCCAATATTCATATCTAAACAATTAGACTGCACTATGCCCAAACCTGCCGCGTCAAACGAAGATGAGCCTTGAATAAAAATCGCATTCAACTGGTTTTGAATATGAATAAGGTTTTGCGGTACACGAAGCTTGTCGATGCCTTTAACCTCAACGGCACGTTCAAGCCATTTAAGAAAACGTTTGGCTAACTCTTTTTGTTGCAGGCTGTTAAGCGGCTTTTCTTCCCCGGCGCTATAAGCGATGGTTTTAGCTAAGGGCTCATCACCTACTGACAAAAGCAATTTTGATTGGGAAGCGTTTAGCCTTTTTTCAAGTAACTCAAAACCAATTAGCGTAAAGGATTTCAGCAACAGTGATAACTGGGCTTTGTCTTCAATTTTTTCGTTAAGAAACTGACCCAGCTTAATTGAGGTGCGATTATCAATGGTGAAGTTGGACGCCATCAGACTGAGTCCCATTCAGTTACAAAATAGGATTCATAATACGTAAGCGCAATAGCATGTGCAATTGAAAATTTTATACATTTATAATCCACCAAGCTTAAACTAAATCTGATTTAAACCTATTTGAACGCAGAAATCGATATCTAAGTGAAGTCACAAGGCTTTGAAACAAACAGCGTAAAACCGTTATTTTTCATTTATTTAGGGCATAAAAAAAGCCCGAACTAAGTCGGGCTTTTTTAAGAAAAATGGCGGTGGAACAGGGATTCGAACACCCTTTATTTTAAAGGCCTGAAATGGGTATGTTGTTTTTTGTACCCGCTTTTGTACCCGCTTTTGTTATCGCTTGGACTTAAAAACAGTAAAACAAAAAACACCGTTTCTCTTTTTCCAAAAAGGAAAACCCTGCGCGCAAAATCCGCAACCTGGACACCAAAAACGACACACGCCACAAACCAGCATGGGGGCGAACATCTACCAGGCCTGGTTATCGCCCTCGGATCTATCAACACGGACACGGCGCAACGTCACATAAACGCACGGCCAAAAACGACACACGCCGCAAACCAACGCACGGCGCATCAATCGCTCGAACCGTTGGCGCACATCTACCAGGCCTAAATTAACCGCCAACGGCCAAAAACAACACACCGCCACGGCGCGCCATGATACTGAGGCAACCCAAACTACCCAGCCAAAAAAAACCACGCCTAAGGCTAAATTAGGCCGTCTGGTTTTTTATACGGCTTTATGCTTATACCCTTTATTTTCTTTTAGTATGAATTTATAAAAAATAAGGGTTACTAGGTTTTACTTTCCGACACCAACACCCCGCTATTCTCTATTTTTATAACCTTTTCAAAATTAGATATATAAGTATAAGTAGGCACAAATAAAATTTTATATCATAAATATATTTAATAGAAAAAGTGAAAGGCGTGATTAAAAAAATAGTGTAGATATGTTACCACTCGCAAAAAGTGGTGGGATACGTGGGATACTGGGATATTGCTTTAAAATCAATGGCTTGCAAGCATGACCTAGTGGGATACGACTGGGATATGTGGGATTTAAAATTGGGATTTTACGTTTTTTATCGTATGAAAATGACTTTTTAAAGTCGAAAGCACAAATTATGCCTAGATTTTCAAAATCGCGCTTTACGCAATGCGGCCTTAGATGTTTCATAAGTTTTATTTATAACAAACTCAGCGCCGAAATTTTTCCGCCCGCATTTTTTGACCATTTCGGGTTGATGGATTCGGGGGCAATAACCAGGCCTGGTAGATGTGCGCCAATGGCTCGGTTGATTGGCTTGCCGCGTGCTGACTTGCGGCCTTGTTGCTTTCGGGCTTGATGACCAAACCTCCGCCCTCGGCAAATACATCAAACCATTTAAAAAACGATAAAAATAAAATCAAAAAACAGGCCATTAAATAATGTTGCCTATAAAATCAATGACTTACCTAGGTATTTTCCGCGACTCCACGCACCCGCAAGAGGGCAAATAGCCCTAGGGACCCTAACATTTTGCGCGGGAAGTATTCTTTTTGGCAAAGGCCGACCGCCGTTTTTAACCGTCGTTTGTTTCATTTTGAATCATCTTGTGCCGCGTGTTGCACCGTCATTTTTTGTGCAACACTTAGCAAAATAATTTTAAATACACGCAACACCGCCGAATCCATCAACACGGACATGGCGCAATGTCACATAAACACACCGCCAAACACGACACACGGACACGCATCCTAAGCCGCTAAAGGTCGGGCGAATTTAAGGCCGTCATGTGGTTTTAAATTAGGTCTTAGGGGGATAAGGTGGGGTTGCAATCGCGGGATAATTTAGGTATCTTGTCGGCTTCTAGGTTCGTGCGTATGACGTTGGTTTGGGTTCGCCCCCTGTTCGCTATCAATGCGGGGGCGGGTAAATGGGTTAGGCTTCTTCCCCTCCTTCATTGCCATAGTTTAATATCGAGTGGTAAACGGCATATACACGCACCTTATTTTTTCTGTGTGCTTCTTCTTTTTCCGCGTTCAATTCGGGCGGGTAGATGGTGAATTGCTTGCGCCCCGCGTCATGTTTTAAAAAGCCGTTTTTCTGTAGCGCATCAAGCGCGGTTTTCATTGAAAGGCCTTGCAATACTTCATCTTTAAACGCTTCGGTCAAGAAACAAAAAATCTTTTGCTTGGTTTCGTGGTCATATTTCACATACCCCAAACGCCGCCCGGTTCGTGGTTGATGGTCACGAAAGCCGTCCATGTCTAAAAAATTCAAATCGCCGTCACGCTCAATAATCGCTTTAACGCGGCGTATCGCTTTAATTTCTTCCAGTGAATCAATAAAACTCGGTAACGTTGCCAGCCAATCTTCAAAACACTTTGCCACACCGCTAAACGCCTCGTATGCTTTCCAGCCGGTTAAGCCTAAATCAGTTGCAACCTCACCCGCCGCCGCCACAATCGCAAAACGCGATGCAACGCGCCCAACGTAACTATCCGCCCCCGGTGGTAGATGTTTGTTCATAAAATAGACGCGCAAGTCCTCCACCGTTTGCATGATCGTTTCTTTTTCTATACCGACCAACGCCTGAATAAACGCCACACCCGCCACGCCATAATACAACTCAGTTGCCGCTTTAATGGCTTCCGACTGTTCGCGGCCATTTGCACACCCATTCACCAACACATCAAACGCGCCATGCGCGCCCCGGTCGGCCTCTATATCAATCATGCGCACTTCGTGACCTGCTTGCGTATCCAGCCCCGCCGCCTTCATTGCACTGCGAAGCGTAATTTCACCGGTCGATAAAAATAACAACTTCCAACTTCGGCGGCTTAACTCATTCATGCGCCCTTTACCGCTCCCATTCGCCAACATATATACCGTATTACCCATTTCGGCGGGCTTGCTTTCGCCGACTTCATCGAGTAAAAGCAGATTATCGTTATGGCGAAATGCCGTCATCTCCAAACCGTTAGACGTGGCGCGCCATGTGCTTTTGCGTTCCTGACTTCCCCACACCGAACCAGCTAACAACAAAGATGTGGTTTTGCCCTTTCCCTGGCCGCCGACCAAATGAAACCCGCCCCCTTCCGCCTTTGGGTTAAATAACGACAATAACGGCGCGGCAAACGCGGCGCTAATGGCTAACAGTTGCCGACTATTGCCAACGGCAAACGAGGCCACATTGTCCTTCCATTCCTCCAACGTTCCGCGCGCCTCATAGCCCATATTCCCCGGATACTCGCTTTGGTAAACAATCGGGCGGCCTTTCGGTTCGCCTAGGGTTTGTTCGGGCAACACATATACACCATCAATCCAGCCGGTTTGATTGGTACTCGTTAAAATATTCCCCTCACCGTTCAACTGGATATACTGACTAAACAAGTTTTTGGCTTTGGGTGAAAGGTTAAACGTCACCCCCATTTTAAGCAACGTGCCATACAACCCATCTGTTTTACCGGCTAATAAGTCCATCGGCATCACCCAACGGCGCGCACGTCCCAGCTTGTCGGTAAACTCCAACACCCGCCCCCATGTTTCGCTACTAATGCTATAGGTTTGGCCGGTCACTTCCAGCGCCGAACAAATCCAAACAGGCGGCTGGTCCTCATTTTCGGGGTTTTGCCAATTCAAGCCGTTTTCACCGGGGCGAAAGCCGCCTTTTAAATCATTCGCCTTAAAGCTATTTTTAGCCTTCGCCGTTTTAAACTTGCTTTTGGCCGTTTCAATATCAAGCACGTTATCGGGTGTGTTAAGCATAGCGCCCCCCTCTGTGAAGGTGAATATTCGCGCCGCTTTGCGTTTTATCGACAAAACCAAGCGGATAGTCTAATAAAAAACGGTCGTTCCAATCCGTCCCGCTTTCGTCATCGGCAAAGTCGGGATAAGACACAATGCCATCAACCAAACGCGCCGCCTTGGTTGCCTTCTCAATACCAACGTTCACGCCTGTTTTAAGCGCCGTTTCGCGGTCGTTATCCGCCGCAATCGTGAACGCGGCCATTGGAAAGTTAGACTTAAACGCTTGTGCCACACGCGCCAAATTGCCCGCATTAAACGCACAAATAACATTACTTGCGTAATCGTAAAAGCTGGCAATCGTTAAGCCGGTCGCCATGCCTTCGCAAATCACAAAGCTGTTTACCTGATAATCAAAGCGCAACGGAAAAAACCCGCCTTGCACACGCCCACCCTTCATAAACCACTTCCCGCCATTGGCATTAATAAATTGCGCGCTCCAAGCCTGCCAATCTTGGCTATAAATCGGCGATTGATAAGGTATAGGGCGGCGGATACGCTCCCCCTCAAAATGGCATACCGGAATAACCAAATTCCCGCCCACCTGCAAGATCGACGGCAACACCGCCCCGCCTAAGCCCTTCTTAACTAAGTAAGCATGGCCGTGTTGTGCCTTTTTCGCTTGCGCTAACAGGGTTTGGGTTTTCTCTTGTGCGATAAGGTAGCCCTGTTGTTTGGCTTCTTCTTCAAGCTTAGTCTGTTGCGCTCGCACCTGTTCGCGGGCTTTCATTTCCGCCTTCATGCGTTCGGCTTGCGTTGGTTCTATCGGCTCAAAGCGAAAACCGTTTTGCTTCGCCAATGCAATCAGCGAACCGACTTTCACCCCGCCCCCGGACCTAATACTTTTCCAAGTGGCCGCAAAGTCTTTAGAATCATAGTTATCCGCGTCCATGCTCCACGTCATCGCCACATCACGCGCACTATCCCCAAATTCAGACTTAATCGCCATCAACACGCGCACCCAGTCATCGCGGGCAACATTCGGGCTAACGTAATCTAAAAGCTTCACCAGCATCGTTAAATCAATCGGTTCGCGTTCCATGCAATAGAACCTCCTCATTAAAAAAATACCAAATACAACACGCTTACCAGGCCAGCCGATAACCAGGCCTGGTAGATATTTAAATTATTCAATTCGCGGTTTAAGTGCTTCGAGTTTCCACATCGGCGCGCCATAGTTCAAAATATCACTAGACACAGCGAAACAAAGGGCGGGTTCACCGGTTTCAACATTGAACGGCGTAAGGGTTAAAGCCGAACTATCTTCAACTTGCAAGAACCCATGCTGGGTCATCGTCATAACGGCGCGCGCCAATAACGATCTGGCCGAAAGCTTTGTTTTTGATTTTCGAAGGCCTTCTTTAATCTCGTGCAGTAAGGCATTCTCTAAGAAATAATAGTGATAGTGATGCCGCTGGGTGTCGTCGATATAGCCATAACGAAACCCAAGGCGGTTATAGGATGGCTTTCTTATGTCTTCGCGCACGTTCATATCTGAAAAGCGCGATTCACCGTGCATTTCAATCAAGCGCTTAATAAGTTGGGTGTGTGGGCAATATCCCGGATTGCTAAAGGATTCCGATTCAAAGGCCTTTGGCGGGTAAAGTGGTGTGTTTGTCATAGTATTTGTCATAGTAATAACCTTAGTTGGGCGCGGGTGCGTAATTTGTTTTTTAAAAAAACATTCGAGTTATGTTAAAATTAAATTTCGGTTAAACCTTTTTTGGACAGGGTTGTTCTGCCGGTGCATAGCCTGGTTGTTTTTTAGCAACCAGGCTTTTTTATAATGCCTTTTAAATTTCAAACCCTTCTTTTTCTAGAAGTTCTTTAAACCCTTGCTGTGTTAAAAAATCTTTAGCGACATCTTCGGGAGGCAAAACTTCCTGACTATCAAGCCCCTTGGCTTCTTTGACTTCCTCGATAAAGTGCCATAATTGCTTATTGATAAACGGCACGATCCCATGATCTAATGCTTTAAAATAGGGGGCTTTTGGATCAAAACCGCTTCTATTGGCTGTGGCGTAAATGGCAAATGATCCGAAAAGAAAAGGCATGATTTTATTGATCTCATCTTTAAAGTGCGCCTCATAAAGTGAAGCGTGAACACCCTCATTAAATGAGTAAAGCTCGCGACTGATATTAATTGCTTTTCTATCCATGTCTTGAAGCACTCCATTAATAACCCCATTTCTTTCCTCAAGTGCTTGTATGGTTGATATTAATAAGCTCTTTTTTTCTGTTAGGCTCATAATGTCGGCGGGCGGAGTGTCATAATCATTAAGCGCCTCAGTGGTTAAGGTAAGCTCACGCTTTGCTTTTTCAATTTCTGCTTGGTTTTTTTCTAAACTCTCTCTTGCTTGGCGCACCGCCGCTTGCGCAGTTTCGTGCTTGTCTTTTAAAGTTTTACAAGCTTCGATGGCATCGACGACACTTGGAGCAAGGGTTACTTTTTTTTCAGTAGTTGTAGTTTTCATAATTATTTACCTTTTAAAAATCATTAAAAATATTGGCTTTAGCGGTTTGGGTGAAATTTAGAGTGCAAGCAACCGCTAAAAGCCGTGTTTTAGCCTTGTACCCTGTTTTTAAAACAGTTAAGGGGTGATTAAATCGGGCTGGCCGATAGCTTAGGTTTTAGTCTCATAGCCCGCCTGTTTGCTTTGGATGCCGCTTGCATCTTCGTGAAGTTCTAGCAAGGTTTCAATCAGTTGCGCCTCACCTGTCAGCCAATAGGCGATATTCAAGCCATCTTGCACCGGATCGAACGCGCCACTGTCTGCGTTAAGGATTGCCGTTTCTAGGGCTTTTGAAATGGATTGAATACTAGATAACCGCTGTTTAGCTTCTTCGAATGAGAAAAAAGCTAAGTCCTTAACGGTTTTCTTCTCGGAATCGTCCAACTGATTGAAGCGCCCAAAATTAAGCAGATCGTTGGTATTGGTGTTAGATTGAATATTGATTACTTTAGACAAAAACATTACGCCGCCCCTTTTCCTAAACCAAGTAACGAAACATCAAGGTCACACACCCCCGCATCGGCTAAGTATTGCGCAAGGCTGTCCAGTGTGGGGAATCGTTGCGTTTTGCCGTTGGTATTGCAAATGGGGGCGAATTGGTCGCGGGTGGTGCGTATGTAGGCAATCCAATCCCCAGCCGAAAACGTGGCATTAATAGACTGAATAAATGAATCAGCGGGTAAATTGACGGTAAACGAAAAGGCCGCAAGGCGGTTTGATGGTGTTGGCATAGAATGCCCTCCTAGTGGTTTAGTTAGTGTTGGCCGACCTGCTTTAGTGTTTACAGGTCGGCGGGTTTCAACTACCGCCACTAGACGGCTGGACTTATTCCCCGCAATGGGTCTTGTATTAAGTCCTATCAACCCGCCCTCGTTGGAATAAGGGCGTTTTTTTGCGTCCGCCATACCTTCTACACGCGCCGCCAAATAGCAGGCCTGTTGAATTGCGGACACAAAAAAAGCGCAAGTTAAGGCCGCGCAAGATGCCTCTAGTGGTTTAGTAGTGGGGCTATTATGGCGTAAGCCGCCGCCCTTTTGCAAGCCTCTTTGTTGTTTTAATTTGTTGTATGGTGTTCTGTACGGTGTCATAATAGGCATCATCTTGTTAAGTCCTGTTCTGTTTTGGGGGTGTTCATGGCTACTGTAATCAATACGCATAACCTGTTTAACGCGCTAAAGGCATCGGGCTTTGATGAAAAGCAAGCCAATGAGGTGCTAAACACGGTTGAAGCCATGCAAAACGCACGGCTTGAAGAAGTCGCAACCAAGGCGGATATGCAAAAGGTAAATGCGGATTTAGTCACGCTTGATACAAAGATTGATAGGCTTCAATCCTCTGTCGATTCAGACGCGAAAATAACCCGCTTTAGCCTGTTGCTTATCTTTGCCGTGCTTGTCCTTCCCTATCTCAAAGGCCTGTTTGTTTAGCCGTGTTTGCTTCATTAACCCCGCTTGATATATTCGCCATTATTGCGTTCACCATTACCACACCTGTTTTTATTTGGTTCTTGGTGAATCATTACCGCAACAAAGACAAACACGGTTGAAGCTATGCAAAACGCACGACTTGAAGAAGTTGCAACTAAGGCGGATTTAGCAACCACCAAGGCGGATATAAAATCCGATATGGCCGAATTAAAAGCCGACTTGCGCATTGTTCAATGGGGTATAGCCCTCATTATCACCGTGCTGGTTTTGCCTTACCTCAAAGGCCTGTTTGTTTAGCCGTGTTTGCATCCCTTAGTTATTACGACTGGTTTATTGTTGCGCTTGCGGTTGCTCTAACGCCTGTTGTTATTTGGCTGTATCTAATCAAACCTAAAAACAAGCAAAAACACGGTTGAAGCCATGCAAACACCCTACGCCGATGACGCACCCATTCTTGGGCGGTTCGACAACCAAGCTTGAATCTCTGTTTCAACCCATCCAACTGAGTGACCGCCTAATTGGATAGGCCGTGGGAAACCGTCTCGCTCAATCCACCGATATAACGTACTGGCCGATATACTAAAATGCGCCAACACTTGCGAACGGCGGCGAATTTTTTGCGTAGGTGTCGGCAACGTTGGCGTGTGCGCACCCGAAGGTAATTGGGTTGGCGGCGGTGTCGGCGTTGGCGTTGGCAACGTTGGCGTGTTCACAGCAACTAATGATGGGGTTTGTGTTTGCATAATAGTTTCAGTCTCCTTGTTGAAGTTTGTCGAAGCTTGTCGCTTAGAACTAAATGAAGCGAATCCGTGCTTAATGAGTGTTTAATAAGCTAATTGAAACGAAACGGAAATAAAATTAGAGGAAACAACTTTTTTTACCCCCTTAATTTAAACCCGCATAAACAGCGGGGTTGAAGTGAATCACGGGGTTTGAAATGGAATAATGAGGGATAGCAATCCACAATATTTAAACGGCATCTTGACGACGAAAAAATCAAAAACAGACGCAATACAATCACACGGCGCGCCAAAAAATCAGGCACAAACCAACGCACGGCGCATCAATCATCCGAACCGTTGACGCATATCTACCAGGCCTGGTTATTTATCAGCAATGGGAATATAGGAATTGCCTTTTCTTCCATTTTTAAACTTTATGCCTTTTTCGTTTAGTGCGCCGAAAAAATCATCATACCCCTTATCAAATAGTTCTGGATTACGTTTCTGTAACACCTCCCAAATATCATCTTTTTTATATTGCGTGATTTGTTCAATCCCGCCTTTTTCGTCTGCCAATTTTTCAAAAAAAGGCATTCTTTGTTCCACCATGGGCTTATTGTTCGACCCACCGTTATGCTGGCCGGTTACGGTAAGACGTTCATATTCTTCTAGCTCGTCTTCATCAACAATTTCATCGTCATACCAGCCATACATATCCCACAATTCTTTTTTACTCGCTTTGGCGGGGCTTCCATCCTCTAATCGTTGCACTTCAGCGCCCAATACATCAATCTTATCTAAATCAACATTAATAACCGCTAGACTAAAGAAAGAAGATGTATGATCTAGTTTTGGCTGTTCTGCCTTTGAAACCCTAGACGTTAATACTCTTGACAGATCGCTGGATGAAAAATCAATATCCAAAGGAACGTAGTTTTTTACTTCTATTTTAAAATAACCAAATTGCGTTCTTAACCTAGCCTTGTTTTCAATATCATAATATCTGACAAGCCCACTTAGTCCGGGTATTTCAATATGCTGACACATTCTCACAGGGCGCGCGCCGCTTTCCAGTTCATCAAATTTAAACCGACTTTTATAATCCCCACGCCCTAAACCCGTTTCCCTATACCGTTGATTTTTATATGCCGCGTCATGGTGAAGTCTATAATCTTTATTCTCTATCGCCCACCCGCTATAGTGTGTAAATAAAGATAAGTGACCGCTTGCGCAATGAGATGCAATGTCTTGAAAAAAAACCCCTACTTCATTTTCTAAGTCATAACCCCATCTTTTAGCAAGCGATTCAAGGCTTAGCCTTTCCGGTAACGGTCGCAAAATTGCCATATCAAACCCTCCCAGGTTCAACTATCCAGTATAAAAGGGGGCATTAACAGGCGGTTGGATAGACCGCTTTTCACTTCGTCAAGTTAGTTAATGCCTTATTCATTATGTGGACGGATACGCCCATCAATTCAACTACACCAAACCACCCCCGAATCCATCAACACGGACACGGCGCAACGTCTCATAAACGCACGTCCAAACACGACACACGCCATAAACCAAGGCACGGCGAACCTAATCAAGCAGTATGCGGGCTTGCTTACCGGCTAGGGTGGTTTCAGGCCTGCAACCGAGTGGTTGGCCTAGGCCGTGCCAATGCTGTCAGGTTAGGCTACATTGACCGACAATTTAAACCCCAGTGCATGAAGCAATTTATAAAGGGTTTCAAATTTCGGCTGAGTTTCGCCATTCAATAGGCGGTAAAGATGTTGGCGATTAATGCCGCTTAATCTTGCGGTTTCGCTCATGCCTTTGGCTTGTATCAGGTGGCGCAATCCATCAAGTAGGCTTTGCGTTCCGCCGTCCTCCAAGAATGCGCTAAGGTATAAGGCCGCATCCTCCTTGGTCTCAATGTTTTGTGCAAATTCAAATTCTTTTAATTCTAGTGCCATGATTATTCCCCTAATTGGCTAAACAAATCCTTAGCCGTTGCTATGTCTCTGCTTTGGGTGGATTTGTCACCACCATTAAGAAGCAAAACAATTTCATTTTCTCGGATGATGTAATAAATCCGAATCCCTCCAGCAAAGAAAAAACGTAATTCATTCACATTAGAATCAATGGGTTTCCAATCTCCAAAGTTGCCCCGTGCTACTTGGTTGATTCTTGCTTCCAGTCGGTAGCGGGTCGTTTTATCCTTGATGGATTTAAACCATTTATCAAATTTTGTAGTCGTTAGGATTCTGTATTTCATGGAATGATTGTAACATTTAAGCGACAAACAAGGTAGTAAATCGCCTTTGCAGCGTTTAGATTAGTTGATTAATAGCCTTTTTAGTACATTAAACCCTTACCTAAACCCTAACGCCACGGACTAGGTAAACATTTGAATCAGTGTTTTATGCCAAACAGCCAAAGGGATAACGCCTAATTTGTTTTTAAGGCGTTTTTTGTCAATCGTTCGAACTTGGTCAAGTAGTATGCGGGCCGGTTTACCGGCTAGGGTGGTTTCAGGCCTGCAACCTAGTGGTTGGCCTTTTGAGGTTATCGGGGCAACAATCACGCGCGGTAGGGCGTTGTTCATGTCGTCGGGGGAGACAATCAAGCAAGGGCGCGTTTTGCTAATCTCACTGCCTAGGGTTGGATCAAGTTCAACCCAATACACATCACCACGGCTTACCATTCCCAATCCCCTTGCTCACTTTGTAAGTCTTTCATGTCTGCCAGCGGTTCATCATCGTTAAGCGGGTCGTATCCTTCAAACCATCCCGCACGAGGGTTTTCACAGGGTTTGAGCAGTAGGCCGCCATCTTGTACCAGCATTTCAATGGGTTGGTCTAGGTGTAGTTGTTCGATGATGGGGGCGGGAATTATCACCCCCCTTGAATTGCCGATTTGCCGTAATGCGGTCATCATGGTTTGCCCTGCCTTTATGCGTGGAATAGGTTTTAACAATGTATTAACTATTCTAAGGGCGTTATGCCATGGTTGCAATCCTAAAGCGTGCTGTATGCACTGGCACAATACAACTATTGCTATTTAATTCTATTTGTTTAGGGTTGCACCGCCAACGACAAACCAACGCACGGCGCATCAATCACCCGAACCGTTGACGCACATCTACCAAGCCTGGTTATCGCCCCCGAATTCATCATCCCTAAATGGTCAAAAAATGCGGGCGGATAAATTTCGGCGCTGAGTTTGTTATAAATAAAACTTATGACGCATCTAAAGACGCATTGCGTAAAGCGCGATTTTGAAAACTTAGGCATGATTTATGCTTTCGACCTTAATAAAGCTATTTTTATACGATAAAAAACGTAAAATCCCAATTTTAAATCCCACATATCCCAGTCATATCCCACTAAGCCATACTTGCAAGCCATTGATTTTAAAGTAATATCCCAGTATCCCACGTATCCCACCACTTTTTGCGAGTGGTAACATATCTACACTATTTTTTTAATCACGCCTTTCACTTTTTCTATTAATTTTTTTTATCGTGCAATCTTTTTTCTTATGGGTATCACCGTTGCCCCTTCGCGTAGTGAATCGAGGTGATTCCCCCAATCAAGCAACATTTTCAACCGACCGGATAAGTATTGCGCTTTGTTGTAGGTGGAGCGGATTGGATTATTTCCTTCGTGGGCTAACTGCTTCTCTACGTGGTCGGGGTTGTACCCCATTTCATTTAAAAGGGTGGATGCCGTGTGTCGGAATCCGTGGGCGCAATGTTTACCCTTGAAACCTAAACGATGCAGTCCCGCATTTAGCGTTTGCTCATTAATCGGGCGCAAGGGTGAACGCGGACTAGGAAACACAAACGCCGTGCCATCGCTTAACGGCAACATGGATTCAATCAGCGCCCTTGTTTGCGGCGTAAGCGGGACAAGATGGTCCGTACCACGTTTAACCTTCATACGGTCGGCTTGAATCGTTATCACCCCATAGGGCAACGTGACACCCCCAACACTCATATTCGGCGTTAAGTCCACCTCTGACCATAACAGGCCTGCTAATTCGTTCGGTCTTAGGAAAACATAGGGCGCAAGCTTTAACGCGGTCGCAACGCTTACATCGCCAACATAGGCATCAATAGCGTTAAGCAACTGGTACAGGTCAGCGGGGGCGGTAAAGTGAGGGTAATTAGTCTTGGTTTGCTTTTGGAATATGTCGTTCGGTAGATCGCGCACCGGATCACGTTCACACAACCCCATGCCGACACCATAGCGGAATATACGGCTGGCATATTGACGAATACGTTTTAGGGTTTCTATGCGCCCCTTTGCTTCAATCACTTTTAATGCGCGGATCATGTCGGCGGGCTTGATGTCTTCCACCGGCAACACTCCCAGCAAGGGCAAAAGATGGGCTTCTATACGTTCGCGTATATCCTTCGCGTATTCATCGGTAAAATCACGGCTTGCGTGTTCAAACCATAGTTCAAACAGTTGATTAAAACGAAAGCGTTCAAGGTGGCGGCGTTCTTCTTCGATTGTGGCCGCTTGTTCGGCGCGCTGTAGGCGTTTTTGTTCGTTAGGGTTCACACCCTGCTTAACCATGCCCCGCGCATCGTCACGAAGCATACGCGCATCGGCCAAACCAATAAGCGGATATTCGCCCAACGTGTAGATGCTTTCCTTTCCATCCAGCTTGAACCGGTAACGGAAAAACTTCGCCCCGGTCGGCATCACCTCAATAAACAATCCGCCCGCATCGGACAACTTATAACGCTTAGGCAATGCCTTTGCTTTTTTAATCGCTATATCCGTTAAAGCCATCTCCTACACCCCGCATCATTACGCCGCAAACCTAAAAAAAGTGGGTACAAAATTAAAGCCGAATGGATACAAAGTTTCTGTACCCGCTTTTGTACCCACTTTATTCTGCGATTCAATGAAACGTATTGCAACCTAATAAAACACACTGAGAAGCTAAGTTGTTGATTTTTATGAATTGCGGGCATAAAAAAACCCGCTTGAAGCGGGTTGATTTAGGTATTTGGCGGTGGAACAGGGATTCGAACCCCGGGTAGGCTACAAACCTACAACAGTTTTCAAGACTGCCGCATTCAACCGCTCTGCCATTCCACCGGGTTGATGGAGCGGTATTATAAGGATTCGGCGCGTCTTTGCAAGCCTATTTTTTTATTTTTACGCGTTTTTTTATTTTAGGGCGCAGTAATAGCAAACCGGCTATTACTGCGTTTGCGCTTAGATTTGGTCTGCGCCACCCATATAAGGACGCAATATCGGCGGAATAGTCACGCTGCCATCTTCGTTTTGGTAGTTTTCCAATATCGCAACCAGCGTGCGACCAACGGCAAGGCCTGAGCCGTTAAGGGTATGTAAAAGTTGTGGTTTATCTTGTCCACTGCGATAACGTGCCATTAAACGACGTGCTTGAAAATCTTCAAAATTCGAACAGGATGAAATTTCGCGGTAGGCATTTTGTCCCGGCAACCAAACTTCAATATCGTAGGTTTTGGCGGATGAAAAACCTATATCTCCGGTACATAACGCCATGACGCGATAAGGCAAGCCCAGTTTTTCCAAAATACTTTCTGCGTGCAACGTCAGGCTCTCTAAGGCTTCATAAGATTTATCAGGGTGAACAAATTGCACCATTTCAACTTTTTCAAATTGATGCTGACGAATAAGGCCTTTTACATCCTTGCCGTATGAACCGGCTTCCGAACGAAAACAGGGCGTATGTCCCACATATTTTATCGGCAAATTCGCCTCATCGACGATTTCACCGCGAAGCAGATTGGTGATCGGTACTTCGGCGGTGGGAATTAAATATAAATCTCGGTCGCTGGTGTCATGTTCAGCGTTTTTTTCCAACTGGTACAAATCGGCCGCAAACTTAGGTAACTGACCGGTACCGAATAAGCTGTCTTGATTGACGATATAAGGCACATACACTTCTTCGTAGCCGTGTTCATTAATATGCGTGTCGAGCATAAACTGGGTTAAAGCGCGTTGTAAACGTGCCATCGACCCTTTTAATACAGAAAAACGCGCTGAGGTGATTTTTGTGGCGGCCTCATTATCATACCAACCGCGCATTTCGCTCAATTCAACATGATCACGCACCGTAAAGCTAAATTGACGCGGGACACCGACGCGTCGAACTTCGACGTTATCGGCTTCGGATTTACCGATAGGCGTGGCCTCACTGGGGAGATTTGGCATGACGGCAAGCATGGTATCGAGTTGCTGTTGTACCGCATCAAAAGCGCGCTTTGCCTCGTCCAACTGCGCACCTAAATCCGCAACGGCATCCAGTAAAGGCTGCGCATCTTCGCCTTTCGCTTTCGCCTGACCGATAGCTTTTGAACGCTGATTACGCTCGGCTTGCAACTGCTCGGTTTTAACTTGTAAGTCTTTACGCTGTTGTTCAAGTTGTTCAAAAGCATCAACTTGCCATTCAAATCCACGGCTGGCTAATTTT
>Ga0172377_10000828_pt1 | contig 30224 bp, 37 predicted proteins | sample Pumphouse3metaG_FD_119749 | JGI IMG/M metagenome (GOLD analysis project Ga0172377, IMG submission 119749) | Leachate microbial communities from a municipal landfill in Southern Ontario, Canada - Pumphouse #3 metaG | ecosystem: Engineered > Solid waste > Landfill > Unclassified | place: Canada... | reverse complement strand
TGTGCCCAGCTCAGCAAGTTTCGCACCGGCATTTTCGTTGGTCATGCTGTAGACGTTTACGCCTTGCTGCATGTCGATGACCATTGTCGTGCCATCAAAGGTCATGCGCGCGTTGAACGCTCCTTGGTTTTGGCTGAAGAGCGCGTTATCAACCCAGGTGGCTCTGACTCCGTTCGTAATCCATGCCAGATAACAATCCCCCGGCATCAGGTAGTACTGGAAACCGAAGCTGGGCGAGTAAGGGGAGACGATTTGCCACCATCCGCCGGTCGGCAGTGCATTCGTACCGCGCGGGTTGATCCACGAGGAAAGTCTTGATAAGGGTGGATGAACCTTGACCGTCCTTGAAACCCCTTGAAAAACGGGGGTTTAGGCGTTTCTGGGAGCGGCGAGACCCTGCCTATCGGAAAAGGGTATATTGAAAAGTCTTGATAAGGGTGAGACACTCAGTAACGACGCACACGGAGCGAGCCGAGAATAGCACCTTGCATTGACCGATTGCCGGGGGGGGGGCAGAAGCCGGAGGCGGAAACGCTCCGGTTTTTTATATTTAGGGGGCTATTGGGAAACCGACCAGAGGGCGTCCGCCTTTGTTTTTCCGGTGCCGTTGCAGGCTGAACACGGGCGGGTCAGCATGAATGTTCCACTCTTGTATTTCTCGCGTTTAGACCCCTTGCATTTAACGCATGGGAAATCTGCGGGGCGGATGATTTCAAATGCTTGGCCTGCATCGAACGCCCGCGTGAGGTCGTCTTCGGTGGCGGCGGTGGGTATTGGGTCCGCAACGTAGATCGGTATGTTTGATTCCGCTCCCGTGACCGTCAGGTAACGATGTATGCGCCTGGACGGGTTTAACTTCCGGTGTATCGTGGAACCGTCCGCCACGGCGGGACCTGGTAGCTCGACGGCGATGGCGTTTCCGTTGTGCAGGTACTTGCTGCCGTATGCCAAATATAGCCCATCCTTGAAACGCTGCTTGATCCGGATTTCATGCATGCCGGTGGTGATGGGGGCCAACCTCCATTGACCGTAAACGTCTAGAGCGTAGCGGGCGGTCTGGATGACGCGACCGTCTTCCGTAGCACCGTAACTTCCCTTGACTTCGGGCAGGATGTCGCGGATGAAAACGTCGCGCGATACGCGGGCTTTGAAGGGGTTTGACGAGGTGCGCCGGACATCGTCTTTGATGCTGGGGCTTGTTTTGCCCATGTAACCGCCGATCCTATCCAACTGAGCGTGGGCGGCGAGAGACAGGCACACGAACACGGCTAGCAGATAACGCATGGTTTTTCTCCTTTTAGGTGGGTGTATCAGTTTCCGGGCGGGGTGGGGATCTTGGAGAGGGCTTCGGTGAGGCGGGCGCGGAGGAAATCCACCTCTGACTTGAGGGCGGCGCATCCGGGGCATCCGGGGGCGGAGGAGCGGGCGGCGTCAATGGCGGGCTGGAGGTGTTTCTCAAAGGCCTCAGACAGCGCGAGGGTGGGGTTGCCGCCTTCGTTCATGATCTTCTCCACCTCCCGCTTGTCCACGCCCATCTTCGCGGCCAGCCCGGGGACGGCCAGGCCGGTCGCGCCCCTGGCCTCGAAGAGCATCTCGCGCATGCCGTACTCCAGACGGGTGGACACGTCCTCGCGTCCGGTGAGAAGCCAGTCAGTTGTGACCCCAAAATACATTGCCAGTTTACTTATGTGCTCTGGCATTATGTTCCCGCCGGTCTTCCATCGTTGGACGTTTTGGGGCGAAACGCCGCATATTTCGGCCAATTTCTTATAGGAAACCCCTTTTTTTCGGCGCACGTCATCGATCCTAGAAAAAACTTCACTCATGATGAACTTTCCGGTTGCAAGTGATTCACTAAGGATGTATTATTCATGTCATGAAAAGCAAACTTTCAACAAACGGCCAAAAAAAACGGCCACTCAGCAAGACCGACCTGAAGAGGGTGCGGGGGATGTGCCTGCTGCGCGGGCTGTCGTTTTCGCAGTGGCTGCGGGACCACGGGTTCAACCCGACATCATCCTTCAACGCTCTCCAGGGCAGGCGCGACGGGCCGCAGGCCCGCCGCGTCCGGGATGCCGTACACGCCGAATTCGGCATTTAGTGTGGCAGAAGGGAGCGGAAGGTGCAAGGGCAAAGTGAGAGAGCGGAAAGAGGGAGGGCGGGAGACGTGAGACGAGGGACGGGGAGCGGTGTGAACACCGCGCACAGAACCAACGAGAGAGAGGTGAGCATGACGGAACAGGTGGAGTTGAAGGCGTGCCCGTTCTGCGGGGCGGCGGCGAAAAAAGCAAGGGCTCCCGGCGGGAAAGCGGCTATAGGGTGCGCAAACCGTTGCTGCCATGTTACGGTGCTGGTGGTGGCGGGCAATGAGTATGAGGCGGCGCGGCTGTGGAACCGGCGCGCACCGGGCGAGCGCACGGAGCTTGCGGAGGCGCTGCGCGGGCTGATGCTGCGGGGCGTGATCACGGACGCGGATGTCGAGCGGCTGGAGCGGGAGGGCGTACGGCATGCCTGCGTATAACTTTTGCAAGCGGTTCGCACCAATGGTTAAGGCGCGAGTCAAGGGCCAGACGATCCGACCTAAGCGCCGGGTACGCCCGCGCGTGGGGCAATGGGCGTTCTGCTTTTACGGCATGCGGACGCGCCAATGCCAGCGTCTGGGCGCGTGGCCGATCATCTGCGTGACAGACATCCGTATTGACGAGGCGGGCGCGCTGCTTAACGGCGGAGCGTTATCGGCGGGCACGCTGGACAGGTTCGCGCGGGATGACGGGTTCAAAAATTGGGGCGACATGCTGGACTATTTTCGGAGCGAATACGGGCTGCCGTTTCACGGGGATCTGATTATCTGGAGTTGGACTAAACGGGAGGGCGTGGAATGACGGCACGGGAAACGGTCGCGCGGATCAGGGACATTATCAGTGAGTGCACGGATAACGAGCTGGTGCTTATGGATGAGCTGCTGGCCGAAGCTGAGGGCTGGAAAATGCGTCAGAGGGAGCTTGAGGAGGGTGAGGATTGAACGCGGCAAACGAGACGCTGGATACGCGGCGTGAACGCCGCGCACAGAACCGGGAGCGCGGCGCGGAGGCGCTGGCGGTGGCGGTGGCGGGCGCGGCGCTGGCGGCGGTCTGCGCGGGGGCGCTGACGGTGGCGTGTGTGCGGGGGTGCAGGCCCGCACACGGAGGTGCGGGCGCACGAGAGAGGGCGCTGTATGAGGATAACTGGCGGCGCGGGATTTACGGTGACGAGATGTGCGGGTTTGTAAACGAGGAGAGAGCGGAATGAAACAGGATAAGGTGACGACGGGCATGATGATGATCAAGGTGGCGGATCTGGAACCGCATGAGCGGGCGTTGAACTTCTGGCCGGACAGCGAACAGCAACGGCTGGACGCGGCGGCCATCGCGGCGAGCATCGCGAAGGCGGGCGTGAGGCGGTCGCTGCTGGTGACGCCGAAGGAGAATGGCGGCGGATACTGGGTGATCGACGGCTGCACGCGGCTGGCGGGGGCGCTGGCGGCGGGCATAGAGGAGGTGCCGTGCGAGGTGCGCCCGATGCGGTATGAGGAGATCGACGACGAGGTGTTCGTATCGAACATGGACCGGTCGCGCTTCGGGACGGGGCTGCGGGTGATGAAGTACCTGGAGCGGAACGCGAACGAGGTGCTGGCGGCGGCGACGGCGGGCGAGGATCCGGCGGCGCGGGGCAGGCAGGGCGGGCGCGGGAATAAAGCTGCTTTCAATGAAAGTAGCTTTTCGGCCAAGGCGATCAGCGCACGGCTGGGGGTGAGTGAAAATGACGTGCTGGCGGGGGTGGAATTGTTGCGGTGTCGGTTGGAAAACAAAACGGTGCGGATTCTCGACAGGGGAATGCGGGAACTGGTGGACGCGACGCCAGAGGAGCGGGCGGCGGTGGACGAGGCGTACCGGCGGGTGCTTGAGGGGATGTCGCTGCGGCGGTGGCTGCCTGCGGCGAAAGGGCGCGCGTCGACCGAGGGGCGCGGTAAGGCGGAGACGGATTATGCGGCACTGGCGGATCGGGCGAGCGTGAGCCTGGTGAATGCGCTGAAGAACTGGGGGGAGGCGGACTGGACGGGCGAGACATCTCGGAAAAAGGTCGAGCGCCAACTGGCCGAGGTGATGGGGATGATCGCGCTTAGCCTTGGGACGGCATGGACGGCGGAGACCATTAAAACGTGGTGGACGCCGGACATGGTCAACGCGCTGGTGAAGGGGCTGAAGTGACATGCTGGCCGGTACACGGAGGTACCGGCGTACGAGAGGGCGAGAGGATGGATGCCGTGACGAAGAAGAGGCTGGCGGCGGTGCGGGCGGTGCAGGCTGCGGTGTCGGCGGGGGCGCCGGTAGGCGACGCGTGTTTTGATGCCGGGGTGTCCGTGAGCCAGTTCAAAACGTGGTCGCGGCGGATTGACGAGGCGGGGCTGGAGGCGCTGGGGGACGCGCCGCGCGCGGGGAGGCCGCGCGGGGTGGAGCTGGACGGCGAGGAGGCGGCGGCGATTGCCCGGCGGTACCTGCGGGCGAACGCGGGGCGCGGCGCGGGGAGTGTGCGGGCGGCGGTGGCGCATGCGGTGGCCGATCCTGATTCGCCGCTGCGGGATGAGACGCGGGACGCGCTGCGCCCGCTGGCGCAGGGGCTGACGGGGTATGTCCCTGCTGACGTGCGGGACGCGGTGGGCGCGCTTCGAGGGACGGCGGTGAATGTGTACAGGGACGCGCGGGCGGGAGTTTCTGACGGAATCTACATGCCGGGGTGGCTGCGGCGGGACGAGGAGACGGGGCGGCTGCTGCAACCGGGCGAGCGGCAGGTGTGGGATGACGCGAGCCCCAACGTGCCGGTGGCGGTGCCGTGGCCGGTGCGCGGGGACAAATGCGCGGACCGCTGGGGATGGCGGGCGGCGCGGTTCCAGTTGCTCTTGGGGATTGATTGCGCGACGGACATGGTCGTGGGTTATGGCTACGTGCTGCGGGCGAGCGACGGGTACCGGGCGTGCGACGTGGCGGGGACGCTGCTGGAGGTGTGGCGGCGGGCGGGGTACGCGCCGAGGGCGTGCGTGATGGAGGGCGGGAGCTGGCAGGCGGCGCATACGCTGGACTTTCTGCGGGCGGCGGGCGTGGCGGTTGTGGACGCGAAGGGGAGGCCGAACCAGAAACTGGTGGAGGGATTTTTCAACAGGTTGTGGACGGAGATGGCGGTGCAGTTGCCGGAGCGTTGCAGCCAGATCGGGCGGTACCGGGGGGAGATGCGGAAGGAGGCGGCGCAGTGGATGAGCGTGCAATCGGGGGCGCACGACCCGCGCGAGTTTTTCCCGCAGTTGGACGAGTTTCTGGCGGCGCTGGATCGGTCGGTGGCGGCGTTGAACCACCGGGCGCTGAACAGCCGGACGTATGGGCGGTGGGTGCCTGCTGAGCTGTACGCGGGAGCGGCGGCGGGCGGCATCCCGCTGGTGGGCGGACTGTGGCCGCACGCGCTGCCGGTGCGGGCGATCAGGAAGGTGCGCCGGGACGGGATGGTGAGCGTCACGGCGGAGACGCGCATGGAGGGGCTGCGGCATGCGTATTACTTTGCGACGGCGGACGGGTGGCGCTGGAACGGGGCTCCGGCGATGGTGCGGTTCGACCCGCACCGCGCGGAGCAGGGCGCGCATTTGTCGCTGGCGCGTCCGTGGCGCGGGATCGCGGCGGGGACGGTGATCGACGCGGAGGCGCCGTGCGTGAGCGCCGCGCCGGAGTTCACGGCGGCGGCGGGGATCGCGGACTTCAGGGGCGCGGGCCGGGCGGAGAAGCGCAAGGGGATGGCGGCGGTGCGGTCGGTGGTGCGGGCGTATGACGGGCGCGGGGCGATTGAGGCTCCGGAGGCGGAGCCCGCACACGGAGGTGCGGGGACACGAGAGGGATGCGGCGTGAACGCCGCGCACAGGACCAGGCGGCGACGGCTGACGGATGAGGAGCGCGCCGGCATTGAGGCGCGGATCTGCGGGATGGTGAGTTAGGAGGGCGGTATGAGGCTTGTTTCACTTTTTGCGGGGATCGGCGGGTTTGATCTTGGCTTTGAGCGTGCGGGGTTCCGCACGGTGGCGACGGTTGAAATCGACGCCAACTGCCAACGCCTGCTGGCGGAGCGGTGGCCGGATGCGGTCCACCTTGACGACGTGAGGACGGCGGGGCGGCACAACCTGCCGGAGTGCGATGTGATTACGTTCGGGTTCCCCTGTCAGGACCTGAGCGTGGCGGGGAAACGGGAAGGGTTAAAAGGAGAAAGGAGCGGCTTATTTTATGAGGCGACGAGAATCATTGATGAGTGCCGACCTGCTGTCGCGCTATTCGAGAATGTTCCCGGATTGTTGTCTTCGCGCCAGGGGCGGGACTTTGCGCGAGTTCTCCAGGAAATGGACAAAATCGGGTATCATGGAGCATGGCGAGTGCTTGACGCTCAATGGTTCGGAGTGACCCAGCGCCGCCGAAGGATCTTCGGCCTGTTCGCTCGCGTCGGTGCTGGAGACCGGGCCGGTGGACGAGCGCTACTACCTGAGCCGGAAAGCGTCGCGGGGGATCCTGCGCAGGGCGGAAAAGCGGGGCAAGGCCCTGCCGCCGGTGCTGGAGATGGCCTTGCGGGAATCAGCGGGGGAACCGCCAGCATCGCCGGATGGTGCGCCGATGTTTTAGGCATTCCCTCATCATTACAGGGACACCCGGCGCCGGAACGTCGTAACGCCCCTCCGATAACCCACGATGTCGCGCCTTGCCTTAGAGCGAGGGGTGTCGGGACGGCAAGCCCGACGGACTCGCGTGGGCAAGATGCTGTGATAGCTGTTCAGGATGTTGTCCATAGCGACAAGGCGTGCAACGGCAAGGGGTGGAGTGCAGACGGGAGCGCGTACACGCTCGACACGCTGGCGACGCAGGGCGTGTGCCTGCCGGGCGTCTCCGGGACGCTCGATAGAAAATCCTGCTCAGCGAACAGAAGCTGCCAGGGCAACGAGACTGATTTTCTTGTGCCGGAGGTTGCGCGACCGATTGACTGCAACGCTAGTCGCGGCGGGATACCAAGGACGGACGGTCTGGACGGTGCTTTAATCCCCGAGGTCTCAGGAACGCTCAAGGGCAGTGCGCCGGGAAGCGGAACCGACAACAGCGCTGAATCCTGCGACAGGCTTATCCCCGAGATCGCGGGCACACTCGACAGGGAGTGCGGCGGCACACGGCTTCAGGTGCAGTGCGCCCGCAGCGGGCACCTGCTGCCGGCGGTCGGCTGCCGCATGGCAGCATTTGGAAAATACGTTGATGACGGTACGGCCAGCACGGTCAAGGCGCGCGACCACAAGGACGCGACGGATTTGATTGCATTCGATGCGTCCCAACGTACAGACGGGGCGCGTGTCACCGGAGACAAGACGGCCACGTTGAGCGGGTTTGCGGGCACGGGCGGAAACAATGTCCCGTGTGTGGCGCAGGTGCAATGGGCGAGCGGCGGCGGTTTCACTGCGGTTCGGATTGCCGTGGGGCGGGCCGTGCTTTATAGCCGGTCGGCTTGAGCAACCTGCGAAGGTGCGGAAACCGTCTCGGATTTTTTGCGGGAGCATGACGGATCTGTTTCATGAGGGCGTGAGGGATTGGTGGCTGGATGAGGTGATGAGGGTGATTACGGAAAACAAACGGCACACCTTTATCGTACTGACGAAACGACCGGAAAGGATGCGCCGGTATTTTTGTAACGGTGTGCCGGGCAACCTGTGGTTGGGCGTGACGGCTGAGAACCAGCGGAGGCTGAATGAGCGGATGTTTCATCTGTTGGAGACACCTGCGGCAGTTCGGTTTGTGAGTGTTGAGCCAATGCTAGAGCGGGTTCATATCGGCGCACCTTGGCTGGAGGGGTTGCGGTGGGTGATCGCGGGGCCGGAGACGGGGCCGGGCGCACGGGAGTGCCGCGCGGAGTGGATCATGGATCTGGCGGATGAGTGCGCGGACGCCGAGGTGGCGTTTTTCGACAAGCGCAAAGCAGGATGGCTGCTGCGCGAGTTCCCTGATTGACAGGGTGATTTTTTGACGGGGCGGCGTGAACGCCGCTTACAGGACTAACAAAGAGAGGGAAAAGGCATGAGCGGAAAAGATGCGGTGACGGAACTGCGCGAGCACGCGCAATGGCTGCGGGACATGATGGCGGCGACGCGCACGAGCCTGAATAAGGCGGTGCGCGACTGGGGCCTCGGGAGCAAGCGCACGTTTGCGCGGATCCTCGACGGGCAGATGAAGGAGGCGGACGCGGCGGAGTGGCTGGAGCGCTACCGCGCGGCGCGCGAACGGCTGGAGAATGAGGAGGGCAAGGAGCCGGTCTACACGTTGCCGACTTATGAGGCGGTGACGGACGCGGTGTTTTCGGCGTTCCGTCCGGGCGTATCGACGGGGCGCGTGGTGTTTGTGATCGGCGCGCCGGGGATCGGCAAGACGACGACGGTAATGGCGCTGGCGCGGAAGTACGGACAGCGGATCGTGAGGATCGAGGCGCACGAGCTGTGGGGCGACAGCCCGTCGAATATGCTGGAGGATCTGCTGGCGGCGCTGGGGATCAATGACGCGCCGGTCTCGGGCGCGGCGCGGATGAAGGAGGCGGTGCGGGCACTGCGGGGTTTCCGCCGGTGCCTGGTGATCGATGAGGCGCACCATGTGGGGCCGCGTATTTTGAACACGATCAAGAGCCTAGTGAACATGACGCCGGGCGAGTTTGTGCTGACCGCTACGCCGCCGATGTGGACGAAGCTCAACAAGGGCGCGTTCGCGGAGGCGTCGCAACTGTACACGAACCGGCTCGGGGCGTTTGTGCTGCTGGAGCTGCTGGACGGTGACGTTGAGCGCTACCTGCTGGAGCGGTTCAAGGGGCGCATCTCGAAGGGCGAGGCTGCGGCGGCGGCGCGGGTGCTGCGGCCGGTGGCCGAGCGCAACGGGTGCTATGCGTTTCTGCGCGACGTGTGCCGCGAGCTGGAGCGCGCGGGCAACGGGTTCGGCGCGGATGCGATTTCGGAGGCGACGCGCGAGGTGCGCGACAACCGCCCGCCGATGTGAGGGGGGCGGTGTGAACACCGCCCACAGAACCTAAAGAGAGAGGAAAGGAAGATGAAAAAGAAGGACATTAAACGGCTGGACGCGATACCGCACGGTACGGAGTGCCGCGTGTCGTTTGTGCGTGATGGCCTGAATGTTGCCGCGATTGCTGGGCTTCTTCAGCAGCGTCGACCGGGTGGCGCGTGGCGCGTGGAAACGCCTGATGCTGCGGCGTGGGGGTTCATCAACCCCGAGGACAAAGTGACTATTTTTAAAGGAAACAGTTTCAGGGTGGATCTGCCCTGACAACAAGAGAGGAGAAAGACAATGGCTAAGATGGCAACTAGAAAAAAGACGCCGCGCACGACGATCAAGACGCGAGACGATCTGGAGGGCGTGTTCGGTGAGTACGCGACGCTGGTAATTGAGCTGGACAGGCTCACGGCGCAGATGGAGCTGGAGATCGCGGCGGTTCGTAAAAAATACGAGGACAGGCTGGCCGCTCGCAAGGAGCCTGCGGAGGCATTGTTTGCCGACCTTCAGGCGTATGCGACGCTTAACCCTGACGTGTTCGGTGACAAGCGCAGCATTGAGTTGCTGCACGGTACGCTGGGCTTCCGGACGTGCCCGCCGCGCGTGTTGCAGGTGCCCGGCGTGAAGGTGGAGCACACGCTGGCGGCAATCGACGCGCGGATGGGCGGGCAGTGGATGCGCGTCCGCCGTGACCTTGACAAGGCTGCGGTGCTGGCGTCGGTGGCGCAGGCGCGCGAGGCCGGGCCGGAGGCCGCTGACCGTATGGCGGCGGATCTGGCGGCGGTAGGGCTGCGGGTGGAACAGGACGAGGTCTTTTTCGCGGAGCCGAAGAGGGAACTGGAGGAGTAACCACCGGTACACAGAGGTACCGGCGTACGATAAGGGCGGGGCGGCGTGGTCCGCCGCCCCGCTTGAAAGGAGAACGGCATGAGCATGGACAGAACGGAGGCGGCGATTTTTGGGCAGGGCGCGCGGGTGATCGATGCGGCGCAGGTGAGGCGGTTGATACTGGCGGCGCGCCGGGCGTATGACCGGCAGGATGAGCTGGGACTGACGGACGGCGAGACGTTTGATGCGTGGCGCAAGGCGCAGCTTTGGGACGCGGTGCGGGAGGATTCTTTCCGCGCGGTGACGCAGGGCGATTACGCGGCGGCGATGGCACGGTTCGCCGAGTTGGCGGGCGCGGCGAGGCGCGCCGATCCGGCTGAGGCGGACCGCGAGCGCAGGGCGCGTTGGAAGCTGGAGCGGCTACTGGCCGATCCGCTGGTGAACGGGCGCTTCGGCGGCGAGGCGGGGGCGCGGGCGTACGCGGGGACGCTGTTCGCGAGGATTCACAGGACGAGTTACGCAGACGCGAACGCGCGGCAAATCTGGCAGGTGTTTTTCACAATGCAGGCGCGGAAGAGGAAGCCGGTACACGGAGGTACCGGCGCACGATAAGGAGGGGCCGGTATGGCACTAACACAGAGACAGCTCTTTGCGGATCTGCCGGAGGAGCGGTTCCCGCCGGAGGCAGCGGCGGGAACGGGCGCGGCGGAGCGGTTGCGCGAGGCGGCGCGGTCGGACATGGTGCCGGTCGCGCCTGGCGCACGGATCTGGCGTCCGCGCTCCGGCGACACCGCGCCCGATATGGTCATGTGCCGCTGGGCGAAAACGGAGGGCGGCTGGTCGCCAGTGCCGGTGGCGGGGCGGTGGGTGAGGCTCACGGCGGCGGTGGCGGCGCAGATGGGCTTCCGCGACGCGGCGCGGTCGCGGCGCTACGATACGCTGCTGCGGCTGTGGCGCGCGGGGTTTATCGACGTGGCGCATGTCTCGCCGGGGGTGTACATGATCGACATGGACTCGTGGCATCGGCATCTGGCGGAGGTGACGGAGGATGACGGGTACTGGGAGGTTGGCAGGGGCAACCGGGAACGGTACTACAAGGCAAACGGGCTAGGCGGGTGGAAACGGAAACTGAAGGGCGAAAAAACATGCTGACGATACGGGCGAACAAAAAGGCGGTGGATTTTATTAGGGCGAAGGCGGCGGTGAGGCCGGAGGATTTCGGGCGGCTGCCGCGCGAGATCAGGATACGCGCTTTCACCACGGCGGCGAGCGAGGATCTGGGTACGTTGCGGAGGATCCTCGATGCGCTGGAGGATCTGCCCGCCGGGGCGGACTGGAGGCAGGCGCGGCGCGAGGTGGCGGGGCTGCTGGCAGACCCTGCCAAGGGCGCGGGGAAACGGGAGAGGGCGCGGGCGAAGCTCATCGTGCATACGGCGGGACGGCAGGCGTACGCGGCGGCGCGGTGGCGCGAGATGCAGGCGCAGGCGGACGTGTTCCCCTACCTCAAGTATGTGGCGGACGGCGACGAGCGGACGCGCCCCTCTCACATGGCGCTCAACGGGACGGTGGCGCGGATCGACGATCCGTTCTGGCAGACGCATTATCCGCCGTGGGATTTCGGCTGCCGCTGCACGGCGGTGCCGCTCACAGAGGCGGAGGCTCAGGAGGCGGGGATTGCCGATCCAGAAAAACTGCCGCAGCAACCGGCGGAAAATTACAGGTTCGACCCCACGGACATCAACCGTGATCCGGACGAGCTGGCGGATTCCTACGGCAACGAGTGGCCGACGATGTGCGACGCGATGCGGGCGATAGAGGTGAGCGAGCGCGCGGCAGGGTTGGGCGGATCGGCGGAGGAACGGGGGAAGGAATTGGCGCGGACAGTGACGGCGTGGGACTGGTTTTATCAAGATTTCGCAAGGAAGGATGGCGCTGCGGCGGCAGTGGTGGCAGTGCGCGACGGGCGCGAGGCGATCTTTCTGAGGCGCGAGGACACGGGGGCGAGGGTGGCGGAGGCGCTGGGCGGCGCGGATTCGGTGACGGTGCCACCGGGGGCGCTGGCGCTGGCAGGGGCTGGCGTGCGGATCTCCTCAGAGCACGGGCACCCCGGCGGGACGGTGTTTCCGTCGCGCGCGGATATGATGGTGGCGTGGAGACTGGGCGGGCTGGCGGGGGTGAACACGCAGGCGGGGAGAATCGCCTATCGGATACTTGATCGGTCGGCGGCGTTCGGAAAGAAGCTGGAGCGGTTTGCGGGGCGTAAGTGGGGCGCAAAAACCTATCTGGAGTGGGTGGACTTCTTGCACAAGTCGGAGCGTGCGGGTAAACTCCAAGTGACATGGGAGGTGCGGGATGCAAAAGGTTGATGCTCTTTTTGAAATGGGCGGTCTGGAGATGTGGCTGCCGCCACGGGCGGGTGACGACCCGGCAAAGGACACGCGGTTCTTGGCGGCGGTGCGGTCGCGCCGTGACGCGCTGGAGGCATACGTGTTCCGCGACGGGCCGGAGCCGGATGCGGCATGGTCGCTGGATGATGCGCTGAAGTTGCGGGTGAAAGGTGACCCGAAGGAGCCGCGCGAGATTCCTTCGGTACTCAGAACTCACGGTGTGCCGTGAGCGCACGGAGGGAACTCGATGGGCATGATTGAGATCAATGTGCGCGACTTGATTTCGCCGGGGCTGATCAAGCTGGCGAGCGACGCGACGATGAAGAAGGCGCTGGAGGCGGGCGGCACGGTGCTGGCGCGGGCGGCGCGGCTGAGCTGGCCGGAGCCCGCGCGGCGCCCGGAGCCGTGGGCGCCGCTGGCGGCATCCACGGTGAGGCGCAAGGGGCACGACAAGCTACTGTATGAGACCGGGCATCTGGGCGACAGCATTACGTTAGGTGACGTGACGTCTCGCGAGGCGACGGTGGGTACGGACGCGCCCTACTCGATTTTCCATCAACTGGGAACTAAGAGGATGGCGGCGCGCCCGTTCATCCCGGTGGACAGCAAGGGCGCGCTGGAGCTGACGGCGGAGGTGGAGATCCGCCGGGCAATGGAGGGGGTGATCGAAGCGGCGGTGACGTGACGCGGTGTAAACACCGCTCACAGGACCTGACCCCGCACACGGAGGTGCGGGGCTACGAGAGGGGGCGGCCCCGTCGCACAGTGCGCAGGCACGAGTGCGGCGGGGCCGCCCTTTTTTTATGATGCGGGCACATGGATGGGAAACCGCAACAGAAGATCGGGATGGTGCCCGCCGGGCCGGAGAGGCGCAAGCGCTTCAAGGTTCTGGATTGGGGGCTGAACCCGAACTACAACGGGAGGCGCGTCCATGTAGGGCAGGTGCTTGTGGATGAGATGTCGCGCCCGACGTATGCGTTCAGGCTGGCTCCGCTGGACTATGAGCACAACACGCAGCCGGGGACGGCGGCGTATCAGGCATCCAGCGAGCCGCGCGTGATCGCGGGGTACGGCACGGTGGAGGTGATACCGGATGACGGCGTGTGGATGGAGATGATCCTCTGGGCGGCGGAGCCGGACGGCTGGGCGGCGGCGCACACGTTCGCGGACGTGAGCGCGAACCCGGTGGTGAACAAAGACGGCGAGGTGATCGCGGTCAAGTCCGTGGCGCTGACCCGGACGGGCGCGACCGACAAGCACTTTCTGGACGTGCCGCTTTCGGCGGATGCGGGCCGCAGGGTGCAACAACAAAAAGGAGTAACAATGGACTGGAAGAAGTTGCTCATCACGGCGCTGGGTCTCGCGGACACGGCGACGGATGACGAGATCAAAGCGGCGCTGGATAAGCGCCTGGCGCAGAAGGCTGATCCGGCACCGGCACCGCTGGCGGCGGAGCCGAAACCGGAGGCGCAGACCGCGCCGCTGGCGGCACAGATCGCCGAGAGCGTGAACGCGGCGGTTGCGCCGCTGGCGGCGCAGGTGAAGAGCCTGGGCGAGGCGGCGCACCGGCGCGACGTGGACGCGGTGCTGGAGCGCGCGCGCATGGAGGGAAAAGCGGTGCCGCTTTCGGCGGATCAGGCGTATGCGCTGCCGATGGAGACGCTCAACGGGATCGTGGAGAAAACGCCGGTGACGGTGCCGCTTTCGGCGCGCACGCCGGAGCATGTTGCCGACCAGCCGTTCGCGCAGGGGCCGACGGACGCGCAGCGCGAGATCGCGCTGAACTGCGGCATGGACCCTGACAAGGTGTTCGGCAAGAAAGGAGACAAGTAACATGACGAAGAACAAAGTGTTTGCGGCGTTTGCGGTGCTGGCGGTTGCGGCTGCGGCGCTGGCGTTGGATCGCAACACCCCGGCGCGCACGGGCGAGACCGTGGCGGTGGCGGCGGGCGAGAATCTTGGCGCGGGCTGGCTGTGCGGCATCTGGACGAACGGCCAGGCGTACGCGGCCACGACGGGCAAGGGCCTGCGGATCGTCGGGCGCTCTGAGTTGCGCGCGGCGGCGGGCGAGTCGGTGGTGCTGCGGCGCGGCGTGTTCCGCTGGGACGCGGCGCCGGGCGAGACCAACACGGCGGCGGACATCGGGCGCACGGTTTACGTGGCCAAAACGAACTCTGCTTATACGGTGAGCGTGTCGCAGCAGACGGGCGTGACCACGAACAACGCGGCGGGGACGATCATCGACGTGGACGCGGAGGGCGTCTGGGTTCGGAGCGGTTTCTAAGGAAAGGAAAAGAAAATGGTAATCAATCAGGCGAATATGGACGCGCTGTTCCGCACGTATTCCACGGCGCTGGCGGAGGCGCAGCAGGCGGCGCGTCAGAGGGCGTTCCCGAATCAGTTGATCGTGGGGGACCTGGCGCTGGAGATGACGGCGGGCGGCGCGGCGGTGCAGCATGCGTGGCTGAGCCAGATCCGCGGCATGCGGAAGTGGGTGGGCGACCGCGTGATCAATAATCTGGAGACGGGGACGATGACGGTCGTCAATGACTCGTTCGAGAACACCGTGGGCGTTCCGAGGACGAGCATCGAGGATGACCAGTACGGCGTTTTCACGCCGCTGATCGCCGCGCTTGGCGCGGATGCCGAGCAGTTGTGGCTGCGGCTGGCCGTGGCGGCGCTCGTCGGCAACGGGGCGTGGGCGGACAAAAATCCGTTCTTCTGCTCCGGGCGCAAGCTTGGCTCGGGCGGCACGATCACGAACGCGGTCAAGACGGCGTTTTCCAAGGCGGCGGTCGAGACGGCGCTCAAAGACATGCGCGGGTGGAAGCTCGCGGGCGACGAGCCTGCGGATGTGACGCCTGACCTGCTGCTGGTGGGGCCGGATTTAGAGGGCACCGCGAAGAGCATCGTGGAGGCGGACATCGAGGCGAACGCGGCGGGCACGCTCGCGGTCTCCAATGTCTCCACGGCGCGGATGCTCAAGGTCCGCGTGGACGTGCGCATCCCGGAGGGGCGCTGGTATGTGACGGCGCGGAAAGCGGGCATCGCCTGCACCGCCGTGCAGAAGCGCAAGACGCCGAAGCTGACGCGCATGGACCGCGACACGGATCAGAACGTGTTCATGAGCGACCAGTTTCTCTACGGCGTTGACGCGCGCGGCGCGGCGTTCTGCACGTTGCCGTTCCTGGCCTACGCGGGCGGGTTTGCCGAGGTGCCGAAGTGGGACAAGGCGCTTTTGAATAATGTCGCTTAAGCGGAAAGGAACCACTCATGGACTGGATGGACTTGGCGGGGGAGATGCCGCTTGAGCAGATTGTTCAGGCGCTGGACGACAATCGCGACGGCGAGGTCGACGAGGCGGCTTGGGAACGGGTCAAGGCGGCTGCGACAGAGCGGCTGAATGACTGCTTCGGCGGTGTCCCTCCCGCCAAGTTCGCCGGTACATGCGGGTACGCGCTGAAGGTGTTTGTTTTGGAGTCGCTCTACACCCGGCGCGGTTTCACGGGCAGGGAAAATCCGTACGCCCAGAAGGCTATGGACGCGGAGCGGAGGCTGCGCGCGCTGGCGGGCGGCGAGGAGAGCGTGGACGCGGGATCGGCGACGGGTTTTGTGGTGGATCAGCCGCTTTCCGGCACTCCGGTTCACGGTTTTTTAGCTTGAGGCGGCGGACAGGCCGTGCACCGGTGGTGCACGGGGGGTAATTTGCGTCGGCGTTGTTTTTGCGCTGGCACGATTGCTAAAACACGGAGCGCGTTGTGCGCGATTTTAGAGCGGTTTCCGGCGGAGGTGTGAAAATGAGGTTTTTACGGTTTTTTGGTTTGGCGGGGCTGGTTGTTGCGGCGGGTTGCGGGACAGTCAACCTGCCGACGCAGGCAGAGGTTGACGGCGCGGTGCAGACGATCCTGCACGCGGCGGAGCAGGGCGTGGCGACGTACTACCAGATACAGGCGATCAAACACGCGGCGAAACAGGCGGAGCAGTCGATGGAGACGGAGGTGGCCGGGACACCCTGCGGCGAGGCGGGCGCGGCGGCACCGATGATTCCGGCGGCGCAGGACACGCAGGTTGTGATCCACGGCCCGTCTCCAGACGGTCGTGCGCTGGTGGTGGTGCTGGGCGACCGTCCGGCGTGCGGGTACTGTACGCGGCTGTGGGTGCCGGGCTTTGAGCAGAGCGTGGAGGCGCTGTTGCCGGGCGTTGACGTGGTGGACGCGGACAAGAACACGGCGGCGGGATGGTACAAGGCCTATCGACCGACCGGCGGGTTCAGCTATCCGCTAGCGCGGGTGTATGACACGGGCGGGAAGCTACGCGGCGAGTTTGTGGCGCGGAACATGACGGCGGCGGCGTTCGCGGCGAAGGTGCGCGAGATCTGCCCGGAGTGCGTGAGCCCGCGGTGGGTCGCGGGCGACGGTGTGAACACCGCCCACAGAACCGGGGCGGCGGTGTGCGTGGGCTTGACGCGCGTTGATCCGGCGCGGTACGGGGGCTGGCGCGGGGTGTGCCCCGGCTGTGATGTTGACGCGCGGGTGTTCGCGGACGCATGCCGGGATCACGGGTTGTCGACCGTGACGCTGCTGGATGAGGCAGCGACGTGGGAGAATGTGCTGGCGGCGGTGGAGATGCAGGCGGGTACGCTCGCGCCGGGCGGCCTGTTGACGGTGTTCGTGGCGGGGCACGGCGGGCAGGTGGCGGCGGGCGCGGATGAGAGCGAGGCGGACGGGATGTCTGAGACGATCTGCCTGTATGACGGGCCGCTGGTGGACGACAAAGTTTGGGCGCTTTTGCAACACGCGCGGGCGCGGGGGATCCGTGTATGGTTTGTGACGGACACCTGCAACGCGGGGTCGAATTACCGGGCACCGTATGAATACGCGCGCGGAGTGGACGAGCGGACACCGTTCTGGCGCAGTGAACCGGACATGCTGCACTGGGGCGGATGCGCGGACGGCGAGAGTTCATACGGGACATCGCAAGGCGGGAGTTTCACGACGGCGCTGGTGGACAGCTATGCGCCGGGGCAGAGTTACGCGGCGTGGTTCGCGGCGGCGGCGGCGCGCATGGGGCGCGGACAGACGCCGGTGTGCGAGTGGACGGGGCGGGACTTCCGGCACAAGGAGGCTTTCAAATAATGCGAGCGGCGGGGATGGAAGGGCCGGTCATTCAGATTGTGAACGGCAGCCGCGCGCGGGTCTGCAGGCACTGGCAGTGTACGCTGATCAACGATGCGGTGCTGACGGTGCGGCGCGGGTTCAGTTTTGACGGCGCTTCCATCCCTCGCCTGTTCTGGCGGGTGGCCGGGCACCCGTTCCAGATGCCGCTCCTCGTAGCGGCGACGGCGCATGACGCGATGTACTCGGCGGAGCTTTTCAGCCGTGGCGAGTGCGACCGGATTTTCCGCGAGCTGATGCGGCGCGCGGAGATCAACCGCGTGAAGCGCAACGCGGTGTATTACGCGGTGCGCTGCGGCGGCTGGGCAGTGTGGCGCAGGCATACGCCGGAGAGCGTGGCGCGGGCGCGGGATTTTTGCACGATTGAGGTGGTGGCGTGAATACGCGGGCGACGGATATTCTGCGGGCGTTCGCGGCGCTGGTGGATGAGGCGTTCGCCGTGCCGCGCGGTGTGCGGGCGGTGGTCGCGCCGGATCCCGGACGCGCGGTGGAGCTGTTGACCGCCGGGCAGATGGGCGGGCTGGCGGTGGTGGTGTTTTACGAGGGCGACACGGCGGCGGGCGAGGATCATTGGGATCCGCGCGTGCAGGCCACGCTGCGCGCGGTGATCTGGCGGCGGCAAGGGATGGGCGCTGGCGGGCGGGATTATGAGGCGCTGGCGCTGGCGGAGGAGCTACGGCGGGCGGTGCGCGGCGCGGACATACCCGGCGCGCTTGGCGGTCCGGCTTACATGGGCATGCAGCCGATCCAGACGATGGAGGGGCGGCTGCTGGAGGGGTACAGTTTGAGGTTTTCCGTGTTGTACGCGGATCTGGCAGGCTAACAGGAAAGGAACGGGGCTATGGAAAAAACGGCGGTGAGAGGCATGGAGGCGCCGCAGGCGCGGGCGGGCGAGACGTATACGATCAAGGGCGGCTCGCAGGTGATCTGGGGCACGTCGCCCACGTTTGACAAGGGCACGGTGATTGCGCACGATGTGGATCACGATGCGAAGTATGAGGTGGTCGAGAACGAGGCGGGCGCGGTGACGGGCATCGTGATCTATGACACTGAAACGCAAATCAAATTGACGATCATCGCGAAGAGCGGCTCAACCGAGCCGGAAATCGGAACTACATTGACGGTGGGCACTGTGGAAGGCGTGGTGCTGAAGTCGGCGTTGAGGGCGGCAAACAAGCAGCTCACGAAGTATGAGGTGACCGCGCACAAGTGGGCAAACCTGAGCCTGACGTAAGGAGGGGCGGCATGAGCGGGAATCCGAAACGGGCGCTTGAGGCGCTGACGGCGGGCGGAGTTGAGGTGGACGGCATCACGGTGCGCGAGCTGACGCTGGGGCTGGCGGCGGTGCTGGAGCGGATCGGCAGTCCGCTGGTGACGGCGCGCGCGAAGGGCGAGGCGCTGACGCTGCGCGACATGCTGCCGACGATATTTGCGCTGACGCGGCCGGCGGCGGAGAGCGACGCGCTCCTGACCTCCGGCGGTGCCGAGGCGCTGAAGGAGGCGGCGGTGCGCTGGGCGGACGATCTGAGCACAGAGACCGGCATGAAACTGGTGGCGGCGTGCGCGGCGGCGGTGTCGCGCGTGGCGCGTGTGAGCCCGCAGGGGCTGCCGGACGAGGACGGGCCGGAGGGAAACGGCAGTGCGGCGGGGACGGCTGGATCGCCGCCATCGCCGCAGTCTGCGCGGAGCGGTTCGGGTGGCCGTGGCCGGAGATCCACGACGGCGCGCCGCTCGCGGTGATCCTGCTGCTGGTGAGGCAGCCGGGGCCCTGGCGTCCGCCGATGGACGGCTGGAGCATGGACGAGCTGGATCTGCTGGACTGGATGGCTGAGCACGGCGTGGAGCCGGGCGGCGACATGAGCGGTTTTTTTGGATAGCGGTGTAAACACCGCTCACAGAACGGGAGGCGGCGATGGTGCTGGATGCGGTTTTACGATTAGATTCGGCGGGGTTTAACACGCCGCTCGGCATTTCGGTGCAGGGCGTGCAGACGCTGATTCGTATGGTTCAGGATGTGGGGCGGGAGTTCCAGGCGGTGTTTGACCTCGGGGGGATGCTGACCGACATCGCGTCCGCGACGGGCGAGGGCGTCGGCGAGATCATGGTACTCAGGCAGGCGTTCCAGGACACGGGCGTGGGCGCGGAGAATCTGGACCGGACGCTTTCCATCATGCGGCGTTCAATCGGCGGCATTTCCGAGAGCGGCGAGCCGACCGTGAAGATGTTTGACCAGTTGGGGCTGAGCGTGGACACGCTGAAAAACATGGGTGCGCGTGAACAACTGGAGGCAATAGCGGTAGCGATCAATAATCTCAGCACACCGGCGCAGCAGAGCGCGGCGGCGATGACGATCTTCGGAAGAAGCGGCGCAAAAATGTTATCCCTGATGAAAACTCCGGAAGCGTTCAATGTGGCGGCGAAAAGTTTAGGCGAATTGCCCGCATTGATGGATCGCAGTGCGTGGGCGTTCGACACAATCAGCGACCGCATGAAAAAAATCAGGGAAAAGTCGACCGGGCTGTGGGCGGGCATGGCGGAGGGGCTGCTGCCGGTGGTGGACGGGATCACCGAGGCGCTTGACGGGATCGACATGACCGGCGTGGGGATGAAGATCGGCGCGGTGATCGGCACGCTGGCGGAGGGGATATCCGTCGCGGCGGATTGGTGGCGCGGTGTGTTCGGCACGGCAATCGACTGGTGGGGGGAAAAGATCGCGTACGCGATGAGCTGGTGGAAGGATCAGATGCCGGCAATCGGGAGCTTTCTCTGGGATGTTTTGAAGTGGCCGGTTGCGCGGCTTTCTGCGGCGTTCGGATGGGTGATCCAACATGCGATGGAGTTGATAGGGAAAATCCCGAAGCTGGGGGAGAAGCTGGGGCTGCAGGGGTTCGAGGCGCAGAGCTGGCCGGAGCTGGTGGAGCAGGCGGATGACGACATTGACGGTGTGTTCACGAAGGTAGCGGATGCGGTGGTGTACGTCGCGCAGGGCGTGAGGGACGCGGTGGGCCAGACGGTGGAGACGGCGGTGTTTAATTGGCGGGCGAAGATGGAAAAGATTGAGGCGGAGGCGAGGCCGGGGAAAACGTACGGCACGGCTTCACTGGAGGCGGCGGGCAAGGAGAAGGAGAAGCAGGGGCGCGAACCGCCGCGCATCGACGCGGACGCGCTGGCGCGGATCGGCGGCTATCTGGGCGGTAGCGGGCGGACGATGGAGGGGCTGGCCATGCGCACGGCGAAGGCGACCGAGGGGCTGCTTAGGCTGGCGCAGAGCAACCAAGGGAGCAAGAGGGCGGCGGTATGGGCGACGTGATCGTAAAGGGCTCAATCGCTGTCAGGGAGGTGCCCGAAAGCGGCAGCGTGGAGCAGGCGGAGGGCACTCGGCGCACGGTAGTGCTGGAGGGCGACTACGCGCTTCTGGCTGCGGCGCAACCCGCACGCGGCGATAACTGGGCAGATATGCCCAACTGGACGGTGGACACCTCACACTTGACACGCAAGCGCGGCGGGCTGGGCAAGCTCGTGATTACGCTGGTTCCGTATGAGTCGTTTTACGGCTCGTTTGCCGAGCAGGAATTGCGGTCGCGTATAGAGATTGATTTTGTTCAATACGAGCGACCGATTCTGATGCACCCGACACTCAACAAGGCCGGGAGCTTCATGGCGGTCCATCTCAAACGGTGGATCGACGACGGATGCAATCCGTTTTTTAAATACTCAGACGCACAGGGCGAGCAAACATTGACAGAAGAGGAGCAGGAATGGGCGCAACTGATCTTCAAGGGCGTTGAGGGGTACCTGGAGTTTGCGCCGGTCGTGTCGCGGATTCGGACCTACAAGGGCAGACCGGACGTTGAGGCGCCGGGCAAGCGCGAGGATCCGCCGAGCGGCGGCGTGTCCGGATACGAGTATCTGAAGACGGCGGATCGGTTGGTGCAGAACGAGGATCGCTCATGGACGCGCACGGAGCAATGGACAGGGGCACTCAAATGGGAGGAGCTGCTGTATGAGAGCGCGGAGGGGGATTGATGCACAGGAACCTCACGGCTCCGGTTGCAGGTGACGCATTAAGCGCGGCGTGGGCGCGCGAGCTGGTGGATGAGTTGCGCCGGTGCCGCCTCTCCGTGGCGTGGCCGCTGGTGGTCCGCTCGCGCGGGCCGGCGGGGACGGTGCTGGCGCTGTCGGACAGCGCGGCGGGCGCGGCGGGCGCGGCGGGGACGTGGGCGCTGACGGTGACCGGCGGCCAGGCGACGTGCGTGAATTGCATGGTGATGACCACGACCGTGACGTTTTTTGCCGAGGGTGACGAGATGAAGCTGACCGCGTCCATGAGCGGAACGGTGGGCTGGCTCTGCGGCACGCTCAACACGGAGTCCAAGGTGCTGGGGCTCACGTTCGACAATCCGCCGACTGCGCTACAGGAGAACAGTGAGGTGATCTATTACCCGCTCTACAAAATGGTCTGCAAGGACGGCAAATGGGGCGTAAAAATCGACGCGCGCAACATGCCGAGGATCGGGGTGTACCTCTGATGGCGGCGACCTGGAACAGATATGCGGCGGGCGTGCTGGTGGCGGCGGGGATCGCGATCACGGGCACGATGTTCTGGGAGCGCGACGCGGCGCTGCGCGGCGAGGACGTGGCCGAGATGAACGCGGAGATACACAAGCGGACCATGTGGAGCCGCCTGACCGGCGATCAAACCCCGACGAACCTGCCGTGGCAGTCGCAACTTTGTGATATTGAGATCGGGCACGGGCTTGCATGGAAGGCGCTGTACGGCGATGCGGTTAGCTCGGGGCCTTACCCTGTTAATACAAGCATACGGCTCTTTCATTGGTGGTACGGCATGAACGGCGCCCGCGCGTTAGCGTTGCTGGACGCGGCGGGCGCCCCGCTCTGGCTGGACGCGAGCAAGCCCGCGCCGGCGGACGGCGACGTGATAGCGGACTGCAATTCGTTCTTTTACATGCACAGCGCACAGGAAAAAACAAATGTATGTGGCAACACCTACACAGAGGAATATTGGAAACTCACGGCATCGAACCACGTCGACAAATTGGCGACTGCGGCAGGCAGAAGTGGAAACAATAAGACGTGGCCTCGTGTCGCTTCGTCTAACGCGCCTCTTTCAAGACGATGGTACGGTGTTACGAATGCTCTGAGTGAACACGACTGGTGGGAGACAATCGGGAACGGAACGACCAATTATATTTTTGCCTGCGAAAAGAAGCCGTGTGTTGTTCTAGACAAGGTCTACGGCGGCCCGTGTGAGATTGTGACAAATGAAATAGATATCGCGTCTGCAGGTGATTCCGCAACCGTTCACATCCAGATGCCCGAGTCCAACAACTACCCGCGCGCGACGGTGTGGAAGACGAGACACCGTAAGGGCGAAGACGGGGACGGTGAGGAGCAGCATCTTGTCGTGGAAACGGGAGCGTGGAATCCCTTGAAAGAGATTTACACGACGATCCCGCTGTACACGTTGAAGGAAGGAAACTGGACGCGGCTGGAGTTTTACACGCGGACGCACCCTAATGATATGCCCGAAGGCGTCACGAACATGATTGATTTTGACATTGTGTACTCCTCGGGCAACCTGCGGGCCACACCGTATGGGGGGCATATCGATAGTTGGCATATGCAATACAAGGGGAACCCGTTTGGCGACACCCGGAGAATCTGGGTCACGGCAACGAACGACAACGACACGGCGGACAGCGTGATCGTTTGGCGCGTCGGATACCTCGGGCAGACGTACGAATACATTATATATTGTCCCGATACGAAGCCCGCAACAACCCACGATCTAAAGTTTAGCCGTGCGGCAATTCAAAGTTGGACGGGGACGCCCAACCCGGCGGAAACGACAACATTGACGCTGGACAAAGACACTGCGGTTTGGCCTCCCCAGACGGGGAGGGCGACGGCAAAAAAGAATCTCAGTCAGGCATATAACATCATCACAAATCTCAACAGGTCGGTCATGTTTTTTGCGCCCAACGCAGTAACGTACGATCCCACAAACTCGGTCAAATGGTACGGGTACGGATACGACGCATCTAATACCACTGTGCAAATGTCGGCTAAGTTGTCTGAAGTTTGGAGCGAGGCCGTGGGTAGCCCCGAGGCGTATGGAATTAGTGCAACGTTGCCCGCTGGCAATGTAGCGGTGTGCGGCGGATGGGCGGATGTTAGTTTTTCTAAGAAAGAGGGGGACGGCGGTAGCGCGGGGTACTATTCGGACAAGTTGTGGAACGCTTCCGCGTCGGTCGAATGGTACGACCTGAAGGATTGTTGTCTGCCGTGGCCGTGTGCGGCGGCTTACGAGACCGGAGCCGTTGCGCGGGTCGAGGTGTTTGCGGCGCTTGTTCCCGCGCTGCCGTTTAATTCGCCGCCACATCCATTTTACGACCATGCCAGTTGGCTGCCGTGCGAGGGCGCAAGTAGTCGCCGCTTTAGCTACACTGGCCCGACGCTTGCGCCAGCGTACGGTTTGCTGAGCTGGGCGCGTCTGCCCGAAATCGAATACAAAGCCGCGTCTGCTTCCTATACAAAGACCGTTCGCATTGAACACGGTGCAAGAGCAACGGTGCCGCTCCGCCTGACAAGCGTCGCTGAGGAAAGCAACCCCTCGTCCAACGTTGTTTTCAATCTGGATTTTAGGCCGGGCTCGCTTGACGTATCGGGTGCCGAGTTCTGTAGCAGGGGATACACTATTGTGGATGAGGATGGTGAAAACTGGTGGTATTCCTTAGACTATGAAGACTTAGACGCTTCGCCGTTCATTTACCTTGCGGGCTGGGTGGTGGTCGTCGATTGGAACTGGGACTTTGACAAGACGGCGGAACCGCCGGAATGACCCGCTCCGCACACTGCGCAGGAACGGTGTCGGCGCCGCGAACGCGCGGTTAAGATGGCGGGCATGAAGCAGAGCCGTTTTTCGGGGGGTGCTATGGGTGATGTGTTTTTAGCGCTGGTGTCGGGTCTGGGCGGCGCGGTGCTGGGTGTGGTAGCGGCGGTGCTGATACCGGGGCGTGTGCGGCTGGAGCACCCGGTGGAGGTCGCGCTGCGGCGCGATTTTGTGCCGCGCGACGAGTATGCCGCCGACATCCGGCGGCTGCATGACAAGATCGAAAAGGACCAGCGCGACATTTCCACTAAGCTGGAGGGGCTCGGCACAACGCTGGGGCGGCTGGAGGGTAAGGTGGACATGCTGCAATGCAACACGAGCAGAGGAGGGGCTGGCTGTGGATCCTAAGACGGCGATATTGGCATTTTTGGCGGGGCGTTCCCCGGCGGCGTACACGGAGGCGGTGATAGCACGGCATGTCATCTCCAGCGGGCGGCTTTCAAGCCCGCCCGCGAGCGTGCATGGCAATCTGGAATGGATGGCGAGCGACAGCGGCGGGCGGCTGGTGGAGTCGCGCTATGACGGCACGCAGGGCGATCTGGTCTGGTGGGCAACGGCGGCGGGATGCGCGCGCTGGGCGCAAGACGGGCGCCCCTACATTCCGTGAGGAGGTGAGGCGGTGACGGCGCGGTATCACAGGAGCAAGATCGGTCGGCTGCCCTACGCTGTGCGCAATGAGCTGTGCGAGCGCATGCGCGACGGCGCGACCGGCGCGGCGTGCCTGGCGTGGCTGAACGCGCATCCGGAGATGGCGAGGGTGATGAAGCAGACCGGCTGCGCGCCGGTCAACGCGCAGAACCTGAGCGACTGGCGCGCGGGCGGGTACCAGGACTGGCTGAACGACCAGAAGGAGACCGAGCGGCTGAGGCGATACGCGGACCTGTCCGGCGCGATTGTCGAGGCGACCGGCGGAGATCCCAGCGCGGTCGGGTCGCGCATGCTGACCGCGAAAATCCTAGAGGCGATCCGGACGGCGGACGGCAACGACGCGGAGGGGCTGGCGCGCGCGATTGCGTCGCTGCGCCGCCAGGACATCGCCGCCAAGCGCGCGGACCTGGCGGCATCCAAGCTGGAGCAGGATCAACAGCGGCTGGATCTGGATCAAAAACGGTTCGCCCGCCAGACGTGCGAGCTGTTCATTGAGTGGCACGCTGACCAACGTGTGGGCGCGATCATGGACGATAAGAGCACCGACAACGCAGCGAAGATTGATGCGCTCGGGCGTCTCATGTTCGCCGACCTTTGGGAGGATGGCGAGTGAGCGGCGGCGCGATCCAGATGCGCGCGGGGCAACGGCGCTGTTTTCGGCTGGTGGACGACCACCGGCTGCTCGCGTTCGTCGCGCGCCGCCAGTACGGGAAAACAACCACGTTCGCAAACATCGCGCTGAAGAAGATGATGAAGCGCGCCGGGCACACGGTGATTTTCGGCTCGGCAAAACTGAACCTCTCCCGCGAGATCGTGCGCAAGGAGGCGGCGGTTTTTCAGGCGGCGATCACGGCGGCGATGCGGAGCCTGGCGGCGGGGCAACTCGCGGTGGCCGACTCCGATACCGGCGCGGTGCCGGACCGGTTGACGGCGGACGATTTCGCCGGGCTGTTCGAGGCGCAGCGGCTGGAGTTCCGGCTGTTCCATGATCGCACCGTGTACTCTCGCACGAAGGTCGTCGCACTGCGCCCGGACACCGTGGGCGAAACCGGCGACGTGATGGCGGACGAGGTCGGGCGCATCAACAACTGGCGCGAATGCTGGGAGGCGATAGAGCCGATTGTTTCCAGCGATCCAGAGTTCAGGCTGCTCTTGTCCACTACCCCGCCGCCGGATGACGCGCACTATTCGTTTGAGCAGCTCGCACCCCCGCCGGGGACGGTATTCAAACCGAACCCCGAGGGCAACGTGTACGAGGTGGACGAGATGACCGTGCTGCGCGTTGACGCGTGGGACGCCTACGCGGACGGCGTGCCGGTCTACTCGCTTAAGGACGGCGAGCCTTTGGATCCAGACTCGCACCGCGCGCGCTACCGCGATAAGGACGCATGGGACAGGAACTACGGGTGCGCGTTCATCACGGGCGGCTCGGCGGCGGTGGCGCTGGTGCCGCTTTTGGCGGCGCAGAACGAGGGCGCGAAGCGCGGGTGTAAATACTATCAAGATATGCTGCCGCCGGGATGGGTTCAGGCGTGCGGTTTCCGCCCGGGTGTTCCGGCGGTGATCGGCGTTGATCCGGCCACGACCGAGGGGGCGACGAGCAACCCGACCGGTTTTTGCGCGTCTCAGATGGACGGCGCACTTCACGAGGCGCGCGCGCTGATGCGCTACAAAATCCAGTCGCCGAAGGAAGCGCGGGCGGTGATCGTGTCCGCCGTGGATGATTTGATTGCGGCGGGGATCCCCGTCAAGTGCGCGGTGCTGGACGCGACGAGCGAGCGGTACTGGTGCGCGGAGACGCGTCAGGAGATCGAGCCGCGCGTCCCGGTGCTGTTGATTGTATCGAGCGAGCGCGAGGAATACGAGGGTGAGAACGTACTGCTGAAAACCATCCTCGGCAACGAAGCGGTGGCGAGCCTTGAGGACCACAAGGCGGCGATTCCGCCGGACAAGTGCGTGAAGGATGATTTCAGGCTGGTGCGCAGGCAGAAGGGCGGCTTCTCGAACGAGGTGGACACCGCCGGGAACCACGGCGATTTGTTCGATGCGTTCAAACTGGCTTATCGCGGCCACACGACCGACTGCCTAGAGACGGCGGCGGAGGCGGTGCAGGTTGGTGCGCCCAGCATTTCATTGTTGCCGGGGTATCGCGGCGACCGCATGCCGATGCGCCCGGGCGAACCGGACGGGCAAGAGAGAGGAGAGTTATTCGCATGATGGATATGATTGAAATCCGCGAGCCGGAGTCGGTACTGCCGGGCCTCACGGCCACGCGCATGATGTCGATTTTGCAAGCTGCCGAAGGCGGCAACGTGGCGGATCTGTTTGCACTTTACCGCGACATCATGGCGGCGGACTCACACACCGGCAACGAGTTTGAAAAAAGAAAATCGGCGGTGCTTGGCGACCCGGTCAACCTCCGCCCGTGGGACGCGAAAAACGCGGACGATGTGGAGGCGGCGCGCTTCTGCGAGCGGCTGGCGGAGTCGCAGGCATTCTCCGACTTGCAAAGCTGGTTATTGAATGCGACGCTCTGGCCGGTGGCCGTGGCGGAGAAGGTTTACCGCCCCGTGGCGGGCGGGTTCGCGCTGACCGGCATCGTGGCCGTCCCCTATCAACTGCTGGATTATCAGGCGGGGCGGCTGCAGATTCTGGATGTCGATCCGGCGTCGCATCTGCCGTTGCGGGGTTCCGGGCGCGATCCCGATCCTGAGCGCTACATCATCCATCGCGGCCACACGCTGCCGGTGCCCGACTGGTGGGGAGGGCGCTTCAGAAGCATTCTGTTCTGGTGGCTGCTGCGCACGATGGGCAGGCAGTGGTGGGCGACGTTCATTGAGCGTTTCGGGCAGCCATTTTTCAAGGGAAAATATCAGGATGACGCGGGGCGCAACGTACTGCACCAGGCGTTTGCCATGTCGCGCAAATTGGGCGGCATCGCGCTGAGCAAAAACACTGAGGTGGAGATCATCCAGACGGCGATGTCGGACAGCAGCGACGCGCACGATAGGTTCATACAGCTCTGCAATGATGAAATCTCCCGCGCGATCGTGGGCCAGACTCTGAGTAGCACGGCCTCCCCTACCGGCGAGCTGGGCGGCGGCACGGCGGGGCTGCAGGGTGAGGTGCGCGAGGATCTGCGGCGCATGGACGCGCGGCGTCTGGCGGTCACGCTCCGGCGGCAGTTGCTGGAGCAATACCTGCGGATCAACGGGCGCGGCGGCATGCCGCCCGTGCTGTCATTCGGATCGGAAACCGATAGCGCGATCAAGGCGAAGGTCAGCATGGTCGGACAACTTGCGACGGCGGGCTTTGAACCGACCGACAACGGGCTGGCGCAGTTGAGCGAAGAGACGGGCATCGAGCTACAGCGCCGCGCGTCGCCGCAGCCGGTCGGCATGCCGTTTTCGGCGGTGCCGCTGGCCGCATCCGGCGCGGTGCCCGCGCAACCGCCTGACGGCGGCGACGCCGAGCTGGCCGAGGCATTCACGGGCAGATACGCGCCGCTTCGCGAGATCATTTTGAACGCGGACAGCGTGGACGATTGCATCCAGAAGGTGCGCGCGTGGCTGAACACGAACAAGCCGCCCCGCGCAACGGAGATCATGGAGCAGGTACTGTCCGCCTACGCCGCGCAGGGTGTGCTGTCGGTGCGAAAGCCGGGCCGGGCGGCAAAATGAAAGGAGGGCGCATATGAGAGTGAGAGCAACGGTTTTTTGTTTGGCGGTGGCGGCGTGCGCGGTAGCGCAGCAGGTGCCCAAAAAGGTGTATAGGGTGGAGACTTCCGACCCGAAGGATATCCGGATGGAGGTGGTGCATGGAGAAACGATCAACCTGCAATGGACGTTCCTCTCGTATGCAAACCCGCTGGACATCGAAAGCGCAGCGGTAACGTTGCACGCGCGAACAAACGGCATGGCTGAGGGCGTGAGCTTTCAGGTGCCCGGCGCAGCCGGCCCGGGCGGTGTGGCGACCGTGCGGCTGGCCGTCTCGGAGTGGCTGCCGACCGCATGCAACGAAGCGGAGTGGACGCTGGAGGTGGTGCAGCCGGACGCCGCACGTATCTTGCGGGCAAAGGGCACGGTGACGGCTACGCGCAGCGCGGCGGCATCTACCAATGACCCCGTGCCGGTGGTCTGGCTGGACGATATCCGCGCGGAGATCGGCGCGGTGGGGGCGGGAATCGGGCCGTTACGCTCGCGCGTGGAGACCGTAGAGCAAGGCACGAATCGCTGGGAGGCGGCGTGGCACTGGGGTGATCACAGCGCTATGGGGTACCTTTTAGCGGCGGCGCTCGACAATTATTACACCATGCCACAGGTTGACGGTCGTATTGCAGACGCGACCAACTCTATCGTTATTCCCGTTCGGAGCGTGAACAGCAAAACGGGCGACATTGTTTTGACGGCGGATGATGTCGGCGCCTTACCAGCGGAAGGGCCGATTGGCGCAAACATTAACGGCGAAAAGTTTTTGTTGATTTTCCCTTACAATCATAATGTGAGTGGGTATAGCAATGGAAAAGACCTTGCACTGATTTTAACCGGAGAAACAAACGATATTTGGATTTCTACGGACGGGAAGGTAATACTGAGAGATGAAGAAAAAAACAAAAGAACCAGTTTTTATTTATGGGACGTGGCCACAACACAATATGTCGGTTCCGCCGTTGCGCCTCTATACGAAAACAGAGACAAAATCATAACGCTAGACGGGCTACGCTGGATTGACGCGACGGGTTGCGTTTGGCAGGTTCGGGCCGTTACGAATGAGCTGACAACGTGGGCGGTTGTAATCGATGAGCCGATAAATATCAGTGGTACAGTTGTCGGTGCGAGCACAAATCTTGCAGTCGGCATGCCGTATCCGTTATGGAAGGATGCAGAGTTTGACGGCGTGGAAATCCCTGTCAGCATGGTTGGTTATTCCGGCGAAATGGTTTTGAAATACAAGCATGTTGCGACCGCTTATGGCAACCACATTTATGTCAAAAAGAAAAACGCGGAGTATCCGTATTGGTATACCAATTATTCGAGTGGTGAAATATATGGCACGTCAAGGTATCTCCTCGGCCCACAGAACAGCAAGGTATGGATAAAATACGGGGTATACACACAGGTCGTCGATGTTGCCTTTTGTGTCGGTAACATTCTCACGCGCTATGTCCCGTTGGCCGAAAAGG
>Ga0172377_10000824_pt1 | contig 30315 bp, 34 predicted proteins | sample Pumphouse3metaG_FD_119749 | JGI IMG/M metagenome (GOLD analysis project Ga0172377, IMG submission 119749) | Leachate microbial communities from a municipal landfill in Southern Ontario, Canada - Pumphouse #3 metaG | ecosystem: Engineered > Solid waste > Landfill > Unclassified | place: Canada... | reverse complement strand
TTCAACAGCTTCTTTTACTAGATCTAAGTTTTTAGAATTCTCTATTACAGAAATAACATCCCCAACTTTAACTCTGTAAGATGCTATATTTACTTTTCTTCCGTTAACTGCAATATGTCCATGAGAAACAATTTGTCTAGCTTGTCTTCTAGTTTTTGCAAAACCTAATCTATAAACAACATTTTCTAATTTTCTTTCAAGGTATTCTATTAATATTAAACCAGTTACCCCTTCTTTTCTTGTTGCTTCTTCATAAAGTTTTCTAAATTGTTTTTCCATTACATTATATATAAATCTTGCTTTTTGTTTTTCTCTTAATTGTATTGCGTATTCTGTAGGTTTTCTATTTGCGTTTGGTCTGAATCCTCTTTTTGAAGTTTTATTAACTCCTAAAACTATAGGTTCAATCCCAAGTGCTCTACATTTTTTTAATATAGGCTGTCTATTTCTTGCCATATCTCAAACATTCCTCCTTTGTTTAAATTGTCATTTAAATATGACTAGGTTACATTCTTCTTCTTTTTGGTGGTCTGCATCCATTATGTGGAACTGGTGTTACATCTGTAATTTTAGTAACTTCTAATCCAGCTGCTTGTAAAGATCTTACACAAGCTTCTCTTCCTGATCCAGGTCCTTTTGCCTTAACTTCAACTTTTTTCATCCCATTTTCAATTGCTGCTTGAGCTGCTTGTTCAGCTGCCATTTGAGCTGCAAATGGAGTTCCCTTCTTAGTTCCTTTGAACCCTGAAGTTCCACCTGATTTCCAACTAACTACTCTTCCTTCTAGGTCAGTAATAGCGATAATTGTATTATTGAATGTTGAATGTATATGAGCTATTCCGCTAGGAATACTTTTTAATTTCTTTTTAACTTTAGCTACTTTTTTAGCCAATTTAGCTCCCTCCTTACTTTCCAATTCTAATTTTTGATAAATTATTTAAATAACCTATCTTTTTACCATTTTCTTAGGACCTTTTACTGTTCTTGCATTAGTTTTTGATTTTTGTCCTCTTACTGGTAAATGCATTTTATGTCTTAATCCTCTGTAACATCTAATGTCTAAAAGTCTCTTAACTGCTAATCTAACTTCTTTTCTTAAATCTCCTTCAACTCTTAGGCCATCGATGATTCCTCTAATCTTATTTAATTCTTCTTCAGTTAAATCTTTTACTCTTGTGTCAAAATCAACGCCTGCTTGAGTTAAAACATTTTGAGAAGTTTTTCTTCCAATCCCATAAATATAAGTTAATGATATTTCAACTCTTTTATTTCTAGGGATATCTACTCCTGCTATTCTAGCCAATTTGGTTCCTCCTATTCACAAAAATTTATATATTGCTAACATCTGTGGTTAGCTAACACTTTCTTCGACATGCCTTATATACATAAGAACAAGCTCTACAGCTTAACATGTCTTTACAGTACTTCCATTGTCAGTACTACATTTGTTCCTCTTAGCAAAATAACTTGAAATAAGTAAAATTCAAAAAGAAAACTATCCTTGAACTTGTTTATGCTTAGGGTTTTCACATATAACTCTTATTTTACCATGTCTTTTGATTACTTTGCATTTGTCACAAATAGGTTTAATTGATGTTCTTACTTTCATCTCTACCTCCTTTTTCGTGATAAAAAAAACTATTTTTTTCTATAAACTATTCTTCCTCTTGATAAATCGTAAGGTGAAATTTGAACAGTTACTGTATCTCCTGGTAAAATTTTGATGTAATTCATTCTCATTTTTCCAGATATGTGACCTAGTATTGTGTGTCCATTTTCTAACTTAACTTGAAACATCGCATTTGGAAGGGTTTCTAAAATAGTTCCTTCTAATTCGATAACATCTTTCTTTGACATATTTCCTCCTATCGAACAGAAATTCATATTATCATAACATATACATTAAAAAAAGTCTATATAATTCTGTCTTTTTTTTAGTCTAATTTACTTAACACCAAGGGTTTTCCATTCACTATTGCTATAGAATGCTCAAAATGAGCCGATCTCTTCCCATCTTTTGTAACTACTGTCCATCCATCGTCTAACATATTTATTTTATAACTGCCTTCATTAACCATAGGCTCTATAGCTAAAACCATTCCATTTTCTATTTTTAAGCCTCTTCCTTTTCTACCATAGTTTGGTATACAAGGATCCTCATGCATTGCTTTTCCAACACCATGCCCCGCATAATCTCTAACTACAGAAAATCCTTCTGATTCAACATATTTTTGAATGGCATGTCCAACATCCCCTAATCTATTTCCAACTACTGCTGCCTCTATACCTATTTCTCTTGATTTTTTTGTTACTTCTAATAATTTTTTTGATTTATCATCAATTTCTCCAACAGGATAAGTTATTGCAGCATCTCCATAATATCCATCTAATATTGTTACAGTGTCTATACTTACTATATCTCCATCTTTTAAAATAATATTTTCACTAGGAATCCCGTGTACAACACCTTCGTTTACTGATATACAAGCTCCAGCTGGAAAAGGTTCATATATTCCAGGAACTCCTATAGTTCCTGGAATAGCTCCTTGGGATATTATATATTCTTCTATTATTTTATTTAACTCTTTTGTTGATACTCCTGGTTTTATGTTGTCAGGTAATATATTTTCATAAAGTCTAGCTATTATTTGATTTGCTTCTTTTATTTTATTGATTTCTTCCATTGTTTTTATAATAACTGCCATTTTAAGTCCTTTCTTTAATAATTATCCTAAAATTTCAAATATTCTCTTTGTTATTTCTTTTATATCCATTGTACCATCAATTTCTTCCATAACTCCTCTTTCTTTATAAAAATCAAATAAAGGAGCTGTTTGAGAATGATATTCTGCTAATCTATTTTCTACTGTTTCTGCATTATCATCTTTTCTTTGAACAAGTGCTTCTCCACAAAAATCGCAAATTCCAGCTTTTTTAGGGGGGTTAAATTCAACATGAAAAGATCCTCCACATGATTTACAAACTCTTCTTCCTACAACTCTACCTACTATTAATTCATCTGGAACATTTAGTGAAATAACTTTATCTAAAGAAATATTCATTTCATTCATTAATTTTTCTAAAGATTCAGCTTGAGCTAAAGTTCTTGGGAATCCATCTAATATAAATCCTTTTTTGCAATCTTCCATTGATAGTCTATCTTTAATTATTCCAACTATAATTTCATCTGAAACTAATTTCCCTGATTCCATACAAGCCTTAGCCTCAAGTCCCATTGGTGTACCTGCAGCAACTGCTGCTCTTAACATATCACCTGTTGATATTTGTGGAATCCCGTATTTTTCTATAATATACTTTGCTTGTGTCCCTTTTCCTGCTCCGGGAGCTCCAAATAACATAATGTTCATTTCATCATCTCCTAAATATTTTTTAACGTTATTATTATACTATTTCATTTGAAAAAAATATATATTTTTCTATTTAACTACTATATTTACTATTTTTTTAGGGACAACAATAACTTTCACAATGTTTTTCCCTTCAGTATGTTTTATTACATTTTCCACTTCAAATGCTTTTTTTTCTATTTCCTCTTTACTTAAATTAGAATCAATTGTTATTGATCCTCTCATTTTTCCATTTACTTGAATAGCCATAGTAACTTCGTCAGAAATAGTTAATTTTTCATTATACTTTGGCCAAGAAACATTAAATAAATCTTTATCTTCATTTAATTCTTCCCATAACTCTTCTGCAAAATGAGGTGTGAATGGAGAAAGCATTATAATTATATCTCTAATTGTTTCCCCAAATATTTTTTTAGATTCTGATGTTTCTTTCTCTGTTCCAAGTACATTTGCTCTATATGAATAAATTTCGTTAACTAATTCCATAGTTCCTGCAATAGCTGTATTAAAGTGATAGTTATCTTCTATTGAATCAGTTATTCTTTTTATAGTTTGGTGAAGTTTTCTAACTAAAGATTTATCCTCTTTTGAAACTTTTGTGTAATCTATTTGTTCTTCTGAAATATAATCTTTGTTTTCAATTACTATTCTCCATACTCTATTTAAAAATCTTACTGCTCCAGAAAGTCCATTTTCATTCCATTCTAATTCTCTCTCAGGAGGAGCTGCAAACATAATAAATAATCTTACTGCATCTGCACCATAATTTAATATTATTTCCTCTGGATCAACTCCATTATTTTTAGATTTTGACATTTTTTCCATTTTAACAGATACTTCTTCACCTGTTTTAATAGAGTAAGCTTTTTCTCCTTTTATCTCAACTTCATTTAAAAATAAAAATTTATTTTCTTTTTCTGAGAAATAAGAGTTAGAAAGAACCATCCCTTGAGTTAGAAGTCTTTTAAATGGTTCATTTGAAGAAACCAAATTTATATCTCTTAAAGCTTTATGGAAAAATCTAGCATATAACAAATGCATTACTGCATGCTCTACTCCACCAATATATTGATTAACCGGGAACCACTTATCTACTATCTCTTTATTAAAAGGAGCTTTTTCATTCTTAGGATCACAATATCTTAAAAAATACCATGAAGAATCAAAAAAAGTATCCATTGTATCTGTTTCTCTTCTTGCTGGTCCACCACAAATTGGACATACAGCATTTTTATATTCTTCAGAAGTTTCTATAGGATTACCATTTCCAGTAAATTCAACATCCTTTGGTAATTTCACTGGTAAATTTTCATCTTTTTCCATAACAGTTCCACATTTTTCACAATATAATGCTGGTATAGGAGTCCCCCAATATCTTTGTCTAGAAATTCCCCAATCTTTTAGTCTATATTTTACTGTTTTTTCTCCCCAATTATTTTCTTCAACATAATCAGCCATTAATCCTATAGCTTTCTTTGAATTTATTCCATCAAATTTACCTGAATTAACTAATTCTCCGATATCTGTAAATGCTTCTTCCATTTCATTTACATTTATAATTTCCTTTTGTCCTTTTGGATTTATAACAACTTTCATTGGCAAATTATATTTTTTAGCAAAGGCAAAATCTCTTTCGTCATGAGCTGGAACTGCCATAACCGCACCTGTTCCATAATTCATCAAAACATAATCAGCTATCCATAGAGGAACTTTTTCTCCATTCACAGGATTTATAACATGCCATCCTGTATCTATTCCATTTTTTTCCTTACCTTCAGCGGTTCTTTCTATAATATCTGTATTTTTCATAGCTTCTATTTTTTCTTTTAAGCTATCATTTTTAGCAATTATTTTTTCTACAATTGGATGTTCTGGAGCTATAACTGCGTAAGTGACACCATAAATAGTATCTATTCTTGTTGTAAACATTGGTAAATTTTCTCCAGTTTCTTCAACAGTAAAAACTATTTCTGTTCCATAAGATTTTCCAATCCAATTTTTTTGCATTGCAAGAACTTTATCAGGCCATCCCCCTTTAAGTTCCTTGTGCCCTTCTAATAATTCATCTGCATAATCTGTTATCTTGAAGAACCATTGTTCTAGATCTTTTTGAATTACTTGAGTTTTCGAGTGTCTCCAACATTTTCCATCTTCAACTTGTTCGTTTGCTAGAACTGTTTGACAATCTGGACACCAATTAACTGTAGATTTCTTTTTGTAAATTAAACCTTTTTCAAAAAACTTTTTAAACATCCATTGATTCCATTTATAATATTCTGGAGTGTAACTAGCTATTTCTCTATCCCAATCATATGACAATCCCATTAATTTCAACTGTCTTTTCATATTTTTTATATTCGATTTTGTCCAAATATCTGGATGAACTCCATTTTGAATAGCTGCATTTTCTGCTGGAAGTCCAAAAGAATCCCATCCCATAGGTTGGAGAACATTATAACCTTTCATTCTTTTATATCTTGAAATTACATCTCCTATTGTATAGTTTCTTGCATGTCCAACATGTAATTTCCCAGAAGGATAAGGCAGCATAACTAAAACATAATAATTTTCTTTATTATTAACTGTATTTTCCGTTTTAAAGAGATTATTTTTGTTCCATTTTTCTTGCCATTTTTCTTCAACTTCTCTAAAATTGTATTCTTTCATTTCTTCCTCCTATATATTTTTCAAGCTTTTCAACCATCTTTTTATTTTCAATTTTATTCTTTGATATGTATTATCTATTGTTTTATTTGATTTTTCTAAAATTTCTGCTATTTCTCCATAGGAATAACCTTGTATTAAATATTTCAATACATTTTTCTCTAAATTACTAAAATGCTTGTCAGAATATGTTTTAAATTCTTGCATCAATTCTTTATATATAAAAATTTCTTCTGCATTTGGAGCCTTTTCTTTAAAAATTTTTTCTTTTATATTTTCATCACTGCTAGTGTATATAACATTTAACACTTGATTTTTTTTGGAATTTGAATTTTTTAATGCTGATATTATTTGCCTTCTCATACACATAATAACAAAAGTTTTAAAAGATACCTCTCTATTAAAATCAAAACTTTTAATCCCCTTTAATAAACCTATCATGCCCTCTTGAATTAAATCTTCTCTTTCTCCATCTATTAAATAATAATTTTTTGTATTCATATAGATATATTTCTCATATTTTTTTAATAATATTTCAAAACTTTCATTATCTCCTGATTTAGCTTTTATTAAAGCTTCCACTTCAAATGAATCCATGATACCCCCTATTATATTTAGTAAACAAATTTAGCTATTTCTGATAATAATATTCCCCCTGCAACAGAAACATTTAATGAATTTATTTTCCCATGCATTGGTATTTTAATCAACACATCGCAATTATCTTTAACTTTTTTTCTTATACCAAATCCTTCGCTACCTAATATTAGTATAGTTTTTTCAGGATATTTTTCCTCATTATAATTAATTGTTCCACTACCTTCTGCCCCATAAACCCAATAACCTAATTTTTTAAATTTATCTAATGTTTGTGAAATATTTACAACTTTTATAATATCTATATATTCTATAGCTCCTGTTGAAGTTTTTACAACAGTTTCATTAATCTTAACTGAATTTCTTTCAGGAATAATTATTCCTGAAACACCAAAAATTTCTGCACTTCTTATAATTGCTCCAAAATTTCTAGGGTCTTGAACTCCATCTAAAACCAATATAATATCTTTTTTCTTAGGAGCTATTTTTTCTATAAATTCCCCTATTTCTTTATAATAGTCGTATGCTGAAATATAAGCCACAACTCCTTGTGAATTATCAACTTTTTTCTTTATAAATTGTACTCTTATATTTCTTTGAGATGCTTTTCTTTTTATAAGACTCACTTTTTCTTCTCTCAGGCCTTGAAATATTTCTATTTTTTCTATATCCTTTTCTTTATTTTCTAAAACTTCTATTACTGGATTTAATCCTATTATTTTTTCCATTTTTCTCCCTTTATATTTCTTCTTTTATTCTTGAAATATTTCCACCAACAGTTTTTAATCTAACTTCTAAAGATTCATAACCCCTATCTATGTGATATATTCTATTTACAATTGTTTCTCCATCTGACTTTAGTGCTGCTAGAACTAAAGCTGCTCCAGCTCTTAAATCACTAGCCATAACTTTTGCCGCTGAAAATTCTTTTATACCTTTTATTATTGCTATATTTTTTTCTACGATAATATTTGCTCCCATCCTATTTAATTCAGGAACATGCATAAATCTATTCTCAAAAATAGTTTCTTTAATTTCACTAGTTCCTTTAACAAGACACATTAATGTCATTAATGGAGATTGTAAATCTGTTGGAAATCCAGGATAAGGCATTGTTGTCACTTTAGTTCCTATCATATCTGCTATTTTTGATTTAACAACAAATAATCCATTAGAATCAAATTCATATTGCAGACCCATCTCTGAAAGTTTCACTAGAAAACTTTCTAAACATTCTGGCATTACCCCATCAATTTTAATTTTTCCATTAAACATTATAGAGGCAATTATAAATGTTCCAGCTACTATTCTATCTGGCATTATAGAATAGTCACAAGGAATTAGTTTTTCAACTCCTTCTATCTCTAATCTCCCTGTTCCCATTCCTGATATTTTTGCGCCCATTTTATTTAAAAAATTACAGAGATCTGTAATTTCAGGTTCTCTTGCTATATTTTCTATAACTGTTTTTCCTTTAGCCTTAACTGAGGCCATAATTATATTTTCACTAGCCCCAACACTTGGAAAATCCAGTATTATTTTGCTTCCTTGTAAATAACCTTTTTCAACTTCCCCTTGGACATATCCATGGTCTATTGAAATTTTTGCTCCTAAAGCTTCAAACCCTTTTAAATGTAGATCTACAGGTCTAGCTCCTATTGCGCACCCTCCTGGTAAAGAAACCTTTGCTTTCCCACCATTTGCTAACATTGGTCCCATAACCAAAAAAGAAGCCCTCATTTTTTTTACAAGGTCGTAGGAAGCTTCTATATTTTTTATCCCATCATTAATAATTTTATAAGAATTTTTATCTAATTTCTCTATTGTTAACCCTAAACTTTCTAATAGTTTAATTAATGTCCTTATATCCATAAGACTTGGGACATTTTTCAATACATATACTCCTTTTTCTATTAATGTTGCTATAAATATAGGTAATGATGCATTTTTTGAACCTTCAACTTTTAATATTCCTTCGATTTTTTTCCCGCCAATTATTCTAAAAGCTTCAACGCTCATTATTTTTCTCCCCTTCTTCCTTGCATATTGGACATTTTACACCAAACAATTTATCTAGCATCTTTATTTCAGAAAATTTATCAATTTTCTCTATAAATTTACTTTTTAATAAATAAAAATGCTTTTTACATATTTTTTTTCCCTCATATTTTTCATATATTGGATTTAAGCCTTTTTCTATATATCTTTCTTCTTCACTTTCTAAAATTATATTTTCTTTTTCATTTTCAAAAGTCTCCTTAGAAACTAGAACCATTCCAATATCCCCTGAAAAAGAAAGCCCATCTACTAACCTATAACTTAATCCTATTTTTTCAGCATACTTTATATACTCTCTCACATTCTTTAAATCTATTTGTCTATTTATTTTTAAAAGATTTGCATCTTTCCTTTTCATTAAATCTAGAACGTTTTGATTAATTTTACCATTTAAGTTTTTCTTTTTTACAGCTATTATTATATTTTCTTTAAATTCTCCTAAATAATAATTTTTTTCTATTTGTAATTTTTGGAGTTTTACTCTTACTTTTTCTTTTTCATCAAATATCTCCATTTAATAACTCCCCTTCTATTCATTGCTTTTTTACAATAATTATAACATAAAATGTTCAACTTTAAAATAAAATTGGTTGCAATAAAAAAAAATGCTATAATTAATTTATAGATATATTATTTTATTAATAGGAGTTTATTATGAACATTTTTAAATTTTATTTATTTTATATATTTGTATTTCTTTCTTTTTCTGTTAATTCTTTCTCTGAAAAAGTAGATGTTACTTTTAGCTTCAATATTTCCAATGGTTATATCTCCTACAGCAAAGAAATTAAACCTACTCTATTTAAAAACAACACAGCTTCTTTAAAAATTGAAAAAGGAAATTATGAATTTATGTTTTCTGATATTAATGGTAATTTAATAAAAAAAAACATTTCTATTTTTAAATCCAAAGAATATAAAATAAAATTTTTAGAAAAAGATATAAAAAAAATTAAAGGAAAAATTCTAAACGAAAACTTCAAAGCAATTTCTAACTGTAAAATTGAAATTACAAATAGAAAAAACACACAGATTATTACAAGTGATAGTTTTGGTAATTTTGAAATGGTCCCTTTAAATGGAATCACTGTTATAAAAATAAGCAAACCTGATTATTACTCTAAAATTGCTATTCGAAATTTCAAATCATCTAGTGCTCCAAATATTTTTATGCTTAACGAAAAAAAATACTCTATTTCTGGAACTGTTATTAACGATGTCTTTCCAATTAAAAGTATCCCTATTTATATTTTTTCTAAAAGTGGGTCTCTTCTAAAAAAAATATATACTGATGCTAATGGAAACTTTTCAACAACTAATTTAACTTCAAAAAATTGTTATATTTTCATTCCAGAAACTAAAAAATTTAAAAGTTATAAATCAAAAAATTTCAATATAGATATTTATGAAAAAAAAACATGTATAAATTTGGATAATAATTAATTTATACATGTTTTTTTCTAAATTCACTATTTTAAATTATAAAAAATGCCTATTTTTTTATTCCTCAAAAAAACAAAGACAAATAAAATTCCCTTACAAATAAATTATACAACAAAATAAACAGGGATAATTTATTTATCTTTTAACTAAATAAATAAATTAAAAAATGATGTGACCCCAAAAATGATGTGACCCCAAAAAGTTGGACTTTTTATGAGAGTGGAAATTTATATTTCTGCTCTATTTTTTTATTTGATGATTATTTTAAGATGCTTTTCTTAAAACTCTATAATTAACAGGACTTAACCATCCTAATTTTTCTTTAATTCTAATTTCATTATAATATTTAATATATTCTTTAATTCTTTTTTCTAATTCATTATAACTAGTATAAATTTTTCCATAATAAATTTCTTGTTTTAATATTCCAAAAAAGTTTTCTATTGGAGAATTATCCAGACAATTTCCTTTTCTTGACATACTTTGAAAAATTTTATGCTTTTTTAAAGCGTCTTTATATGCAGACATTTGATATCCCCAGCCTTGATCTGAATGGAATGTCCTTCTATATTTACAATCAGATGTTTTAATGATAGCTTCATTTAAAGCATCCATAATATTTTTAGCAGTAGGTTTTGGTCCTAATCGATAGCTAAGAATTTCTAAATTATATAGATCCATAAATGGATCAAGATATATTTTTTTAATAACAATTCTTCCTTTAGTATCTTTTTCATAATATTTAAATTCTGTTGTATCTGTAGTAATTTTTTGATGTAATATATTTGTTTTAAACCTTCTATTTATTCTATTTGTAGAGTTTTTTCCTGTAGTTCCTCTATATGAATTATATTTTCTATTTTTACGTTTAAAGGATATAACTTGTAATCCTAGTTTTTGAACTAAGCGCTGAATTTTTTTCTTGTTTACAGAAATGCCTTCATTTGATAATTGTTTATGAAGTCTACGGTAACCATAATTTTCATTATCTTTTCTAATAGTTAATATTTTTTCTTCTAATTTTTTATCTGGGTTTTCTCTATCAAATCTTTTTTGCCAATACATGTAAGTTGACTTAGGAAATTTTAATACTGCAAGAATATCTTTTAATTTAAATGATCTTCGGAGATTATGTATAATTCTTGCTATTTTTTCATTTTTAGAGTTTCCTCTAAACGTAATCTCCTCAATTCTTTTAAATATGCATTCTCTATTTTATAATTAAGTAATTCAGCTTTACAATTAACTAATTCTAAATTTAATTTTTCTATTGTTGAATTGTTTTCATTATTTATTTTCTTTTTAGTTTTATTATCTTCCATTATGAGTGGTCTCCCTTGATTTTTTGAGATACCAGTAACTCCATATTTTCTGAATTGAGAAACCCATTGTGCAATTAAATTAGAATTACTGATTCCATTATTTAAAGCTAAATCATTATATGATATTTCAGTTCTTAAATAACAGTTTATCATATCTAATTTAAATTCTAAAGGATAATTAAGATTTTGTCTTTTACGTAAAAGTCCTTCTTTTCCTAAAGCTTTATAATTATTAACCCATTGTATAACTTGAGTTTTACTTTTAATATTGTATTTATTAGCTAAATATTTAAAACCCCCTTTTCCATCAATATATTCTAAAACTATTTTTAATTTTAATTTATAGCTATATTTTGCCATAAAAATACTGACCTCCTTTAATTGAATTTTAGGTTCAACTTTTGGGGGTCAGTACAAAATATGTACTTTTTTTATTTTTTATAAGTTCTATAAAAAATTTATCATTAAAATTCACAAAAAATAAAAAAACTACTAATCAATAGTAGTTAAAATGGTGCGAAGAGAGGGACTTGAACCCTCACGTCGGAGACACTAGATCCTAAGTCTAGCGCGTCTGCCAATTCCGCCATCCTCGCATATTTATGGTGCGCCATACAGAATTTGAATCTGTGACAACACGATTAAAAGTCGTGTGCTCTACCAACTGAGCTAATGGCGCATATTTTGGGGTGACCGACGAGACTTGAACTCGCGACAACCAGTACCACAAACTGGCGCTCTACCAACTGAACTACGATCACCAAATGGCGTGTCTGAAGGGATTCGAACCCCTGACCCACGCCTTAGAAGGGCGTTGCTCTATCCAGCTGAGCTACAGACACAAAAAAAAATGGAGCGGGAAACGAGATTCGGACTCGCGACATTCAGCTTGGAAGGCTGACGCTCTACCAACTGAGCTATTCCCGCATTTGGTCGGAATAGCAAGATTCGAACTTGCGGCCCCTTGCTCCCAAGGCAAGTGCGCTACCGGACTGCGCTATATTCCGACGTCCTAAGACAAGAATAATAATATCATATTTCACTATTCTTGTCAACAATTTTTTATTTATTTTTTTTAAATATACACTATTTTAATATTATGGTAAAATGAGATATATTATTTTTAAGGAGGCTTTTATGAAAAGTAAAAAAATTTCAATCGGTTTTTTATTGGGAGCTGTTTTAATAACTGGATGTACTAATGGCTTTATTAGATCTGAAGGTTCCACTTCATATACAAATTCTGGTGCTTTTAGTGGTGCTGCTGCTGGAGCATTAGCAGGACAATTAATAGGGCAAGATACAAAAGGTACACTTATTGGTGCTGCTGCTGGAGCCTTATTAGGGACAGCTGTAGGTTCATCTATGCAGCAACAAGAAAATGAATTCAGAAGCGTTCTATACAGCTCTGGAGTGGGTATTGTTAACACTGGGAGTTCAATCCTATTAACATTACCTGGAGGACTAACTTTTCCTACAAATGGAGCTCAAATAAAGCCTGAATTCACAACACAATTAAATTCAATAGCTGTTGTTCTTAATAAATATCCTAATTCAAAAATTAAGATAACAGGACATACAGATAATACTGGATCATATAATTATAATTTAACTTTATCTGAACAAAGAGCTTATTCAGTTAGAAACTATTTAGTAAAACAAGGAATCAATCCGCAAAGAATAACTTCATTAGGAATGGCATCAGACTTACCTATTTCTTCTAATTCTTCTGAAGCTGGTAGACAAGCGAATAGAAGAGTTACTCTAGAAGTTTTTTCAAAATAAAATTTATAATATTCGGTGTTAGTATTTTATAAATACTAACACCTTTATTTTTTACAAAAAAATTGAGATAAATAAAAAAATTCCTCTAGCCTAAGCTAGAGGAATAAAATATTTATTTATTAGCATTAATTTTTTTTAATTCCTCACCTAATAGAGCAGAGATTTTATTTGCATCTCCAACTATTCCTAAATCTGCTATATCAAATATTGCAGCTCCTTCATCTTTATTTATAGCAACTATAAAATCAGATTCTTCCATTCCTGCAACATGTTGTATTGCTCCTGAAATACCACAAGCAAAATAAATGTCAGGTCTTACTGTTTTACCTGTTTGACCAACTTGTCTATCATGTTCTATATAACCTGCATCTACAGCAGCTCTAGAAGCTGAAACTGTTGCACCTATTTCTTTAGCAAAAGATTCTAAGTTTTTAAAGTTTTCAGCTGATCCTATTCCTCTTCCACCAGATACTAATATGCTAGCTTCTGAAATATCAACCTTATTTTTAGCCTCTTTAACTACTTCTAATACTTTAACTTTTAATTTTGATTTATCTAAATTAAATTCGAATTTTTCAATATCTCCTTTTTTAGATTCATCTCTATCTAGCTTTTGCATAACCCCTGGTCTTACTGTTGACATTTGAGGTCTATGATTTGGAGAAATAATTGTTGCCATTAAATTTCCACCAAAAGCTGGTCTTGTCATTTCTAATCTTTTGAATTCATCATCAGATATTTCTAATTTTGTACAGTCTGCAGTAAGCCCGCACGCCATTCTAGATGATACTCTAGGAGCTAAATCTCTTCCTAAAGTTGTAGCTCCAAATAAAACTATTTCTGGTTTTTTTGCATCTATTATAGCTTTAAAAGCTTGAGCATAAGCTTCTGTACTGTATATTTTTAATTCTGGTTTATCTACAACTAGAACTTTATCAGCACCGTAAGCTACTAATTCTTTTGCTAATCCTTCTATTTCTGACCCTATTAATGCTGCAGTAACAGGTACATTTAGTTTTCCAGCTAATTCTTTTGCTTTTCCTATTAATTCTATCCCTACTTTTTGTAATTGCCCATCTCTTTGTTCAGCAAATACAAGTATTCCTTTATAATCGCTTAAATTCATTATCCTATCTCCTTTTCTCAAGAATTTTTCTTCGTCTCTAACTATATTTCGTTTTTAAACTATATAACGAATTTTTCTTTTAGTCTTTCTACAATTAAACTTACAGCTTGTTTTGTATCTAAGTCATTAAATACTTTTCCTGCTTGTTTTGCACCTTTTGTAAATGATTTTTTAACTTGTGTTGGAGAACCTTTTAATCCTAGTTTTTCTGCGTCTATTTTTACATTTTCAGTTGTCCAAACTTCAACCTCTTTATCAAATGCATCAACTATATTTCCAACTCTCATATATCTAGGTTGATTAGCTTCTGATAATACTGTTACTAGTGCTGGTAATTCTGCTTCTAGTAAATAATATCCATCTTCTACTACTCTTTTAACTTTAATTGTTTTAGTTACATCGTTATACTCTAATTCTTTTAAATAAGAGATTTGAGGTATTTCTAAATGTTCTGCGATTTGTGGCCCTACTTGAGCAGTATCTCCATCAATAGCTTGTCTTCCAGCTATAATTAAATCATAATCTAATTCTCTTAAAGCTGCTGCTAGAGCATTAGATGTTGCCAAAGTATCTGCCCCTGCAAATTTTCTATCTGTTAATAGTATTGCTCTATCAACACCCATAGCATAAGCTTCTCTTAAAACTGCATCTGCTTGGGGAGGTCCCATTGTGATTACTGTGATATGAGCTCCATATGCTTCTTTTAATTTTAATGCTTCTTCTAGTCCACCTTTATCATCTGGGTTCATTATACTAGGAACTCCATCTCTAATTAATGTTCCTTTTACTGGATCTAGTTTTATTTCTGTTGTATCTGGAACTTGTTTTATACAAACTACTATATTCATTTTCTATCCTCCAATATTTTTCAATATGTTCATTACCTTTTTATTCTTATCTAAATAAATTTCCTGCTATTACCATTCTTTGAACTTCAGAAGTTCCTTCATAGATTTCAGTTATTTTGGCATCTCTCATCATTCTTTCAACTGGATATTCTCTTGTATATCCATATCCACCGTGGAATTGTACAGCTTTTGTAGTTACTTCCATAGCTGTTTCAGCTGCGAATAATTTAGCTCTTGCTGCATCTACACTATATGGTAATCCTGCACTTTTTTTCCAAGCTGCTTTATAAACAAATAATCTTGAAGCTTCTACTTTTACTTCCATATCAGCGATTTGGAATTGAGTATTTTGGAACTTAGCTATAGCTCTTCCGAATTGTTTTCTTTCTTTAGTGTAAGCTACAACTTCGTCTAAAGCTCCTTGAGCTAATCCTAAAGCTTGAGAAGCTATTCCTATTCTTCCTCCATCAAGAGTCATCATAGCAATTTTAAATCCTTTTCCTTCTTTACCTAATAAGTTTTCATGTGGTAATCTAACATCTTCAAATATTAATTCACAAGTTGCAGATCCTCTTATTCCTAGTTTTTTTTCTTTTTTACCAATTGAGAATCCTGGAGTTCCTTTTTCAATAATGAAAGAAGAAATTCCTTTTAGTCCTTTAGCTTTATCTGTCATAGCAAAAATAACATAAACATCTGCATATCCCGCATTTGTTATGAAGATTTTTGATCCATTAATTATCCATTCATTTGTTTCTGGATCTAAGTGAGCTGTAGTTTGTTGCCCAGCAGCATCTGTACCTGCATTAGGTTCAGTTAATCCAAAGGCTCCAACCCATTCCCCTTTTGCCATTTTAGGGATATATTTTTGTTTTTGTTCTTCTGTACCAAAATGTAATATTGGCCATAATCCTAAAGATGTATGAGCTGATACTATAACCCCTGTTGTTCCGCAAACTTTTGATAATTCTTCAACAGCCATTGCGTACATTAGGTTATCCCCACCTGCTCCTCCATATTCTTTTGGAACTGGTATTCCCATTATTCCTATTTCTGCCATTTTTTTAACAGTTTCAGTTGGGAATCTTTCCTCTTCGTCTACTTCAGCAGCCAAAGGTTTTACTTCTTTTTCAGCAAATTCTCTTATCATTTGTCTGAAAAGTTCATGTGTTTTAGGTATATTGAATTCCATTCTCTCTAATCCTCCTATATTTTTTTGACTAAAAATCCTCATTAACTATTTTACTACATTTCAATCTATTTGTGCAACATTTTTTTATAATCAAAACTTATCGGTGGTATATCACCGATAAGTTTTAAATTGTAAATTTATTTATTTTTATAAAAAATTTTATTTAGCTCTTTTTAAAATTACTGCTACTGACATTCCCCCACCTATACATAAAGTTGCTAATCCATAAGTAAGATCTCTTTTTTCCATTTCATATAATAGAGTTACTAGAATTCTATTTCCTGAACATCCAACTGGATGACCTATTGCTATTGCTCCACCATTTACATTAGTTCTTTCAAGCATCCATTCTTTAGTTACATCATGTTCTTTACAAACCTCTCTTAAAACCCCTAAAGATTGAGATGCAAACGCTTCATTTAATTCAAATAATTCTATATCTTTAAGTGTTAAACCAGATTTTTTGATTACATCTCTTATCGCTGCAACTGGTCCCATTCCCATAATTGCAGGATCTACTCCCCCTTGTCCAACTGCAAATACTTCTGCTTTTGCAGTTAAATTATTTTCTTTTAAAGCTTCTTCAGAAGCTAGCAATACTGCTGATGCTCCATCATTTATTCCAGAAGCATTTCCTGCTGTTACGCTTCCATCCTTTTTAAATGCTGGTCTTAATTTAGCTAGTCTTTCTGGTGTAGATTTTCTATTTGGATGTTCATCTCTTGCAAACATTTTTGTTTCTTTTTTTCCTACTTTAACTTCTATTGGAACTATTTCGTCGTCAAATCTTCCAGAATCAACTGCCGCTATAGCTCTTCTTTGAGATTCATATGCAAATGCATCTTGTTCTTCTCTAGAAATATTATATTTTTCTACTATGTTTTCAGCTGTTATTCCCATGTGATATCCGTGGAATGCATCTGTTAATGCATCTGAAATCATGTGATCAATTAATTTTAAATCTCCCATTTTAACACCAGTTCTTGCTTTTGCAGGTAAAACGAATCCAGCTTGAGACATTGATTCAACTCCACCAGCCAAAATTAAATTAGATTGTCCACATTTAATTTCGCAATAAGCTAAGTAAACTGATTTTAATCCAGAACCACAAATCATATTAATTGAATATCCTGGAACTTCTTGAGGAACTCCAGCTTTTATTGATGATTGTCTTCCTATTCCTTGTTTATGTCCTGCATGTAAAACATTTCCCATAACAACTTCATCAAGTTTTGCAGGATCTATTTTAGTTTCATCAATTATTGCTTTTACTATATGAGCCCCTAAATCCCCTGGTGCTACATCTTTAAGACTTCCTAGAAAACTTCCAACTGCTGTTCTTTTCGCTTCTACTAAGTATACTTTTGACATTTTTCCTCCTAAATTTAATTTCTATTTTAATTTCAATATTTAAATATTAAATTTTTTTCAATGAAATTTAATATATTAACTTCAGTAATAAAAAAAACCATCTTCTAATTATATTGTAAATTCCGCTTTTTTAAAAATATATTTTATATATATTTAAACTCTTTTGATTTAATTTTAATCTATATGAACTTTTTGCGTTCAAAAAAATATTAACTTCAAGAAATACAGTTTTAATGTTTTTTTTATTTTTTATTATATTTCTAGTTTATTTTGAATAATTATAGAAACCTTGTCCTGTTTTCATTCCTAATTTATGTCCACGAACCATTTTTCTTAATAATGGATGAGGTCTATATTTTGTATCTCCCATTTCATTGTATAAAACTTCCATTATAGCTAAACAAACATCTAATCCTATTAAATCTCCTAAAGCTAATGGTCCAATTGGATGATTACAACCTAATTTCATTGCAGAATCTATACCCTCAACACTTGCAACTCCTTCAGCATAAATACCTATAGCTTCATTTATCATTGGAATTAATATTCTATTAACTACAAATCCTGGAGCTTCATCCACTTGAACTGGAACTTTTCCAATTGCTTCTGAAATTTCTTTTATTTTTTCAACAATTTCTTTAGGAGTATTTAAACCTGCTATTACTTCTACTAATTTCATTACTGGTACTGGATTAAAGAAATGCATTCCTATTACTGGTCTTTTTAATCCTGAACCAATTTCAGTTATTGATAATGATGAAGTGTTAGTTGCGAAAATTGTTTCATTTTTACAAATTTCATCTAATTCTCTAAAAGTTTGTCTTTTTATTTCCATATTTTCGATAGCAGCTTCAATAACTAAATCACAATCTTTACAGATTTCCTTTGTCCCTGTAGATATTTTTTCTAGTATTTCATTTACTACAGATGCTTCCATTTTACCTTTAGAAACCTTTCTTTCTAATCCTTTAGCTATTTTAGCTTTTCCTTTTGCTGCAAACTCTTCATTAATATCGCATAACATTACTTCGCATCCATTAGCTTGTGCGAATGTTTGTGCAATCCCTGAACCCATTGTCCCTGCTCCAATAACACCTATCTTCATTTTAAATCCTCCTCATATATTTTAATTAATAATTTATTTATTTATAAAACCTTCCACTTTTCTTTTTTCTAAAAAGGCATTCATTCCACTTTTTTGATCTTCAGTTTCAAAACAACTTCCAAATAGTTTTTCTTCTATAACAATGGCATTATCCATATCTAATGAAATTCCATCATTTATAGCTTTTTTAGAAGCTCTAACAGCTATTGGAGCATTTCTAACTATTTTTTTTGCTATTTTTTTTGCTTCATCTAATAATCCATCCGCAGAACAAACTTTATTAACTAACCCTATTCTGTAAGCTTCTTCAGCTTTTATATTAGAAGCTGTATATATCATCTCTTTTGCCTTTCCTATACCAACAACTCTAGCTAATCTTTGAGTTCCACCAAATCCAGGAGTAATTCCTAAACCTACTTCAGGCTGACCAAATAAGGCATTTTCAGAACAAATTCTTATGTCACAGCTCAATGATAATTCACAACCTCCCCCAAGAGCGAATCCATTAACAGCTGCTATCACTGGGATTGGAAATGTTTCTATTTTCCTAAAAACATCATTTCCTATTTTCCCAAAATTCTCTCCTTCTTCTTTGCTTAATAAACTCATTTCAGAAATATCAGCTCCTGCAACAAAAGATTTAACACCTGCTCCCGTTAAAATAAGGGCTCTTGTTTTTTCCAAATCAATAGTATCCATAACTTTATTTAGTAATTCTAAAACTTCAGTATTTAAAGCATTTAAAGCTTTAGGGCGATTAATTGTAATTACCCCTATAAAACCATCTTGCTCATATGTAACAAATTCCATAAAATTTCCTCCTTAATATATTAATGAATATGGTAACTTTTTCATCATTTTCAAGATAAATTTTTGCTTTTAGATTTGTACAATTTTTTTTTAAACATCCTTTTTTTTTAGATATAACTAATTATATTGCAATTTCTCTTATTTTAAAAATATATTTTATATATATATCAACTATAACTTAAAAAATAATATGTTTGTGAACTTTTTTAGACCACAACAATTAAAGCTTTATAATACAGATGATTAAGTTGTTAATTTTTTAATAACAGATCTTTTTATTGTCTTTTATACTTTAAAAATTGCTTGTTTTTATATTTTAATTTGTGTTTTTAAAATTTTTTTAAAAAAGCCTATATAATTTTCTATCATAATATAGTCTAAAATATTACGATATTTATTATTTATTATTATAAATCCTCCACAATAATTAACACTTCCAAAAAAAATGCTTGAAATATTAAAAATATTCTTTATAATATTTTTATGAAGATTAAAATTTGCTCATAAACACTATTATTAACCTATATCTTCCATTAAATTTAAAGTAAATTTTTTTATTTGATATTAAAGCTTTATTTATTTTGTTAATTTTGTACAAAAATACCTCAAATATTAAGATATATCCAATATTTGAGGTCACTTCATAGTCAATATAAAATCTACTTTCCAATTATAACTTATCTCTTTTTAAGATAACAACACAATAACTTTTTATTCCTTCTTCTCTCCCTGTAAATCCAAGATTCTCTTCTGTTGTTGCTTTTATATTTATTTTAGATATATCTACATCTAAAATTTCAGATATATTTGTTCTCATATTATTTAAATAATTCTTTAATTTTGGTCTTTGAGCTACAATAATGGAATCTAAATTTCCTATTTTATAGTTTTTTTTATTCATTAATTCTTTTGTTCTTTTTAATAAAACTAAACTATCTATATTCAAATATTCATTATCATCATCTGGAAAGTGTTGTCCAATATCTCCTAAGGCCAAAGCTCCTAATATAGCGTCAATAATCGCATGAATTAATACATCTGCATCTGAATGTCCCAAAAGCCCTTTTTCATGTGGAATGTCAACTCCTCCTAAAATTAATTTTCTTCCAATTACTAATTTATGTACGTCATATCCATTGCCTATTCTAATCATAATTTATCTGCTTCTCCATATATTTCATCATAAAAATCTATTATTTCTTCTTTAGTGGCAGTTGATGTTCCTATTTTTCCTACAACTATTCCTGCAGCTGTATTTGCTATTTTAGCAGCTTCTTCCCAAGTTGCACCAGCTGATCTTGATAAAGTATATAGAGAAATAACTGTATCACCAGCACCTGTTACATCAAACACTTCCTTTGCAAAAGTAGGTATACTAGTTATTCCTTTTTCATCATATAAGCTAACACCTTCTTCACTTCTTGTAATTAGTAAATTATCTAATTTTAGAATATCTCTAATTTTCATTCCAATTTCATCAATATCTTTTATATTTGAATCTGCCAAACATAAAAAAGCTTCTTTTTTGTTTGGAGTCATAGATGATGCTCCTATATAATTTTTTATATTTGATGGTTTAGGGTCAACAGTTACTATTTTTTTATTTTTTTTAGCCAACTTTATTATCTTTTTAGATAATCTTGGAGTTAATACACCTTTATTATAGTCAGATAAAATTATAGCATCTATATTATTAATATTTTTCTCTATTTTTTTAATAATTACATCTTCTAGCGATCTATCTATATTATTAGTATCTTCCCAATCAATTCTTAATAGTTGTTGATTTCCACCTAAAATTCTTCTTTTTACAATAGTTGGTCTTTCTGTACTTTTTATTATTCCAGAAATGTCAACTCCCTTTGCTTCCATTGAGTTCAATAACTTATCTCCATCTATATCATCCCCAACAATACCATAACAATAAGTTTTTACACCTAGTGTTGATAAATTATTTATTACATTCCCGGCTCCTCCTAATACAAATTTTTCTTTTTTTATTAAAACTACTGGAACTGGTGCTTCAGGGGAAATTCTTTCAACACTTCCAATTAGATAATCGTCTAGCATTATGTCTCCAACAACAGCAATTTTTAATTTATTAAAATTAGAAAGTATTGCTTTGAATCTATTTTTATTCATAAACTCCTCCAATTCAAATTTATATATAATATTCTACTAAGAATTTCAAATAATATCAATACTTATTCTGATTTTTAATTATATCCACCTTAAGTTTTATGTATAAATCAACTTTTTCCTTTTCCTTTGATTTATATTTGAATAAATTTCCAACTAATGGTATTGAAGAGACAACTGGAACCTTATTTATACTTTTTTTAAGTACTTCTTTTTTTAATCCTCCTATTAATATTTCATTTCCTTCTTTTACTTTTAAAGTTGTTTTTAATATTCTTGAAATTTTAGATCCTTCATTTGAATTTATACTATCTTCTGTTGAATTTAAATTTTCTAAATTGCTTGATTTAAAATCACTAGATTCAATTTCCAATTTTAAATTAATTAATTCTTCACTCATAATTTCTGGAATAACTCTTAAAACTATTCCAGCTTCTTTAAAAATAGGATAATATGTTATTTTATTATTCTCTGTTTCTTCTTTTTCTTGTCCTATTATTTTTTCCTCAGTTATTTTTATTTCACCAATTTCACCATTAACAGTTACTATACTTGGAATAGATGTTATTTTTAAATCTTGTGTTGTTTGTAATAAGTCTAAACTAAATTTTAAAAATTCTTTATCATTTTTAAATGTTTTTAGTAAACTAGCAAAGGTTGAGTAGGATTTATCTATTCCTAACATTCCATTATTATCCAAGACTTTAAAGCCTATTTTATTATTTTCAAAGTTTAGATTCTCATCATATATCCATGAAAATCCTAATTTTTCAAATAAATTTTCTGTAACATCAATTATTTTTGCAGTTATCCTAACTTGCCTATTATTATTATCTATACTGTTTAGATATTTTTTAACTTTATTTACCTTTTCTTCCTTTCCACTTATATAAACTATATTTTCTTTTAAATTTTTACTAATATTCACCGTATTCTTTTTTTCCTGTAATAATTTATCAATATCTATTTCTTTTAAATTATTAATTTTAACTTTTCCAATTACAAAATCATCATTTTCTTTGTTAATATCTCTATTTTTTATATTTTTTTGCTCCATAGAAATCTTAATTACATTATTTTTTTTATTAACCTCTAAGAGCTCTCCTTCAGTTATATAACCATTTTTCTTTAAAGAAATGAAATATATTCCATATGGGATATTATCTAATATAAATCTGCCATTTTCATCAGAAATATATTTTTTATACTTGTCTCCAACTATATTGATTTCAACATTAGATAAATTAGTATTATATTTTTTATCATATATACTCCCAATAACTAGCCCTTCACTACTATTCTTTAGCCCTTCTTTTTTTATGTATATATATTTGTTTTTCTCTTCTATAATATAATGATATTTATAAGAAAACATTTTTAATAGATCATAAATGCTTCTATCTTTAACACTTTTTTCTATGTTAATTTTTTCGTTTTCTATATTAATATCTGGTATAATTACTATATTTGATTCAGAGGTTAATTTCATACAAAAATCTTTTACTCTTATATTATTTTCTTCTTTTAAATAACTTATTTCCTTTGTCTTTTCTATCAAGTTGGGACTTGCTAATAATAATTGTGTTATTAAGATAAATAATACTTTGATCATCAACTTCATTTTTCTCCTTTTAATCCCTTAAAATATTTCCTTCTAAATTTATAGTTGCTATTATTTCATCACCTTTTTTTTCAACATAAAAATTTTCTTCACTTAAAAAAATTTTTTTATCTTTTTCAATTTCATTAAAAAAACTTATAAAATTATATAATTTTCCTTTTAAATTATAGGAAACCACTACACTATTTTTATTTAATATGCTTCTTCCTATATATAATATTTTTATTTTATTATTTCCCATGTGAGAATTTATATAACTGTTATACTCTCCTAAATTTTTAAATGCTTTGATGTTATAATTAGTCTTTTTATCTTTTAATTGATCTTTATCCTTTGAATATTCTTTTAATCTTCGTTTTAAATTTTTATTTTCATTCATTAAATCATTTATTTCTTTTAATTTTATTTTTCTTGCTTTTCTTAATTCAATAACACTAGCTACTGGCTTTACAATAAATATATAACTAATTATAAAAAAAAATATTACAATTTTTCTATTATTTACTTTCATTAATTTACCTCAATTTCTAAAGAGAATATATACTTTTCATTTTTTAAGTATATATAATCATATTTTATATATTTAATCCTTCTATCGCTATCAACTCTTTCTATAAATTCAGATAATATATTTTCCTCTTTAACAAAACCTTCAACATTAATTATTTTATTGTTTAATTTATATTTTTGAATAAATATATTTTCATTCAAAAAGCTTAATAAAATAAAAAAATTCTTTTTAATTTTGTCTCTTTTATTTGTTGTTGTTTCTTTTAAATTTATAATTTTTTGATTATTAATAATATTATTTATCTCAGATTTTATTTCGTAATTTTCTTTTTGAATTTTTTGTTTTTTAATTTCAATTAATTCTACTTTGTCTTTTAGTTTTTTTAAATATATTTTATTTCCTAAAAAAACAAGTCCAATAATAACTGCTATTCCTATTAATTTACAATTAATTCTTTTTATCTGTTTTAAAATCAAATCATAATCATTAATTAAAAATCCAGAATCTAGGTCTATACAAATAGATTCGATTATTATTTTATTGTCTAAACAATATTCTATTATTTTTTCAATAAATTCCCTGTCAAAGAAATATAATATATATTTCTTTTGTATTTTATAATATTTTATAAAACATTGATTACTTTCTTTTTTTAATTCTTCTATGCAAACTTCTTGAATATAATTTTCTATTTTAAAGATTTCTTCTTCATAAACTTCTTTTTTTAGATAAGTTTCCTTTTCAAGAGAAATAATTATTTTTTTATTCTTAATTTTATTTTTAATTTTATTATATGATTTTTTTGAATTTATATTTTGTGTATAAAATTTGAAAGTTAATTTTTTTGTGTGATTATATATTTTTAGATTATTTTTAGAAAAGCCTATATAAACTATTTCCTTCGAATCCTTTTTTAACATAAATTGCTCCTATTTTTGAATTTAAGTTTTTAGTAATATCAAAGTCTTTATTATAAAAATAATTAGCATTAATATGAGCTTCTATTTCTATATCATTACTAACTTCTTCTCCAACAGATCCTTTATAATATTTTTTAATAAAAATTACTGTTATCTCATTTTTTTTATTATAATCTGAAAAATTTTTTATTATTGATTTATAATTATTTGTTGTATTTTTTTCAATATCATATATTACTTTATTATTTTTTAAAATTTTTTTTATTATAAAACCATTATCTGTTTTTATTTCTGATTTTTTTATATTTAAGTTCCAAATAATTTCACCGGATTTTTTTGTTATATAGTCTGGTCCTGTTTCTTTTTCCAAATATTTTTTATAATATTTACATATTATTTCTTTATTATTTATTTCCTTTTTATTTTGCAAAAGAGAAGATTTTTCATATTCTTTTTTTAACACAAAACAAGTTATTGTAGAAATCCAACTTAATAAAATCATAAAAAATATAGTTATTGTTATATTCCCAGATCTCTTATTTTTTAAAAAATACATAATCTGCCCTTTCATCTTTATATTTTGTTTTTACCACTAATAAATTTTTTTCAATATAAAATTCTCCCCAAATATTTTCAATATAAATATCTTCTTCTTTTGTTCCTTCTTTCTTCAATAATTTCAAATCTTCTGTAAATTTATATACACTTATAACTTTATCTTTTTCTAGTGTTAACTCTTTTTTATTTTCAATTTTAATTATCTGTGAGCTTTCTATATTTTCTCTAAAAATTTCCAACATCCTATAGTATTCTCTACTATTCACACTCAAAGATATAACTTTTTTATTTACATTAAAAGATATTAAAATAACTTTAAAAAAACAATATGAGAAAACTAAAAAAATATTCAAAGATATTAATGCTTCTATTAAAAAAAAACCTTTTTTTTTCATTCACTATTCTCCAATATTATTTTTATATTCTTACCATTTAACAAATAAGTTGCATAGTTAAATTTTCCAATTTCAGTATTGTCTAATAGTATTCTTTCTTCTTTTAATTTTATTTCCTTTAATTTCATATATTTAAAAAAACCTAAATAGTAACTATTATTACTAGTTTCTATAAAATATTCATTTCCTACTTTTTTTAATATATAATTATCTGTTATCCCATTAAAATAAATATCTCTTTTTAAAATATTTGTTAAATTATTTTCAATTATTTTTTCCTCATATCTATTTTTTACTTGTCTTAAAAGGTTGAAATTAAAATTAAATAATATTATAAACTCTAACACTATTATAAAAAATAAAGTTAATGATACTGTAACCTCTAATATATTACCTTTTCTCTTCATATAACTCTCTCTGAAATCTTCAAAATAAAATATGCTAAAATAATTGTAGGAGCAAATGCAAGTTTTTTTTCTACTAAATCTTTTTTTAATTTTGTTTTACGTATTATTAAATAAATTAGTATTCCCATGATAGAAATAATATTGTAATAGGTCATAACTTCAAAAATAGAATTATAGCCATTATAAAATCCTATTGAAGCCATCAGTTTAACATCTCCAAATCCAATTAATTCCATATTATAAAAATCACTTATATATCCATAAATAAACAATAAAATTATTGGATATACACCCATCCCTATATACGAGATTTCAAAACTAAAATTAAAGAACATTATCTTTATAAATTTTAAAAATATTATCCCTAAATTTAAAATATTAGGTATAATATATTTTTTAGAATCTATATAGCATATGAGTATTAAGTCTATTACAAATAAAACGTCTATAACCATTGTCATATTATAGTTCTCCCCATTTATAATTATTAATACTATAATCTCCCACAGAATCTCCTTTTTCTATCCAGATATTAATCCCATCTGAAATTAAGGAATCATTTTTGAATGTATATTTTACTTTTCCTCCTAATTTAATCTCTCCATTTTTTTCTGTTCTGCTTCCACCAATTTCTTGTTTTATTCCGCTATCTTCATTATCTTCTTCTAAAGAATCTATTTTCCCATTAAAATATTTCTCTAATTTTTCTAAATCTTTTCCTGTTACATATGTTTTTATTTCTCCTTCTTCAACTCCAACAGGATTTCCTTCGTCTAGATAATACATTTGAGAAGCCATTCTTAATACTGATAAATTTGATATAACTTTAACATCCTTTGATTTAGCTAAATAAATTGATACTTTTGGAGTAATAAAACTTGTCATTATTCCTATTATTGCAATTACAACCAATGTTTCTACCAATGTAAATCCTTTGTTTTTCATCGAATCACCCCTTTTATATGTTATCTATTATTTTTAATAAAGGAAAATATATCCCTTTAAAAATAAATAAAATTACTATTCCTATTATAACAATTGTAAAAGGTTCTAGTAATTTCATAATTATTTCTGTTTTATTTTCTATTTGTTTTTTATTATTTTTTTGAATTATTTCTAAAACATTTATTAGGTCTCCAGATTGTTCTCCTAATTTAATAAAACCTAATTCACTTTTATTAAATATTTTAGTATTGTTGAAAGATTCTTCTATACTTTTTCCTGATTCAAAGTCAAATAACAAGTTTTTTAATTTTTCTTTAAAGTTTTTATTAGTTTCTTCATCCTTTAATATTTTAATTGAATATACTAAATCTATATTAGAGTTTAATAGTATTAATAAAGCTTCTAAAAAATTATCTTTATAAAATATTGTTATTAAATTATTTATAAACTTAATATTAAAGCTCAAATTTTCAAAACAACTATTCTTTTTCAAGTTTTTAAATATTTTTTTTATTATTAAAAAGAATAATCCTAAAATATAAAAATTATCTGAAAACCAAATTATTAATATTGTCGTTTCAGAAATTTCTATCTTCATTTCTTTTAGCATATTTACAAAATTAGGTAAAATAAATTTGCCAAAAAAAATAAAAATTATCAATATAAATCCCATTAATATTTTAGGATAAATCATTATTTTTTTTAATTTATCTTTTAAATTTATTCTATTTTTTAATCTATTTTCTATTATGACCAATGATTCTATTAAGTTTCCAGATTCTTCACCTGATTTTAATATAATTAAATCTATTTTCTTCAAATTCAAGCCACTATTCTTAAAAATAAATTCTATCTTTTCTCCATTTTTCAATGAAGTTTTCATTCTATTAATATAACTTTTTATTCTTTTGTCTTTTGAAAATGAATCAATAGCATCATAGAATTGATAGCCACTTTCTACAAATATTCTTAATTTTGTAAAAAAAAATAATATTTCTTTTTCATTAATAATATTTTTTTTCAAAAGAATACTTTTTATTAAAAATTGATCTTTATTTTTTAATTCTTTTTTTAAATCATTTTTAGATAGTTCATTACTAAAAACTATCTTCTTTTTCCCTCGTTTGTTTAATATTAATGACATATATCTATTCATTTAAATCACTCTCAATAATTCATCTAAAGAAGTTTCTCCTTGTAAAACTAATCTCAGTCCATCTAAAAACATTGAGTCCGTTGTTGCTTCAAAAAAATTTAATATATTTTTATCTAATAAGTCTCCATGAAAATTTTGTGTTTTCTTCAATAAAAATTCTGATATTGGAACTCTATCTACATATCCTGTTTGATTACAAAAACTGCATCCTTTTTTTGTATATACTTCTTTCTCTCTAAAATCAATTTCTGACAAATTTAGATTTTTTATTTTCTTTAAGTAATCTCTATCTATGGTCTTGCAATGCGGACATAAGGTTCTAATAAGCTTCTGACTAAATACTCCTGTTATTCCTTCGTATAATAAATTAATATTTACCCCTAAATCTTGTAATCTTTTTAAAGAGCTCACACTGTTTTTACTATGAATTGTCGATAATATTAAATGTCCTGTTAATGAAGCTGTTAGCGCAAATGATGCCGTTGCCTTATCTCTTATTTCTCCTATTGCTATAATATCTGCATCTTGTCTTAAAATAATCTTTAATAATTTTGAAAAACTTAAACCAAGATCTTCATTACATTGAATCTGATTTATACCTTCAATTACATATTCGACTGGATCTTCTACTGTTACTATGTTTCTATCACCTGTATTTATTTCATTTAAAATAGAATACAATGAGGTTGTTTTTCCACTACCCATTGGTCCTGATATTAAAATTAAACCAGACTTTTTATTCAAGCATTTTAAAAAATTTTTATAAATTTTTTCATTAAATCCTAAATCTATTAAGGATTCTACTATTTTTTTTCTTTTTAATATCCTTATTGATATCTTTTCTCCAAAATATACTGGTATTATTGATATCCTAAAATCATAGGCATTATTCCCGTATATTCCATTAAAACGTCCTTCTTGAGGAATTCTTTTTTCCGCAATATCTAATCCACATATAATTTTTATTCTAGAAAGTAGCGACTTATATTTTTCTAAATCATATTTTCCAAATTCTAATAATTCACCTAATTGTCTATATCTTATTCTAAAAAATTCCTCCCCAGGTTCAATATGTATATCACTTGAATCATTATTAATAGCTTGTTGAAAAAAATAGTTTATAAATGAATCAATATAAGACTTAGGTATAATTTTTATATTACGATAATCTAAAATGTATAATTGTTTTATTCCATCATCAATAATCATTTATTCTTATCCATCCTTCTTTCATAAATTTTTCATTTGTATAATTTTTTATAATAGTCTCTTTATCCATAATCTTTGGATGTAAGGATTTATAAACATTTATTTTAATAATTTGACTGATTCTAAATGTATAAAATGAAATTCTATATACAGACCTTTTTTCACTAAATATATATATGGTGAAACTTTTATCTAAATTAGAATTTATCGTTGAATTAAATATAAATTTACTTTGATATTTTCCATTATAAGGTATTCTATAATTCAATGTCTTAGGTAAATTTATAATTTCAACAGGATTTTTATTTATTAAATTATATACTCTTATTTCTTTCATCTCTGAGTCAAATAATAATTTATACTCTTCATTTCTAAAAGATTTTGAAGAATATTTATCTACAATATTAACTATTTTAATAATTGCTTCTTTTATTTTTAATCTATTATCAAAATTATTAATTTTAATAATAGTAAAAGATATTATTATTCCAATAATAAATATATAAACCATGTATTCAATTATTGTAAATCCTTTTTTTTTAGACTTTTTATATCTTCTCATAGATTAATACTAGCACAAAATTGAAATTTTTGAAACAATTTTTTTAATTTTTTATCAAATAAAATAAAATGACTATTATTTTTATATACAACAACCAAAAAAGAGCATGATAAATCCATGCTCTTTTTATAAATATTTTTCCAAAAAATAAAAAAAAGATTGGCAAGTACTTATCCTCCCAGAGGGCTGCCCCCCAAGTACTT
>Ga0172377_10000823_pt1 | contig 30339 bp, 33 predicted proteins | sample Pumphouse3metaG_FD_119749 | JGI IMG/M metagenome (GOLD analysis project Ga0172377, IMG submission 119749) | Leachate microbial communities from a municipal landfill in Southern Ontario, Canada - Pumphouse #3 metaG | ecosystem: Engineered > Solid waste > Landfill > Unclassified | place: Canada... | reverse complement strand
CAAAGTGTCAAGCTTGGGAATTTGGGTGTGATTTGAAAGGGTAAATGAAAATATAGGGAAAAATGTCGGGATGTCCCGGTGCCCCGGTGTTGGTGGGTTAAAAGGTGAATGCGAAACTTGTTTGGGGCGTGCCGGGGTTATTCGCCCATGGTTTGGCGGGCGCTGTTGATGTCGCGGATCATGGAGACGGCTTCTTTGGCGTTTTTGCTGTTGGGGTCGAGGCGAATGGATTGTTCGAAGTATGAGACGGCGCGGTCGAAGCCTGAGGTGTCGCCTGCCAGGGCTTTGTCGGTCCAGGCCAGGCCTAGGTGGTAGATGCATTCGGCGTTTTTGTCGTCTTTGGCTAGACATTCGTTGTATTTTTCGATGGCTTCGTCCAGTTTGCCCTTTTTGTAAAGGTCGTAGCCCTGGGTGTGCAGAGCGGCAGCTAAGGCGGCCTCTGAAACGGTGCCGTCAGATGGGGCAGTGGGCTTTGCGTCGGTGCCTGTGCGTCGGCGCTTGAGTTCGTCCCAGACGTCTTGCTTTTTGTTTTGTTCTTTTATGCGGGCCAGTTCTTCAAGCTGCCTGCGCTCCGCTTCGGCTTTTTTGGCAAGCATAATGCGCTCGTCTTCGGTCTTTTTCCACTTTTCAAGAGCGGACATAATTGGACGAAGCTTCTCCGAGTAAGCCCCGGCGCTGCCTTTCATCGGCTCTAAAGTTTCTAGCGAATCGGCGTATGAACCGTTAATATATAGCAATGCACCATAATAAAAACGGTTCTCGGGGTTAAACGCGTTGTCTGAAAACCTGTCTGAAAAAATGCGGTTGCCCCTCATTAAAAAACCTTTGTCATCTTGTGCTCCCAAAGAGGGATCTTTCAAGATCTTGCCGATGTATAAGTCTAGGGCAGCGGTTATTCCCGTGGTGCGCTCTAATTCTAAAACATCAGACAACGGACCCGCCTCTTTTTTAAAGTAATCTTTGAGATTAATGTTTTTTTCTTCGTCAGCCTCGAGTGTTCGCTCGGTGTCAAGAGCCAAAACAGCTATCTCCGGGTTGTTAACCTTAATTCTGTTTTCGGGTATAACTAACCCAAAAGGTCTTAAACGCTTGCCGGGCACGGCTTCTGCGGGCTTTTTGACCGTTACGGATTTTTCTTCCAATATATTGCGCAACTGCTCAATCTTAGGGTGGTCAGGGGCCTGTAACGACGCTTCATATAAAACCTCGCCCGCCTTTTCAAGGTGTTTTAAGTCAATATAAGCCTGAGCTAACCAAACCTTCGCCTCAAAACTCGTTTTATCGAGAAGCAAAACATTCTCAAACTCAATTACGGCTTCGTCAAGCAGCCCTTTGTTGTAGCAATCTATGCCTGCCCTTAAAAAATAGTCGCTGTCTGTGGGGGTCTGAGCGTAACAAATGCCGCTCAAAACCAGCGCACCCGCCAATATTGCACTCTTTAATATTTTGCTGCTCATTTGTAAACTGTCTCTTGGTAAATCGAAATCATTCTGAATCTGGTTCGCGCCTCGGTTGGAATTATATGCAACTGCTTACCGGTGTAGCCGATTCCGCCCCCAATAATCATTTCTAATTTGCCGTCACCGTCTAAGTCGGCAAAAGTCGGTCGCCCTACCGTTCGTCCTACATATTTGGGAAAATCCTTAAGGGGTTTGCCGTTTGAATCGAGTGCCATTACGTATCCCGCCATTTGACCACTCCCGGAAGGATTGCTCGCCGTAAATACCACATCGAGTTTCCCGTCGCCGTCAATGTCGATAATGACCGGAGCCGCATAAATAGAATGGCTGCCCGCGTCATAGGGCCAGCCCGGCTTAGGTTTGCCCGTAAAATCGCAGATTGTAACTTTGCCGTCATAATGCGCGATTACAAATTCATCCGTTCCCGTGTTGTCTATGTCTGCTAAAATTGGCGCAGAATGAGACCCGGAGGGTAGGCTGAAGTTTTTTACCATTTTGCCTTTGTCGTTCCAAATCAAAAAATTACCTGACGGAGTAGTTGTAAACACTTCTTTAACACCGTCGCCGTCTATGTCGCCCGCATCAACATCAAACGGCCATTCTCTGTTTCCCGCTACATTTGCCGGCCAGCCTGCTCTTGCGGTCCCGGTGTGGTTTAAAACAGTTACTTTGCCGTCGTTGCCCTTGAATATTATTTCTTTTTTGCCGTCGCCGTCAAGGTCGCGGGCTGCAATACGCCCCGAAACAGAGCCGGTTGTCGAGACTTCCCAGATAGGATTCCCCGCAGCGTCTATTCGAAAAACTTTGCCTGATTCAGAGCCGATTAAGACTTCAAGTTTGCCGTTCCCCTCAACGTCGGCAAGCTCTGCCCCCGAAATCGTTATTTTTCCTCTTGTGTCTACTACCCATTTTTCTTTTCCGAGGCTGTCTAGGCAGTAAACTTTTCCGTCTTGAGAGGCCGCAATTATGTCGATGCCGCCGCAAAAACTTGTTACCTGAACATCTGCCAAAATCGGGCCGCCGGTTTGCTTCGGCCAATAGGGCGGTCGCACTATTTCTTTGCCCGTTGCGGATGAGTAAATATGAACTTTTCCGTCGGTGGCGCCGAAAATTACGTCTTTTACCCCGTCTCCGTCAACATCGCCTATGACATTTATTTGTCCGTAAATGTCGCCGGTAACCTGAGTTTGCGGAGGGACAGAAGTATTGCCGTTTGAAGATGTTTGCGCTGTTAAAACGCCGCCGAACCAAAAAATTTGAGCGATACCAAAAGCTAAATACAACACTTTTTTTCGCAAATATCTTTTCATAGGCCGCCTTTCTTATTTAAGAGTTATCTGATTACCAAGTCGTCTCGGTATATTTTTATTACAGCTGTAACTTCTGCGGTTATTCCGCTCTTTTCTACTTTGCCTTCGCATACTATTTCCCAGAGATCATAAAACCCGATCGCGAGCCCTCTGCTGAAGTGCGGTCTTCCATACCATTCGCCCACACCGTCGCCTAATGGAGAGACTTTGGTGACCTTATAGGTGCCTTCGTCGAATTTTATGTTGTATTCGGCATCAAGTCGCGAATTGCTTTTTTCTTTGTATTCGGGTCTTTTTTCGCCCAGATTATATTGATTGAAAAGGTGTATTTTGACCTTTTCAATGCCTGCCATGGCATAGTTGCGCGCTTTGATCCTGTCAGATTCGAACATAATGAGTTCTGCATTTGATTTTGAAGAAAACCAATACATTACTCCGAAAATGCCGAACAATACGATAAGCATAAGAGATACCACTGCTATAAAACCGCTATTATGTTTTTTAAGTTTGTAATTCATTCAAAAACCTTCACAGTCATTAAGTCGCCTTCAAGTCTAACCGTAAAATCTACATCTTCAAAAACTTCGGGTCTTTTGTCGTCAAAAATTTTGCAAGTTACTCTTACGCTCTTAGAGTCATTTTCATTAACGTGAAACCTTAAATCTTTCGCATTTCGCGCCACGGGTATAGCTCTTGGCGGCCCGTCAGCCGGTCTAATTTCTCTGATTATCGTTTCTGATTTTTTATCGTAATAATATTTAATGGCCATTGCCTCAGAGTCGCTTTTAAGAGATGAAAGCACAAATAAAAGCTCGGTGCCGCTGTTGTTTATAATATCTTTTTCAATGCGCACTACATTCGGAAAAAACTCTTCGCCGGCTTCGCCTTTTATATAAAGATGGCCATATTTATGCACGTAAACATGGGGGTTAATCTTTTTTATGTCAGTGTAAAACTGTTTCATAAAATACTGAATTTTGTAGTTGAAATCCATGTGTTTTTGCCCCCACGACATGGTTGTGAGGTTGCTTCGCAAAACAACAAGCAAAACTGTCGCCAAAAGCCCTACAATAAGCGCAGAAGTGAGAACTTCAACCAAAGTAAACCCTTTATTTTTGACTTTGCCGAAAATATTCATGTTAAAAAGTTTCATTGCCTTTGGCCTTTTCTACATTTTGGTCGAGGTCTTAACGGTAACAGAATTAAGAATCGCTTTATAGGTTTCTAATCGAAGCTTTTTCTCTTGCTCTTTTTCTTTCCAAGTAATTTCTGCGCTTATATGCAGCAGGTTTGTTTCATTTACTCCTGTGCCGACGACAGAGTGTCCCGCCGCTTGTTCAACGCTGATTAATGCCTTCGCCCCATATTTTTTAACAAACCCTTCAGGCAGTTTAAACTGTGCGTAAGCACCCGAACCGGGCACGCTCACCTTATTGGGTATTTTTTCCCATATGAATTCATCGCTTCTGGCCAGGTCGAGCAGGTTCTGCGCGGCAATCGACGCCATCAAATAAAGCTCGCCCTTTTCAACAAACTTTGTGCCGGTCATGAACATAGACAAAACCGGCAATATTCCGATTCCTATGATGATGGTTGCAATCGTAACCTCGATCAATGTGAATCCTCTGCCTTTTTTCATCACCAACCCCCAAGTTTTTCATCTGATTTAAAAATGGGCACGTGCTCTCTCTCATATTTTGAAAAGCTGTTTAAATACTGAATTGCCGCCCTGGCGTTTTCGGCCGCTCTCGAGTTGGGAAACCGCTCTAATACGTATCGGTAGGCCTTAAGAGCCTCGGCATCATTTTTAAGTTTAAAATAGATGTCTGCCAGACAAAGGGCCGACACGCTTGCTTCTTCGCTGTCGGGGTATCTTTCGATCAGGTCTTTAAATAGGGCCATCGCCTCGAGTAACTCGCCGTTTTCGACCATTTCGACGCCTTTTCGATATTGTTCTTCAAAAAAGCTCAGTCGAACGGGCAGTTCGTTTTTTGGTGCCGGTATGTTGCTTAGAGTGACCGCAAAGTTGAGTCCTGTTTGTTTTAAAAGGGAATCAGGCTCAGGTGCTTTTTCTTTCTTCGCTGTTTCTTTCTCGTATCGCGCGATTTCTTTAGGCATCGAAAGCATAGTTTTTTTGCCGCAACACCCGTTGATTAAAAGAGTTGCCACCGCAAATACAACTACAATCCATTTTGCGATTTTTACTTTTAACACTTAAAAACCTGCCTAACAAAGATTTTTTGCAATCAATTCGGAAATGTCACCGGCTATTTTTTTAATTTCGTTTTCGTCGGGTCCTTCGGCCATAACTCTGACCAGGTCTTCTGTTCCCGAGCATCTTACTAAAATTCTGCCGCGCCCGTTCAAGGCTTTGTCGGCATCATTTATTGCTTCGGATATTTCTGAGCAAGATTCAAAAGCCTTGTTTTTAACTCGAATGTTAAGTAAGATTTGCGGCAGTTTGCGCATTACACCCGCCAGCTCTGTAATGCCCATCGAAGTTTCGCGCATAATTTTTATTAAATTGCATGCGGTTAACATCCCGTCACCGGTTGTTGCGTAATCGGAAAGTATTATGTGCCCGCTTTGTTCTCCGCCCACAACTGCGCCTGCTTTTTGCATTTCTTCCAAGACAAATCTGTCGCCGACTTTTGTTTTAAGCACTTTTATGCCATTGTTTCTCATTGCAATGTCAAGGCCTAAATTAGCCATAACGGTAGTTACGATAGTGTTTCCGGGTAGTCGGTCGCGTTCTTTTAAATATTTGGCGGTAATGGCCAAAATAAAATCGCCGTCAATAGTTTCACCTTCGGGGGAGATGGCTATAACGCGGTCTGCATCGCCATCAAAGGCAAAGCCCACATCGAAGCGTTCCTTTTTCATCATGGCTACGAGGTTGTTAATATGGGTTGAACCGCAGTCTTTGTTGATATTTACGCCGTCGGGGGTTATGCCCAAGGCGTCAATGCTGTAGCCGAGTTCCGAAAAGAGCTGCCCGGCCCATTTTGCTGCCGCCCCGTTGGCGCAGTCGAGTGCAATTTTAATTTTTTTTGAGCTTGTATTTTCACCGCAAACTTTTTTTAGCGAAGACAGCCAGAATTTAACGCTGTTTTCGTCATAGGTAACAGACCCGATTTCTTCGCCTGTTTGTGTTTCGGGTTTTGTGTTGGCCATAAGATCTTTTTCTATGGCGTTCTCGATGTCGTCACTTATTTTAAAGCCGTCGGGGCCAAAAATTTTGATCCCGTTGTCTTGAAAAGGATTATGAGAAGCGCTGATCATTATGGCGCCCATTCCTTGAAGTTCTTTTGTTACAAAGGCAAGCGCAGGTGTTGGTACAACGCCTAAAAGACGGGCCTCGACACCCATGGAAGCTACGCCTGCCGCAACCGCGTGTTCCAGCATATCGCCTGAACGTCTGGTATCTTTTGCTATAAAGATTGGGCGGTTTTGTTTTTTTCTGTTAATAAGCAACTGAGTTGTTGCAAGCTGCGCAATACGACAAGCTGTGTTAGCGTCTAGGGGAAACTTGTTTGCCAAGCCTCTGACGCCGTCGGTACCGAAGAATCGACCCATGGAATAAAACTCCCGTTTTTTGACTTATATTTTCAGTATATCACACAAGTAATTTAGATTCATAATAAATTAAAGGGAAGGGCGGAGTTTTTATAAATTGCCTGAAATATTGCCATGTGGTATACTTCGACTTGAGTGGACAAACCGTTTTTTGAAAGGAAAAGCAGAAGATGCCCAAGCAGACCGGTTCTACAGAAAAAGCTTTAATCGAACAGGTGCAAAAGAAAATATCTGCTGCCGCCGCAGAGGATGCAACTCAGGAAATACCCGAAACAAAGCCTTTTGAAGGCCATTCATACATTAAAAAAACCTGGACAGACACAGAAGAGGGCGTCGAGCGGGTCTTGCTGAATGTGGCGCTGGGGCACATGAACCGTCCCCCAAACTGGGAAAAAACAGAAGTTTACGAAATGATGCCCGAGTGGGGTACTCTGCCTCTGCAGAGAGGCTGGGTAATTAGAATTCCCACCCATTTTGAAGGTGAAGAAAAATATCTTTTGCACTATTTTTTTGTTTCGCATTACAAAGACGGAACCGAGTGCATCAGTCAGAATTACACAGAGCTTATATCGCCTCGCTTTATTCAGTTTGTTGACCATTCCGGGCTATACACCCATGTAAAACTTCATTGGAGCCTCGATAATTGGGCTTACCCGCAAAATACCGAGTTAGAATTTGAAGGAATAGAATGGGGAAGCGAGTATTCTGTGAGTCGCTCTCCTTATAGGCAAGGCGACCGTTTATACGAACGAGGCCGTGCGGGTATTATAATGAAAGCTCCCACCCCGCGCATATTCAGAGGCATCATTTGGGGGCCTCACAAGGAAAAGGTTGATTATTGTTTTAATTTAATAACAATAGACCAAACAGGAAAATTGGTCAGCAAATGGGACAACAACGAGGGACTTAATTACAAATTGACTATCTAGTCAGGAGACAAAAATGAGACATTCAGACATTCTCACCCGTGACGGAAGCGTGCTTCTAATTTGTGATGTTCAGAAAAAGTGCATCAAGCCTATTTATAAAAAAGAAGCTATGATAAACAATATAAAGTCATTGGTATCTTTCGCGGGATTGACGGGATTGCCCGTATTGCTCACAGAGCTTTCGCCTCAAAGGTTTGGTACAACAATCGATGAGATTAAGGGTTTGGTTCCCAGGCTCGAAGCGATTAAGCGAACAAAATACAGTTGTTTCGGAAACGAAGAACTGACCTTGCGTCTTGAATCGATGAATACGAATCGCCTCATAGTTTTGGGCATGGAAACTCACATTTCGATATGTCCGACGGTTTTAGATGCAATTACAAGGGGTTACAGTGTGCATGTGGTGTTAAATGCCACAAGTGCGGCTCGCAAAGTTAACTGGAAAGTGGCGATTGAAAAAATGCGCCGCGCCGGAGCGGTGATAACCACTGCCGATATTGTAATGCATGAGCTTATGGGGGGCATAGACCACCCCAAATACGAACAGTGTCTGGAGCTGACCAAAAAGATTTCTGACCTGTAGAATTAAAGAGATAAAAAATGAACAAAACCCATATTGCTGCCGACAAGCCTTCGATTTTTCTTGTCGGCGGTACGGGGGCAGGCAAAACAGAGCTTGCTCTTAATCTTTCGGTGTATTATTCCAATTTATTCGGCTCGTCCAATCTGATCGATCTGGATATCGTAAACCCGTATTTCAGGGTAAGACAGTTTGTTGACGATATATCGCAAAAGAACGTAAAGGTTATTTGTCCCGAGGCCAGGGTAAGATTCGGTGATGTTCCGGCTTTGCCTTCCGCAGCCTGGGGTGCGCTTGAGGGCCATGAAGAAAGCGTTATATGCGATGTGGGCGGCGGTGAGCCCGGTTTAAGGCTTTTGGGCAGATTAAAAGAAATAGCCGACAAAAGAAGATCATCGGTATATTTTGTGCTTAATCCGTTTAGGCCCGACTACGTTGATGTAAAGCATATTGAGGCCGAATTTAGGCACACTTGCGAGCTTTGCAAACTTGATGTGACAGAAATAATTGCGAACCCGAATTTGTCAGATCACACAACGGCGGCAGATTTTGAGCGGGGTTTAGATATTGTTCGTGATTTATCCGAAATAACAAAGATACCGATCGGATTCTGCGTGGCGCCCGAAAAGGCGGCAAAAGAGCTGGGAGTGAGCGTCGGCGCCCTTCCCGGTTTCAGTGAATATAAGGGGCTGAAAATGTTTGTCATAGAACGCTACTGGAGCGTTCCTTGGCATTTCGGAACAGTATCGGCGTAACTAAAACTAATTTTATTGAAAAATGTTTTGGTACGTTGTATCTTGATTAGATGTTGGCGGGCAAATATTTTAAAATGTGCGCCAAACCATAACTGGAGGGAAGACAATATGTCTAAATGGGTTATAAATGAAAGTCTTTGCAAGGGCTGCGGCATATGTATCGAACGTTGTCCTATGAAGATCCTCGCTTTTGCTGAGCACCTGACTCCCAAGGGAGTTCACCCGTCTTCAATGACCGATGAATCAAAGTGCACCAGCTGTGCCATTTGTGCAAAAAGCTGTCCTGATGTAGCTATACAGATTTACAAAGAAGAAAAATAAAAGGAGTTAATAATGGCTAAGGTATTGATGAAAGGCAACGAAGCGTTAGGCGAAGCCGCTATTCTCGCAGGTTGCAGATACTATTTCGGTTATCCCATTACTCCGCAGTCTGAATTGCCGGCCTACTTGGCAAAACGTTTGCCTCAGGTAGACGGCGTTTTTGTTCAGGCCGAAAGCGAAGTTGCAGCGATAAATATGGTTTACGGTGCTGCCAGTGCGGGTGCTCGTGTAATGACTTCGAGTTCCAGCCCCGGAATCAGCCTTAAACAAGAAGGTATTTCGTATATTGCGGGTGCTGAATTGCCGTGTTTGATTGTTAACGTAATGCGCGGCGGCCCCGGTTTGGGCAATATCAACCCATCACAGTCAGACTATTGGCAGGCTACACGCGGCGGCGGACACGGTGATTACCGCACTTTGGTAATGGCACCGAACAGTGTTCAGGAAATGGCAGATTTTACTTTGGCTGCTTTTGAATACGCAGACCGCTTTAGAAACCCTGTTTTGATGCTTTCTGACGGCGTATTGGGGCAGATGATGGAACCGGTTGTTATGCCCGCTCCCAAAGATTATGATATGGACTCTAAAAAGTGGTCGCTTGGGTACACCGGAAAAGATAAAACCGCGAGAAACCTTTGCACATCAATTTTTATGGGCCAGGAAGAACTCGAAGAACATAACTGGAGCCTTTACCAAAAGTATCAGGTTATTACCGACTTCTTTAAAGCCAACAAAGACTTGGCCGTTGAAGAATATCTTTGTGACGATGCTGAAGTTGTTTTAGTCGGTTACGGTATCATTTCAAGAATTCTTAAGACCGTTGTTGAAAAATGCAGAAAACGCGGAATTAAAGCCGGTTTGGTCAGACCTAAAGTTTTATGGCCTTTCCCGAGCGATGTTTTTGCAAAATTAGCGGATAAAGCCTCTAAGTTTTTGGTAGTCGAAATGTCCTACGGACAAATGGTAGAAGACGTTAAATTGGCCGTAGAGGGCAAAAAACCGGTTTACTTCTTTGGCAGAACCGGCGGCGCTGTTCCTTCCGACTTCGAAATTCTCAACGAAGTGGACAAAATCGTCAGACCGGACTGAAAGGAGTCAGGAATAAATTATGAAACAGGTATTTGGTAAAACAAACGTTTTAAGTGCTAACCCGACCCACTACTGCCCCGGTTGTGACCATGGCGTAGTTCATCGTCTTATAGCCGAATCTCTTGAAGAACTCGAAGTTGCCGATCGTTCAATCGGTGTTGCACCGGTAGGCTGCTCTGTTTTTGCTTACGATTATTTCAATATAGATTTTAACCAGGCTGCTCATGGTCGTGCACCCGCTGTTGCAACAGGCATCAAGCGCACTCGTCCCGACAGCATTGTATTCACTTATCAGGGCGACGGCGACTTGGCTGCCATTGGTACTGCCGAAATCATTCACGCTGCCAACAGAGGTGAAAACATAACCGTTGTGTTCATTAATAACGGTATTTATGGAATGACAGGCGGGCAAATGGCTCCGACAACTTTGGTAGGCATGAAAACGCAAACCAGCCCTTATGGCAGAGATGCGGCAACCATGGGGAGCCCGATAAGAGTCAGCGAAATTATCGCCACTCTCGAAAGCCCTGCTTACGTAACTCGTGTAACCCTTAATACAATTGCCAACCAAATTAAAACCAAAAAAGCTATTAAAAACGCTTTTACTCTGCAAAAAGAGAAAAAGGGTTTTAGTTTTGTTGAAATAGTTTGCATTTGTCCGACAAACTGGGGCAAAAAGCCGACCGATGCTCATAAATGGCTCACCGAAAACATGCTTCCGGTGTTCCCTCTCGGCACGTTCAAAGACATACATGGCATTGAAAAAGCCTGATACCGAATAACAAGGAGCAAAGAATATGTCATCTACAGTTGAAAGAATTATTCTGGCAGGCTTTGGCGGTCAGGGAATACTTTTTCTTGGTAAGGTTATAGCAGAAACGGGCATGAATTCTGACAAACACGTTTCCTGGATACCCTCATACGGCCCTGAAATGCGCGGTGGAACTGCTAACTGCTCGGTAATTATTTCTGAACACGAAATTGCATCGCCCATGGTAACGGTACCGGATGTGGTTATAGCCATGAATACGCCTTCTGTAAGCAAATTCAATCAAAAGATTAAAGCCGGCGGAATGTTAATGTACAATTCGTCTTTAATTGAACGACAAGAATTTCGCGATGATATCAGATTGGTTGAAATTCCCGCAAATGAGATCGCCGAAGAACTCGGAGACCAAAAAGTTGCAAGTTTGGTTATGGCAGGCGCTTACGTAAAATTCAGCAAGCTCATAACCTTAGACGATATTTTGAAAACCCTGCCTTTAATGCTTAAAGGCAAAAAACAAGAAATGCTTGATCTCAACATAGTAGCCTTAAAGAAAGGATATGATTACGTTGAGGAAAAAAAATACATGTTCGGCCGCTACGTCCACTCGGTGTTTAAAGGAATCTAAACAGTAACGACCGAACAAGCGTATTTTTTAACTGAGTGACCGGCAGGGGTGTGGTATCCAACCGTATCCCTGCCTTTTACACTAAAAACAAGGAGACTTCATTTGTCAGCTAATGTTCCCGAGATTTTAAAACTTGTAATTCAGACCCTAAAAGACAAAAAAGTAGAAGATTTGACCGTGCTTGATGTGAAAAAGCTGGTTTCTTACACCGATTATTTTATCATCGGAACAGGCAACAGCTCGACCCATGTTCAGACCATGTCAGACGCGGTTGCGGATCTTGTAAAAATACCGGGCGGAAAAACCACAAAGCCCGAAGCGGATCAAGGTTCGAGCTGGATATTGTACGACGGCGATTTTTTTGTTTTGAACCTTTTCCAAAAGGATTCACGCAAACGCTACGCTTTGGAAGACCTATGGCATGACGCCAATCAGGTAAGTGTCGAATAATATCGATTCAGGAGAAAAAAGTGGTACCTCATGCACGAATAATTGAACCTGAACTGTCGGGGACACTCGAAAAGGAGAACAGACACCGCATTGAGCGCGTTTTAAGATTGCGTGAGGGCGATAAGTTTGTAATAACCGACGGTAACGGGCACGAAGCGACAGCTGTACTCAAAAAAAACGGCGAATACGAAGGCGATAAATGGGAATCTCCCAATCGCGAGCCGGTGCTTGAAGTTACTCTTTTCGCGGCAGTTTCAAAAGGCGACCGATTAGAGTGGCTCATCGAAAAAGCTGTTGAAATGGGTGTCAGGCGCATTGTGCCTCTGATTTGCGAGCGATGCGTAGTTAAATTTGCCGGCAACAACAAGACAGAGAGGTGGCAAAAAATAGCTGCTACAGCCATGCTTCAGTGCGGCGGCTGTGTTTTGCCAAAAATAGAATCGCCTGTTAAAGTTTCTGAATTAGGGGCTGTCTTTGGCAAGCTTAACGATGATATTTTACCGATTTTGTTGCATGAAGAAAACCTTGAAATAAGTTTAAAGACTCTGCCTGAAACGAGTGCGAGACATAAGAGTGTCTGGCTGGCTTCGGGGCCTGAGGGCGGTTTTTCGGAAAATGAGGTTAATCTATTCATAAAAATGGGTTGGAACACGGTTTGGCTGGGCAAACGTCTGTTTAAAACAGATACGGCGCCGACGGTTGCTCTGTCTGTGATCCTTTCTCCTCATTGGTTTTAATTAAAGTTTGAGTTTACGCAATAATTTTGATATCATGCACACTATGACAGAGCAAAAAGCATATAAAGTACTCATACCGTACAGTGAATCGGCTACCCCGCGCAAATCTTTTAAAGTAGAATATGAGGTGGAAGCACCCGATAATGCTTGTGCTCTCAGAAAAGCAGAAAACCTTTTTAATTCATATTCAGAATCAAACAGCGCCTCATGGGTCAGAACCATAAACAGAGGCGGAGTCCGTGTTTGGCGGCTTAGTGAGGGGTTGCCGAAAAACCCGCAAGAAATTGACGAGCTATGCGAAAGGCTTGTTAAAGCCGATGACGAAAAGAGCATCGCAGCAATGCTCAAAACTTTGGCACAGCTCGAAGATGCGTTTACCACTTCCTTTATACTTGCACGAACGAAACATGCAAATATGAAGATTGCGGCGGAGGCAATCGAAGCCATCGAAAAAATCGGCGATCCAACGAGTTTGTTAGCTGTCAAAAATCTGTATAAAGACGGAACACCTATTGAATTGAAAATTCGCATAATCACTGCCATAAGTCGAATTGCGTTGCCTGAAGACGATATTTTGGACTTTATGTCAGAAGCGCTTGTCGATGAAAGCCCTGAAGTGAGAAGAGCGGCTGAGGAGGCTTTTAACATACTTGAGGGGCGTGCGTTGGCTTCGGGGTGGGTTGATTGGCTTAAAGCGCGTCAAAAACGAATGTTTAATAATAAAACAAGTGTTTAAAATTTGAATATTATGTGTTAAGATTTTGAACCAAATAAATTTTAGTGAAATAATTAACGGACAGGCAATAAATATATGAAACAAAAACCTCAAAATTCAATGAAAACGGTGGCGCTCTATGTGTTTTTCCTCATATTGCTGCTAACTACTTTTTCTAATTTTTCGCCGCGCAATCGCGATGAAAACATGAAGTATTCGACTTTTGTCGAAACTCTTCGAAACAAAATTGACGGACAGAAGATTACAAGTATTAAACTCGGTGAACGTGAAGTTACCGGCAACATGGAAAAAGAAGTTCCGTTCGATTCAAATAAAACTATAAGAACGCCTTTTAAGGTTGTTATACCCAATGATCCGGGGCTTATGGAAATCATTCGCGATAGCGGCGTGGTAGTAGAAGTTGAACCGCCCGAACAAATGTCGTGGTGGCTTAATTTGTTAATTAATTGGTTCCCGTTCATATTGCTGATCGGGGCGTGGCTGTATATTCTGCAAAAGATGCAGGGCGGCGGTGCGCGGGCAATGAGCTTTGGTAAAAGCAGGGCAAAAGTGGTTGACCCGACCGATAAGCGCATTCTTTTCAAAGATGTTGCGGGTGTGAACGAAGCTAAAGAAGACCTTGTCGAAATCGTTGATTTTTTGCGCGAACCTCGTAAATTCACAGACTTAGGGGCAAAGATTCCTAGGGGCGTGTTGCTCTTTGGGCCTCCGGGCACAGGTAAAACACTGCTTGCGAGGGCTGTTGCAGGCGAAGCAAACGTTGCATTTTTTAATATAAGCGGTTCTGAATTCGTAGAAATGTTTGTAGGGGTTGGTGCTTCACGCGTCAGAGACCTCTTTGAACAGGCACGAAAAAACTATCCTTGCATTATATTCATGGACGAAATAGACGCTGTGGGCAGACATCGCGGGGCAGGTCTGGGCGGCGGACACGACGAAAGAGAACAAACTCTTAACCAACTGCTTGTTGAAATGGACGGTTTTGACAACACAAAAGGGATTATTCTGATTGCCGCAACAAACAGGCCTGACGTATTAGACCCGGCATTGCTAAGACCGGGCAGATTTGACCGACGTGTTGTGGTAGATCAGCCCGATATTAAGGGTCGCGAAGAGATATTGCAGATTCACGTAAGAGAAAAACCAATCGGCGATGACGTTGATTTGGCTGTTATAGCGCGCAGAACTCCGGGTTTTGTGGGTGCCGACATTGCAAACTTAACTAACGAAGCGGCTATTTTGGCAGCAAGAAGCGGAAGAAAAGTAATAACAATGGGCGACTTCGAAAGCTCTATAGATAAAGTTATAGCCGGTTCTGAAAGGAAAAGCAGGATTATTTCCGAAAAAGAAAAAACCAATACTGCTTATCACGAAATGGGTCATGCTATTGTTGCTGCTAAACTACCCGATACTGACCCGGTTCATAAAATTACTATTATTCCCAGAGGAATGGCTCTTGGCTTAACCATGCAACTTCCTCTCGAGGACAGACTTTCGGTTTCTAAATCGCATCTTAAACATCAAATCAGTATTTTGTTGGCGGGTCGTGTGGCAGAAAGCATAATATTCGGAGAAATAACTTCGGGCGCTTCAAACGATATTGAACGAGCAACAAAAATAGCGCGAAAAATGGTTTGTGAGCTTGGAATGAGCGATAATATAGGGCCCTTGCATCTTGCCGAAAGCGGACAACAGATATTCTTGGGTCGTGATTTCAGTGCCAGAAACGACATTTCAGAAGATACCGCAAGAAGAATCGATGCCGAGATTAAGTCGTTCATCGACTGGGGTTATCAGAAGGCTACCGAAATTTTGACCGAACACAAAGATATGCTTGTTAAGTGTTCAAAAGAATTGTTAGAGCGTGAAACCATATGCGGCGAAGAGTTCGCGGCACTTTTGAGGGGCGAAGACTTGCCTCCGATGCCTCCCAAAATTAAAGTCGGCAAAAGCGAGCCTAAAAACGAAGAACCCAAAGATGGTCTGGCGGAGGATTTGGCGGCTCTTGAACAAGAGTTCGACAAACCGATAGTAACAGAAGGTTAAGTTATCTTGTTTAAGTTTTTATTCATAATGGGCACGCGCCCCGAAATCATTAAAATGGCTCCTGTCATTATTCAGGCGCGCAAAGAGGGCAACATAAAGGCCGAGATATTGCATACCGGCCAGCACAGAACGTTAGCCGAAGAAATGTTTAAACATTTTGAGCTGACTCCCGATTATGATTTGGCGGTAATGCAAGAAAATCAAAGTCTTTTTGAGTTGACCGCAAGAATAACAAACGGCATCGGCGAGGTTTTAGAAAAGAACAGCGATTACGATATGATTTTTGTGCAGGGCGACACAACAAGTGCGTTTTTGGGTGCCTTATGCGGGTTTTATAAGAAAATACCGGTGGCGCACATAGAAGCGGGATTACGAACACAAGATAAATATAGCCCGTTTCCCGAAGAAATCAACAGAAGACTTGTTACGCCGATTGCCTCTTTGCATTTCGCGCCGACAAAACGAGCCGCCGAAATGCTTTTAGCAGAGGGAATAGAAGAAAAATATATCAAGATAACGGGTAACACCGTTATAGACGCGCTTTTGCAAAGCGTAGAAAAAAATTATGAGCTGCTGCCGGGTGTTGAACGAATACTCGAAATGCCGGGCAGGCTTATTTTGGTTACCACTCATCGGCGCGAAAACTTTGGTGAACCTCACAGACAGATTTTTCAGGCGTTATTGGATATATCAAAAAAATACGAAGATGTAAAAATATTGCTGCCACTTCATTTAAACCCGAACGTAAGAAATGAAGCAAAACTTATTCTTGACGACAAACCGCGTATTTTGCTTACAGAGCCGTTAAGCTATAGAAATTTTATTACGGCGATGAAATACAGCACAATAATTATGTCAGATTCGGGCGGAGTGCAGGAAGAAGCTCCCTCGCTGCATAAGCCGGTTTTGGTTTTGCGAGATTCGACCGAACGTCCCGAAGGTGTTGAGACGGGTGCTCTGAAAATCGTTGGCACTTGCCGAAAAACTATCGTTGAAGAAACAAGCCGGCTGTTAGACGATGTAAAAGCTTACGAAAGAATGGCCGAAGCTCCGAACCCTTATGGTGACGGAAAGTCTTCGCAGCGCATAGTTGAAGAAGCCTGCAAATACTTGCTGGGTCTTAATTAAGAGGTTTTTAGCGGCTCGAAGTGTTTTTTAAAGCCTGAGTGTGTTATCAGATCTTCTTCTGTGTCGTTTCCCAGTATAGATTCGAAAGATGTGTAGGCCGATTCGATATCGTTTATTTTAATGGTTTTGTCTTCGATTTCGAATAAAACGCGCCAGCTTTTAAAGCGCAGCAAATACCCTGTTTCGGTTTTAGAAAACTTGTTTCTTGTTTTGTCAAAAGGGTTATGTCTTAATTGAGCTTCAATGACGCCAAAAAGGTCTGTGCCGTGATTAAAAAGGTAATCGGCCTTTGATTTGGCGGTTTTCGAATAAGTCGCCTCGAATATTTGTTTGTCCACATTTTCAAGCCAGCCTCGGCGGGCATCAGGAAAGCTGTCGTATTCGGGGATATAGGGTTTCAGGTCTAGTATGGGCGTATCGTTGAGGAGATCAGAGTTTTTAACGTATATTTTATTATTTTCGATGCGTTCGAGTTTTACGCAGCTTAACCCTATTGGGTTTGGGCGATAAGGGGAGCGGGTGGCGAAAACGCCCTTTTTGCCTTTTTCATCGTTGTGCGGTGGATTTGTAAGAGGTTTCCAGTTTGAGTTTCTGTGAAACAAATATATGATCCAAATGTAGTCAAATCCGTTTAAGTCTTTTAGGCCCTGTTCGTAGTTATACCCTTTAATTAGCTCAATGACGCCTTCAGAGTTGCTCAAAACGCCCTGTGCCGGTTGTTGAGTATGAAAAGACCTGCTGCATTTCAAATAGCCGATTGGCTGAAACTCAAGCATTAGAATTTCTCGCGTTTGAGCCTGTTTACAAATCTGTCCCAAGCATCAAACCAATCTTCGGGTAGCATGAGGTGTTCTGAATTAGTGTATTCAAAGTATTCCAAGTTATTGGGTTTAGTTTTATAGATACGACGCAGTTTTTCGTAAAAATTACGGGAGCCTAACGCGTTGACTATGTGGTCTTTCGTTGCATTTACCATAAAAAGCGAGGCCGGAAAAACTTCGTCGAGATGGTCTGCCGGGCCGCTCATTTCGGGAATGCTCGGCGACAAAGCGCTATATCTTCCGGCTCTGAAGTCGGGGTTTCCCAGAAAGGGCGCGAACAAATCAGGCCTGTGCTCTGCTCTGAGAAGGGCAAACGTTGTGTATGCGCCCATTGATATGCCGGTAACGCAGACTTTTTTGCCCAGGTCTTTAAAATGCTTTACAATGACAGAAATTTCTTGGGCTTGCTGAAACACGCACGAAAGCATCATTTGCTGTTGTTCTCTGCGATCGAGTTTTCTTAAAACTTCGAGCCATCCGTCTTCGCGCGACCCGTGGTGGGGAGCGTCAAATGCTACCGAAAAGAAACCTTCCGAGTTGAGTCTTGTTATTTCTGTGATATGCACTTCTTTGGAAACCGCCAAACCGTGCAAGACAATCACGACCGAATCTGAGCGGGTATCGCCTGCTTGTAAAGCCTGTAGTGCTGTGTTTTCGTCTAAAAAATATGTTTCGTTATACATTATAATTGTTTTACCGTTATTTGCTTAAGATTTGGTACATTATATCCTATTGGGACAAATTGTGCTACAATGCGATTGATCTAAATTTTCGAAAGCAAACTCAATAAATAAGCAAAGTATGAAAGAAAACAACAAAACAAAAACTCATCAAACTAAGGCCGACAACCCGAGAGTGTTGGGTATAGCGGTTCAAAGGCCCGAACAAACAGACAGCGAAACCGAATATTCTTTGTCTGAGCTGAAAGAATTATGCAAAACCCTTGGGGCCGATATGGTCGGCAGCATTGTGCAGAAGCGCGAATCTGCTTCCCGGCAAACATATTTCGGGACGGGCAAAATGGAAGAGGTCAAAATAGCGGCGAAAAATGAAAACGTTGAGTTTATTGTTTCGGACGATGAGCTGACCGCACTTCAGATTAAGAACATAGAATCAGCTACAGGGCTGAAAGTAAAAGACCGCACTTCAATCATTTTGGATATTTTTGCGGCGCATGCTTCAACAAAAGAAGGTAAGTTACAAGTAGAGCTTGCCATGCATCAATATCAAATGCCAAGGTTGATGCGAATGTGGACACATCTTGAGCGGCAGCGCGGCGGAATCGGGTTAAAAGGGCCGGGCGAAACCCAGCTTGAGACAGACAAGCGTATTTTAACCACAAAAATTAAAAAACTGAACGAGGAGCTTGATAAAATTGCAAAGTCTCGGCAGCAACAGGGTAAAAAGCGAATAGACCGGTTTGCGCCGTTGTTTTCGTTGGTGGGTTACACAAATGCCGGTAAATCGACGCTTTTAAATGCAATATCAGGCAGCGGCGTCAAAATGTACGACGGGCTTTTTACCACATTAGACCCAACGGCACGAAGAATAGAGCTTTCTGAGGGTTATTGGTGCATCGTTTCCGATACGGTCGGTTTCATCAGAAAGTTGCCTCACAGTTTGGTAAAAGCTTTTCACGCCACTCTTGAGAGTATTGTGCAATCTGAAGTTTTGCTTATTGTCTGCGATGTCTCAGATCCTTCTTTCAAGGAGCAGCTAAGAGCTGTAGATAAAGTCTTGACACAGATAAAAGCGAATCAGCACGAAAAAATTTATGTTTTCAATAAAATTGATAAGGGCACCGCAGTCTCAAAAGAGTTGCTTGAAGCAACATACCCGGGTTGCGTATTTATTTCTGCCCTTGAAAAAACCAATATTGATGCCTTGTTAGGTAAAATCGCCGACATTATGCGACGAAACAGGGTTTTTGTAAATATTAAATTACCTACAAACTCGCCTCTCATCGGAGAAATAATGTCGCTGGGCAAAGACATCAAACAAACATGGGAAGAAGGATATGTAGATATTTTTGCAGAACTGCCTAAAAATTATGTAAGCATGCTTAAAACGGCCGGCGCGGAATTTCAAGAATTACCTTAAGTGCTCTTGACTTAATATATCAATGTTATAGAATACCAGTATGGAAGAAAAACAAAGCGAACAATCAAAGATAGAAAAGTGGCTATATGGTGCAGTAGATGCCATGTTCTGGGTTATAGACGAAGCTGCCCGATGGTGGGAAATCGGAAGAATCCTGGTTAAAGTTAAAAACTTGAGACGCAGTCAATACAATCTTGTTAAAAAGCTTTCTGCGTCAAATTGTTCGCCGGAAGAATCAGAAAATCTGCAGGCAGAAATTAAAAATTTAAATGATTTGCTTAATTCTTTTTACGCGAAAGAAGAATTTTTGCGAAGCAAATGTTTTTCGTATTTGCCTCAAGTTGTGTTTATACTTTTTGCGGTTGCTTTTTTATATGGAATTCTTAATATTCACCCCGCAAACAATTATTTACCTCACAAAGCTGAAGATGCAGCCAAATTTGGCGGTCAAATCAGCCGTGTGAGAGACTTGCCTTTTATGGGGCACTCGGTGATTACATCTGCAAAATGGTTTAACAACAACCTTTATGTGGGCGGAGACGGCGGTTTGACGGTTATCGACACTACAACAGCCATTGCTACCCGCACAACAGAACTGCCGAGCGATTTTTTTGTAAGAGACCTCGAAATAGAGTCTGATAAAATGTTCATAGCGGGTTTTTCGGGCATATATGTTTTAGAAAACACCATTTTGCGCAACTTTTACCCGAACGGCGAGCTGCCCGAAAAGCTAATTAATTCTATCGCAGTGGGCGGCGGAAACAATTTTTTAATCGGCACTGTCGGGCGCGGTCTTTTAAGGGGCACTGCCACAAAAGTGGTTTATTCACATGGCACCCAAAAGCGCACTGTGAAAGACTTTGGCAGGCAAGGCAACGAGCTTTGGCTCATGTGCGAAGATGAAATTCTGACCGGAAGAGGCGATTCCTTCAAGCCTTTGAATCTGCAAATTTTGGCCGGTCGAAAACTTTTATGTATGGAAACTACCGAAAAGGTCGTTTACGTCGGAACGGACCAAGGGGTTGTGGCGGGTTATCGAAATGCCAGAAATCAAGTTTGGACAATTCTTTCGGCAGGTAAACCCGGTCACATTAACGATATCGTTGTTTCGGGCGATATTCTTTTTGTGGGTTCAGACGAAGGTGTTTTCAGATTTTCTAAGGGAAGAATGGATCGCTTGTCTGCGGTTCCATGTAATTCGTTAGCGGTGTGCGATACTTTTTTGGCGGCTGTAAATAAAAATTCTATTATGCTTTTTGAGTTTAGCCCTGCTCCGGGTGAACAACCTTCTTATATGGCTCCCATACCTGAAATCGGTACTTATACTCCAATTTTGCCTATTATGCCGCAATTACCGCAAACACGACTGCAATATGGCAGATTGCCTGACTTTGGTCTGTTAGAAAGCGACAATAAAATACCGTTGGTGCAGTCCGCTTTAGCAAGCGATACGGCTGATACGGAAGAAAAAGCAGTTAAACCCTTTGTGCAACTTCCTGCAGAGCTCCAAAAACCGCTGTTTACAACCATTGTCGAAACAGACAAACATTATCTGCTGGCGACTGAAAACAGGGGCGTTTGGGCTTATTCAGACGACAAATGGCTTTCTGTCTCAGGGGTTGAAAAACCCGGAATCTCTGCTTTAACAAAGAATAGCAGCAAAGAATACGCCTATGGTGACGGTGCGGGAGTATTTGAAATCAATGGTTTGACCGCTCACAAAGTTATAGATGAAAACGAAACCAAAAACATTCTGAGCATTTATGCAGAAGCAGACGGCACATTGTTTTTGCTTTTTAACAACGGTTTGATTAAAAAATATAACAATGGCAGATTAACGGATTTTTCCAACATACCTAAGGAATTAGCGGATCAATACAGTTACATTTGCAAAATAGGCGATAAATATTTGGTTGTGACAGATATGGGAATTCTTACCTATTCTCAGGGTAAGGCTTGGAACCTTATGTATTTTAAAGGCAGCACCGAAAATGCAAAAGTTGCATCAAGTGTTCAGGGAAACAGTTCAAATTTGTATACGGCATTGAGTGACGGAAGAATATTCGAATATAAGAACGAAAAACTGGAATTTCTGGGGGTCATAACAGATCAGCCGGTTGCAATGAATTTTTCTGCTCTTTTGTGGGTTGCGGGCAAGGAAGGATTGTTTTTTCTGGAAAACAACGGATTTGTGCAAACGCCTTTGCGCACCGAAGACAAGATAATCGGGGCTTTTCCGACAAAGAACAACACTTCTATACTTGTGTTCACGGGTTCCGGCGTAAAAATTCTTTCTGATAGGTAAATATTACGGTTTACATGAAATAATGCCGATGTTTAAGTACAGATAACTTATTGGATATAATAATATGTCAAAAGAATACCTTCCGGTTTTTGCCGAGGAAATTTTTATCGTAAACCTATATGGAACAGACGAAGAACTTGATGAATTTAATTTACTCATCGAAGCTCCTCAGGTTGAAAAAAATTTAATTTCCATGGCTTTGCTGATAGAAGAGATTAAGCGCAAAAATTTGCTGAAAATCACGTGGCAATGTTGTTGGCGATGCAGATATTATAAGAGCTGCAAAATAAATTGGTATAGAGGTGAGCGAAACATTCAGGCGCGTAATTGTTGCACTTATTGCCAAAATTTTTGGGAGTGCCATAAAAAATATACAGAAGAAAACCGAGATTTCGACCCGGAAGAAGGCTTAGCACTGTGCAGAAAAAGAACCAACACTTTAGACATTTAAAACACGTAAAACTTTTATTGGCGGCATTTTTTATATTGTTTTCAACTGCGGCTGCGCAATGTGCCGGACTCTCGTATCAGGGGCCGACCGGGTTTATCATGACGCCCTCTCATTTAACTGTTCCCGAAAAACAAGTAGATATGGCTATTCACACAAGAATGTATAACGTTTCGAAAGACTCGAAAGATGGAATGCTGACTTCGATGGCACTCACTTTTTCACCTTTCAGAAATGCCGAATTCGGGTTGCAGAAAACAATTGATTCAGAAGCAAATGCCCACGACCCTGACCCGACTGTTAATTTTAAAATACTTTTGCCTCCCATCGGCGAGGGGGAGTTTTCTCAGATCGCTTTTGGCGGCGTATTTGATGCAAACCCCAACAACTATCACACCCTTTATTTGTCTGTGGGCGGGTTGGGTGTCGGCTGGAACTTCGGCGGAAACCCCGGCGGAATGGCTAATTACGGAAAATTTAAAAAGAGTTCCGACAAGCCGGAATCTGTAATGTTGCTGATAGGCGCCGAGCTACCCGAAAGAGTTGCAGGCGAAAGGGGCTACAAAAGCCGTTACTATGTCGATTATAACGGCGACGTTTTTTCGTTAGGATGGCGTTACAGCTCTCATAGAGGTTTTTGGGCCGAGGCTGCTGTTCAGAGCAAAACTTCTTATGATGATTTTTACGACTATAAGCCCTTTATATTAGGTCTGGGCGCAAACTTCTGATTTTTTATATATAAAACAAACGCCAGGCAATAATGTAAAGAATTATGGCACCTACTGTTTCGACGCGCTTTCCAAAGCGACAAGACATTTTTTTGCCTAATTTAAGGCCCGTGTAAGTCATTAGTGAAGCCATAATGCCGATAATAACCGAAATGAAGAACGGCTCCATTTTTGAAATACCCATGCCAAAACCCACGCCGAGAGCATCGATGCTGGTCGCGATTGAGAGACCCAGTAATGCTAACCCTTTTGTTTGATCTTTACGACATGTATTGCCGGTTTCACATTCGTTTTTTAAACTTTCTATGAGCATATTTGTTGCAATGATGGCCATTAAGCCGCATGCCAGCCAATGATCATAATTTTTTACAACTTCGTAGACGGATTTACCGATAAACCAGCCTAAAATTGGCATTATAAACTGAAAAAGCCCAAAACTGAACCAAACTCTTATACGACCTTTTTTGTCGGGGTTGCAGGTGCCTAAGGCCATTCCAACAGCAAACGCGTCGCATCCTAAGGCGAAACCGGCTCCGATTCCGAATATTGTCTTTGCTAACATAAAACTACCCTTTTTAGGGCAAATTTTAGCATAAAGTTGCCAAAAACAACACACAAAAATGTCGTAGTTTAACTGGATAACTTTGTATGTTTGTGATATTATCAACTCTGTTAAAACACTTTAACTAAAACGAACGAAGTCGAGGGCGAAATGGTTAAAAATCCTTTGTTGCAAAAATGGGAAGACAAGCTTCAGGGAATTTTTGACAAAATTGATCATCGTCTTGAAGAAAAATACGGTGATTTGTTTCCGCTGTCGCCAAACCGACCTGCACGCGGAAAAGGCGTAACGCCTGATGCCGACGGGTTATTCGACTTAGGAGTGTCATTCAGTGTCGGTCTAATTTCAAAACTTGGTCCCGGCTATGTTTTCAGAGTGAAGCTGGCAACACCGGCGAAGGTGCCTGAGCAGTTTACCGAGAAAGTCGAAGATGAAGTTGTTGAAATGCTTACCGACGAGTTGCCAAAAGAGTTTCCCGGCAAAGATTTAAAAGTTTCAAGAGATGGTAAGGTTTATAAAATACACGGTGACCTTGACCTTAACTAATAGCCCTGAACAAGGGAAGGAATAATTGAATTGGGGCGGGACCGAAAAAGTCTCGCTCCTTTTTTCAAAAAAACAAAGCTTTGAAGTGAACGGAGAAAAACATGGGAAACAGCGTTAACAGAGATAGCTTGTTATCTTGGATATTGGTGACTTTCGGAACGGTATTGAGTGCTGTCGGTTATGTTATTTTCATTCTTCCGTTGCATCTTTTTGAAGGCGGTGTTACCGGTTTAGGTATAATTGCGGCAAAGTTTTTAGGTAAAGTATTTGCTGAGGGCAAAATGCTTCCTATAACCGGTACAGTTTCGTGGGCTCTTACTATTTTAATTTTTGCAGTAGCGGTAAAAATCTTAGGGCGTTCATTTGGGGCGAAATCTGTTTATGCGACCACTCTTTTATATTTTTTAATGGATGGTTTACTGTGGTTTTTGCAGAAAAACGGTTATGACGCAAAAATATTCGAGCTTTTTTCGGGTGATTTGCTTGTTGCGGCAATTTATGGGGCTTTATCAATCGGAATCGGGATGGCTATTGTTTTTAATGAAGGTGCAGCAACGGGCGGCGGTGATGCCTTTTGCCAAATAATAAGAAAAAAGTTTCATATTCAGATCGGCAAAACTATGCTTGTTACCGATTCTATTGTTTTGTTTATCGGTTTTTTTACTTTTGACGACCCGATGGCGGGTTTTAAAACTATGATGTATTCGTTTATATACATATTTATCTGCACTCAAGTGCTCGACACTGTTTTAAACGGTTTTAAGGCCAACCAGCTTGTTGTTATAAACACAGGCAAGCCTGACGAGCTCAAAGAAGCAATCTTAGAGTATATTCCCACCGGAGTTACCGAATACACAGCGGTGGGCGGTTTTAGCCACAAAGAACGAACAATTCTTGAGACCGTTATCTCAAAAAAACGCGCTCCCGAGCTTAAGCGAATAATCAGCGACTTCGACCCCGACGCTTTTGTAATAATTCAAAACACCGCTCAAGTTTATGGGCCGGGCTTTGATGAACTGCCCAAGACGCCCGCTAAAAAATAGATTTAGATGTTTTGAGGTGCTAAAACATCGAACACAGGCACTTTAACTCGCTTTTGCATTTCTGTGAGCAGTTCTTGGGCGTTTAAAACAAACCCTTTCGGCGAAAACGGGTTTACGGTCACCGCAATGAGATTTAGGCTCTTTAAGGTTTTAAGAACAGCGTTTCTTCTTTTTAATTCAGCATATTGAGCAGGGGAAATTAAAAACCTTGTGCCATCTAATGCCGCGATTGTGAGGGTATCGAGGTTTTTTACTTTATTTAAAAACCGATTTATAAATAGGTTTGAGACAACACCCGAAAAAAACGCGGTACTTTTTTTGTCAGTTTTGCTATTAATGACATGAGAGGCTAAAAAGTCCGCAGAAAGCTCGTCAAGAGCATTAAACGAATTTGTTATATTGTAGTTTTCATCGTATATAATGCAATCATTTGCTTCAGTTATTTCAGTTTCGCTTTTTACGCTGATTTTACCGCAATCCAAAACAGGTAAATTTAAGAGTTCGACAAAATGTGCCGTTTCAGATACGATTCCTGAAATATCGTGGGAAAATGATGCTCCCGAAGCCAGAATACAAGCATCCGACAAGCTCATGGCAGCGGTTGATTTTCTTTGCGCGGCTCCGTCGATAAAGATTTTTTCGGCCTTATATTCGTAAAAAAGCTTTATCACTTTTGCCATTTCTTTTGTTGCGGATGGCCCCGCTAAGCGTGCGTAACCGTCGCTCAGGGCCCTTAACATAATAACTTCGCCTAACGGAGTATAAAGCCCGGTAAAACATAAAAGCTCACGAGTAAAATCACATTTTGACAAAAGCCCCGCTGCCGTTGCCACGAGGGTTCCGGCAGAAACATACACCGACGGTTTGGGTGTTTGAGTTACTAAGTCTGTGTCTTCGCCGTCGTAGCCGATCGAAGTTACAGCCTTGGTATAAGTATGATTTTGTGAGAGCAGGCTTTGCAAAACGGTTGTTTTGCCGCTGTTTTTTTCCAGTCCTATTATTGAAAAACAGTTTAAAGAGGGGTTGTTATAAACTAAGTCGCATAAAGTCATTTTATCATGCAAAGAAGTAATACAGATAATGCGCGAAGACGCCGGCGAAGAAACCGCCGATCGCGTGGGATACCAAAGCTTTAGATGTCAGTTCTCGGTAACCGAGAGCGTCAAGCATGGCGGTATGAGTGCTTAAGAAGCCGCTCCAACACATTCCGATCGCTGTAAACACGGCAATTTCGTTGCCGGTAATAATGCCCTGCGCCTGAAATTTGCCGATAAGGCCAAGAGCTGCGCCTACCGCGCCTAAGCTTGTCATGGGGAAAGCAATAAGTTCGGCGTGTGTAAACCCAAATAAGGGTTTAAAAAGCCACTCGAGCTTTGCTCCTACCCAGGGTAAAAAGGCGACGCCTTCGTAAGGCAACCCTTGGTAGCCGATTGTGGGGTCTTTGGGCCCAAAGGTCAGCATCATTACGGCCGTGGTAATGATCAATACACCCGGAATAATTGCCAAACCCAAATCTACACCTTGTTTGCCGCCGTCAAGCATTGAATTTAAAAATCTTGTGAAAACACTTCCTTTAGATTTTTCGAGTTTTGGCGGCAAACCCGATTCGTCAAAGACAATTTTTTTTCGTTCGTCTTTAATGTCGGTATCCTCTTCGATTACTAAGCCTTTAATTTTGCCCTGCATTATTCTTGTTGAAATTACGGCCCCTAATATTGCGCCGCATAACCCTATAAATGCCGCTTTTGTGTAGCCTTTGCCGGCCATAAATGAAATAACGACTAACCCCATTCCAAATGCTGTGCCAAAGTTTGTCAAAGATATAAGCTGGTATTTTTTAAAGTATCTGCTGAAGTTTTTGTCGTAAGCAAGGCTTATAATTGCGGGGTTGTCAGAAAAAAAAGTAAGCAAACCGCCGAGAGCGGCGACTCCGGGAAGGTTGAAAAGGGGTTTCATCAAGGGTCTGAGTAAAATTTCAAAAATTCTTATAACACCGAATTCTATCAGAATCTTGCCTAAGGCTCCGGCCAAAACGGTTATACCCATTATATAAAACACTGTGTTCATAAGTAAATCATGGGCGGTGCTCATTATAGTGTTCAGCATATGTGATACGCTCATTACATTGGCTATTCCGCCGAATATGGCGCCTGCACCGATAATAAACAAAACACCTTCGACCTCTTTGGGCAAACCTTTTTTTTCTGTCTTTGTGACGTTATTCATTTTATTCTCTTTATAGGGAATTATAATCAGCTGTAGAATTCAGCCAGTGCCAATAGCATGCCGTGATTGTCTTTTACGCCGCAAAGTTCGCGTATAGAATGCATTGCCAACATGGGAACACCCACGTCGACAGAAGGAATGCTGACATGACCGGCTGAAATCGGGCCTATGGTCGAGCCTCCCTTTGTGCTTGAGTGGTTAACAAAACATTGGTATTTGACGCCGGCTTTTTCGCACAGTTGTTTAAATACAGCGCTTGTTACAGAGTCTGAGGTATAAGTTCTGTGTCCGCTTTGTTTGATAGTGGGGCCGCCGTTAACAACCGGGCGTGTTGTCGGGTCTTCTTTTTCTTTTATGTTCGGGTGTACTGCGTGAGCCCCGTCGACAGAAATTATGAACGAATTTGCCAGGGTTTTGAAGTAATCGGTTCTTGAATGGTTTAAACTTAAGTTTATTCTTTCGAGAAGGTCTGAAAGAATGGTTGAGCCGGCGCCTTGTCTGCTGGCACTGCCCACTTCTTCGTTATCAAAACAAGCGGCAATGCAGGTGGCATTTTTTGATTCCGAATTGATAAGGGCGGTAATGGTAGAAAGAACTGCTTGAAGGTTATCTATGCGGCTTGATGAAATATATTCGAAGTTAGGCCCTATGAGAGCACCTTTATCAAATTCATACATAAACAAGTCAAAGTCGAGAATGTCTTCGGGTGATACTTCTAAAGCGGCTGCCAGAACATTTTGAAGGTATCCGTTAGCTTCAAACTTATTGCTCACCTGACCTAAAAACGGCAAGGTGTCGGTTTGTTTGTCGTAAACATAACCGTCATTGATTTTCGTATTGAGATGAACTGCCATATTCGGGATAATGGCAACAGGTCTGTTTATGTTGATAAGCATGTCCAAAGGCTTAAACACATCAGCGCTGCGGCTCGTAACGCGGCCGGCGATTCCTAAGGGGCGGTCTAACCAAGTGCTTAAAATGGGGCCGCCGTATGCTTCTGTGTTTAAACGCAAATAACAGTCTTTGCTCACCCATTCGGGGTTGGGTTTAAGTCTGAAACAGGGTGAATCGGTGTGTGAGGCGGCAATTCTGAAACCGGTTTGAGGCAATGAGCCGGTACCTACGACAAAAGCCATTATGGCTGAGTCATTTCTTGTGACGTAATAGCGGCCGTTAGGCTCTAACGACCAATCCGAGGCTTCGTCAAGTTCAATAAACTTTTTGGCGGCCAATATCTTTTTAACGTTATTTACCGCGTGGTAAGAAGTGGGACTGTCGTAGCAAAAATTTATAAGTTCTTTGGCAAATTTTGTCGCGCTGATCATCTGTCTTCAACCTCATCTATTATTTACATTCCAAGGCTAAGTTTACTCTACTTTTAGCACTTTGCAAGCAAAAAAGATAGCACTTAATACAAACCTAAATAATGCCGATAAAAGTCTTAGAAATACAAATATAAACAAACATATAACATTAAAGAGCATTAATAAGGACAAACAAACAGCAATGAGCAATAATCTGTCAGTTCAAAACAACCCTTTGAGAACATTGTCTGATAGCTCTCAAACGCTATTGGATAAGGCAAAACAGGCGGATAGACCGACATTAAATGACTATATAGATCAGGACAAAAAGAAAAAAAGTTCTGCCGTAGATTCATTTACTATGAACAGCGCCTCAACTGCCGAATCTAATTATGGCCAACTCAACGCATTAGAGAAGTATCGCTATATTTTGTCGCAGTCACAAAAAATTGACGTGAACGATGCGATAAATCAACCCGAGAAAACTTTAGAAGAAGCCGAAAAAATTATTGAACGCACTTTAAAGCAAGGGTTGTCAGATGCAGATAAAGCAAATTTACAAAAAGCCCTGCAAGCTAAACAAATAGCTAAGCAAAGGCTGGATATGCTCGGTTAACAAATATTTGTCATATTTTGGTTTTTAGGTTATCATTTATTAACTAAAATTCCATTAAGGATAAGAGCATAAAATGAAAAAAGCTGTAGTAATCGGAACAGGCATGAACCTTCCGAAAAATAAAGTCACAAACCAAGATTTAGAAAAAATTGTAGATACAACCGATGAGTGGATAATAACAAGAACCGGTATAAAGACAAGATACATGGCAGAAGAAGGACTGACTCTGACGGATTTATCTGTTCCCGCTTGTGAACAAGCTCTCAAGAATGCTAATTTAAAGCCCGAAGACATTGATTTAATAATTTATTCCACCTATACACCCGATTATCAGATCCCCTCAAATGCTTGTATTCTGCAACATAAATTGGGTTGCACAAGAGCTGCCGCTTTTGATGTGGAAGCCGCTTGTTCCGGCTATGTTTATGGTTCGACAATAGCTTCTCAATTTATCGCGACCGGAATGTATAAGCATGTTCTTGTAGTCGGCGGCGATTTCACTTCAAGGTTTTTAGATTTCGAAGACAGAAACTCTTGTGTTTTGTTTGGCGACGGCGTAGGCGCAACTATTTTTGGCGCTTCCGAAGATGAAGAAAACGGTGTTTTCGACAACCTTCTCGGCGCAATAGGAAGCGGTGCGGAATACATAATTGTTCCTGTGGGCGGCTCTGCTGTCAGACCCACCGAAGAAATTCTTAAAAAACGCGATCATTACGTAAAAATCAACGGAAAAGAAGTATTTAAGTTCTCGACAAGAATTGTCGGCGACATTATTGATGAAGTTTTAGCAAGAAACAATATGACTCTCGATGATATCGCTTTGATTATTCCTCATCAGGCAAACATCAGAATTATTGAATCTGCCGCGAAGCGCTATAATTGCCCAATAGATAAATTCTATGTTAACATAGACAAATACGGCAATACGGTTGCCGCAACTATCCCGATGGCTTTGCACGAAGCTTTATGCGAAGGTAAAATCAAAAAAGGCGACAATATTTTGTTAATCGGTTTCGGTGCAGGTCTAACTTATGGTTTGACCCTCATAAAATGGGGCAACTACACCAAACCCTTGTATTAAGCGAATACAAAAACACCGAAGCGCATTAAAGCACTTCGGTGTTTTTTT
>Ga0172377_10000821_pt1 | contig 30378 bp, 22 predicted proteins | sample Pumphouse3metaG_FD_119749 | JGI IMG/M metagenome (GOLD analysis project Ga0172377, IMG submission 119749) | Leachate microbial communities from a municipal landfill in Southern Ontario, Canada - Pumphouse #3 metaG | ecosystem: Engineered > Solid waste > Landfill > Unclassified | place: Canada... | reverse complement strand
TCATGGAGAACAAGCTTTTCAGGAAGCGATGGATATTTCCGAAGCTTTGTTCAGCGGAGAGATACATCGGTTGAGTGCTTCCGAAATCGCGATGGGATTTTCCAACTTGATTGCTTGCGACCTAAAAGAAGCAAGACCACTCATCGATATCTTAGTCGAGGCAAAACTGGCTACTTCCAAACGAGATGCAAGGGAATTGGTGAGTAAAGGAGCAATTCTAATCAATGGCATAAAGATGGATGATCTCGATCAATTGATTGACTCATCAATGGCGATTGAAGGTCAGTTTACTGTCATTCGCAAGGGCAAGAAAACGTACGCCATTATCCGACATCGACAATAAAAATTCGGTCATCTGAATAAGTAAATAGTTCGTAGACACAAAAAGAATAATTAGTGGAAGTCCAGTTCAAATCTATATTGAATTGGACTTTTATACTATAAAGCCGAAGATAATCTGATATTATTTTCTATTCCTAATTGTGTAGCACTTGCTTCCCCAGGTAACACTAGTTTTACAGACTCGTATTTTGCTTCCTTGTGCCAATATCGATTTGTTCCACCTTTTAGGGCGCCCTAACATAAAAATCACTTCCTTCTTAATTATATCTCTATCATATATTCAATTAAAAATACCAAATCAGGCAGGATTGTGGGACATTAAAGATCAAAGCCAAATACAAACAAAAAAAAGATGTTAATAAACACGGTACTTTTTGTGTCTACTAACATCTTATCATTTCAATCGACCGATTTTTTCTTTGGAAGTTTGTTGAGAGGGCAATATCTCAAGATATTTCTTTTGGTAAACGATTCGTAAGGCGTTTAAAACGCACAATAGCGCAATCCCGACATCAGCGAAGATAGACAGCCACATCCACATCAATCCGGCCGCCGATAGCGCTAGAAACATCAATTTGACGATCATAGACAAGACAATGTTTTCAGTTGCGATCAGTCGGGTTTTTTTCGCGATGCGGATTGCTTTTTCCAATAAGCGAATGTCATTATTCATAATGATTATATCCGCCACTTCAATGGCCAAATCACTGGCCGATCCCATGGAAACACCGATGTCGGCATTTTTTAATAGCGGAGCATCATTGATGCCATCACCGACATACAGGCTGACGGAATTGGTACGGATGGCGTCAAATTTGGTGAGTTTCTGTTCAGGAAGCAATTCGGAGTAATACTCGATTCCCCCGAGTTTCGTGGCGATTTCGTAGGCCGAATCCTCATTATCGCCCGTCAGCATTAACGTATCATATTGTTTCGTAAAGCGCCTAACAGTTTCCATTGAGGTTTCTTTGAGTTCGTCTTTGACAATCACGTAACCAAGGTATTCGTCAGCAACACTGACAAACGTATAGGATCCTACGGGTAATTTTTCATCGGAGATTGTGATTTGATAAGACTCCAAGAAGCGACGGCTTCCGGCTAAGACAGTTTTTCCGTTCCAAATGCCTTTGATGCCGTAACCGGCAATCTCTTCGACTTCTTCGAGGTCATAAAGCGGTAATTGATTATATTCGACGATGGCCTGAGCAATCGGGTGTGATGAGTATTTTTCAATCGACGCAGCGATTCGGAGAGTTTCCTGGTTGGTATATTCTTGAACGAAGAAAGCGCCGTAAGTCAAGGTTCCTGTTTTATCGAGAGCGATCATTTTTACATCGGTTAGGGTCTGCAAATAAGCCGAGCCTTTGAACAGAATACCGTTTTTAGCTGCAGTGCCGATGCCGGCGTAATAGGACAAGGGAACTGATAGAACAAGTGAACAAGGGCAAGAGATGACGAGAAAGATGGCGGCACGGTAAATGTAACCGGAGGTCGTGGTCACGTTATTGGGGTCAAAGAGAATGCCATAAAGGACGAGCAAACCAGCCAACGCCACGACAATCGGTGTATAGATTCGGGCGAACTTGGTGATGAATAACTCCGTTTTTGATTTTTTGGTGGTCGAGTTCTCAATCAGATCAATGATCCGAGCAAGGGTTGAATCATGATATTCTTTTGTTGCCTTCAGATGAATGATATTGCCCACGTTGATATGCCCGCTCAAAACGGGGCTTCCGACATCGACCGATAATAATTTGGTTTCCCCGGTCAATTCGCTGGTGTTCAGACTGGTTGACCCTTGACAGACAATTCCATCCAGCGGAACCCGTTCGCCTTTCTTGATGACGAGGATATCATTGACTTTGACTTGTAAAGGGTCTTTGACGATGATTTTGTCTTCTTCGAGAACGTTGGCATAATCGACCTTGAGATCGATCAAAGAGGCGATTTCGTTTTTTGATTTTTGAACAGCTCGACTTTGAAGATATTCGCCGATGGAGTAGAGAATCACGACAGCGATGCTCTCCTCATGTTTACCAAGAAACATGGCGGCAAAGGTCGCAATGATCATCAGCGTGCTTTCGTTGAAAAAATTAAAATTACGAATGCCCTTGATTTGAACAAGCAACAGCTTGGATATCAGCAATACATAACCCACCCAGTATAATATCGTCGTTACCAGTTGTGGCCATAATTCGAAATTTGTGCCAAAGATTGAATTGATCCATATGGGGATGCGGTACGCAGAAAATGTGAAAAAAATAATTCCCATACCGATAAGGACCCATAGATATTCCTTGAGGAAATGTATCTTTTTTTCTTCGATTTTCTGCTCAACATATTGTGTTACGATGTTATCTTCTAAGACATCGACAATCGCTTTGATTTCCTTTAGGGCAAGCGTTTCATCGACATCGTCTGAAAAGTCAACCAACAAGGTTTGGTTCGCAAAATTGAAACTGGCACTGTTTACATAAGGAAGTCGGGCTGCCCGTCGTTCAATTTTTGCAATACAATTTGAGCAGGTGAGATTTTTCATGAGAATTTTGCGTATCATTTAGTCACCTGAGAACCATAATTTATTTATGAAAAAGAGAAGAAAGTGCTTATAATCATTATACACAATGGGCGGTAAAAGTCAATGAAATCACGAAGTTGAGAAAGAAAGAAGGTCCTAGTAATTCTCTTTTCAAACGAATCGCGTTGTGTTAGAATAAAAGAAGTAAGGAGTGAAGAAAATGGATTGGATGCCACTGGCAAAAAAAAGTCTCCCGGAATATATTGAAAAAACGACCAAAATATTAAAAATCCCAACGTTATTGACAAAATATGATTCCAGCAACGTGGAAGCTCCTTTTGGAGAGAATATCCGTAAAGCCTTGGATTGTGTACTCGAAATGGGGAAAGCTGACGGATTCACGGTCAAAGACATCGACCATTATGCCGGAGTGATCGAAATGGGGGATGGCGATGAGACCCTAGCGATTTTAGGGCACTTGGACGTCGTTCCTGCCACCGGAAATTGGGATGACGATCCATTTTCTGCTGTGATGAAAAACAACCGAATCTATGCGCGGGGTTCCATGGATGACAAAGGACCATCCATGGCGGCTTATCTTGCGATGAAAATGGTTCGCGATGCAGGGATTCCGTTACATAAAAAAGTTCGCTTGATTTTGGGGTGTGATGAAGAAAGCGGAATGCGATGCATCGAACGTTATTTGGAAAAAGAAGGCATGCCCGATCTGGGATTTTCACCCGATGCGGAATTTCCGCTAATTCATGGTGAAAAAGGCAATACCAGTTTTGATATCACTGGTCAATATCAGGACGCTCTTCTCCTAGCGTTTACCGCCGGTGAACGATACAATATTGTTCCTGATTATGCGGAAGTTTCACTGAGTAAAGACCTGAAGAAAGAGTTTCAGGCATATTTAAAAAGCCATCAATACGAAGGTCAAGCCATTGATAATCGTCTGATAATTCGCGGAAAGAGCGCTCATGGAGCCATGCCTGAAGATGGAATCAATGCGATTTATCTGATGGCGGATTTTTTGAAAGATCATACCAAACATCCGCTGATCGACTTTATCAACCGCTTTCTTGCTTTTGATGTGAAAGGAAGAAAATTGGGAATCGACCACGTTGATGCTGTCATGAAAGAACTAACGTTAAATGTTGCGATTATTCAACTGGATAAGGAGTACTATCGTTTGGGATGCAATATCCGTTATCCTCGGGGGTATGATCCTATCGAAGGAGCAAAACGAATTTCTGCTTGTGCGTCCTCTTGTCAATCAGAATATGTATTTTTGGAAGATTCGCCGGTCCACTTTGTCGATCCCAATCATCCTATCGTTCAAACGCTCTATCAAGCATATCAAAAATATTCGGGAGATGAGCATTCTCCAGTCATGACGATAGGTGGAGGAACCTATGCCCGACATCTCAAGTTTGGCGTGGCCTTCGGAGCACAATTTCCTGGAAGTCCGGATTTAGTACACAAACCCAATGAATACTTGGACTTGGATGAAATGACAACAACCATGGCGATTTTTGCGGAATCGATTGCCAAGTTGGCCGGATCAAAATAAACGATGCGTCTAAGAAAAATCAAACACGCAAAAAATCAACTAGCGGAACACCCATCCATAGTCATAATTGACCCGAAAACTCATCAGGGAACATGGCAAGCGTTATTTGAAAAAGCTCAACCACTCCATTTAGAAGTAGGATGCGGGAAAGGCAAGTTCATCATGGAAATGGCCGATGTATATCAAGATAAAAACTTTCTTGCATTGGAACGCTATGATTCGGTCCTGATTCGGGTGTTGGAAAAATGGTTGAAATGTCCGAAAAAAAATGTGCGGATGATCTATGGCAATGCGATGGATTTAGCAATGATGTTTGGGTTGGGAGAAATACAAACAATCTATCTGAATTTTTCGGATCCTTGGCCTAAACGCCGGCAAGAGAAGCGACGATTGACCCATCCGGATTATATCTTAAAGTATCGAAAGATTTTGGCTCCAAATGGGAAGTTGATCCTCAAAACTGACAACGACCGGTTTTTTACTTACTCAATGATGCAAATTAACAATGACGACCATTTTCGCATTGATCGCATGAGTCTGGATTTAAAAGAAACATCCTGGTTCAATGTCTCAACAGAATTTGAAGACCGCTTTCAAGCTCAAGGACAGCCGATTTACTATTTAGAAGCCACATTGACCGAAGGAGAACCGCATGAAACAACTCTATCGTGATTTGGTTGATTTGCCCGGTATTGCTGGACACGAGAAGTATATTCGGGCTTATATGAAAAAACATATGGAACCCTTTGCGGAAAAAATTTATCAAGACAAATTGGGATCCATTTTCGCGAGTCTCAACGAGAATTCTAATGGTCCTACCGTTATGATTGCCGGACACATGGACGAAGTGGGCGCAATGGTCACGGAGATTACCGAAAAGGGCTACTTGAAAATGATACCGATCGGATCGATCAATCCACCGATTGTATTGAGTCAGCAAATGCAGGTGATCATTGATGATGGATCCTTCGTCCCTGGAGTTGTAGGGGCCAAGCCTCCGCATTTGTTGCGAGATGAAATAACCAAGCAAGCAGCGTCCTTTGATGATTTTTTATTGGATATCGGGGCCGATTCACGCCAACATGCCCATGATCTTGGCGTTCGAGTAGGGCAACAAATCGTTTTTAAAAACCTTTATCAAATAACCAAAGACGGAAAGAAAATTTTCTCCAAAGCATGGGATGACCGCTTTGGTTCGGGAATGGCACTTGATATTCTTGAATCCGTCGATAAAAGTTCTCTGCCCTGTCGGTTGATTGCTGGAGCGAATGTTCAAGAGGAAGTCGGATTGCGAGGAGCGAGAACATCCTCAGCGTTGATCAAACCGGATTTCTTCATCGCGGTGGATTGTTCCCCTTGTGCCGATACATTTGAAGAAAGCCAAACAGGAGGTTCGTTGGGAAAGGGATTTATGATCCGTTTTTATGATCCTCGCTGTATTTTGCATTTAGGAGTGAAGAAATTCATAGAAGAAACCGCAAAAAAACATCAGATTCCTTTCCAGTATTACAAATCTCTGGGTGGAACCGACGCGGCAGAAGTGCAGCTTCAAGCCGATGGAATTCTCGTTTGCACGATCGGCATGCCCGCACGCTATATTCATTCCACCACCTCAATGATTCATCAAGAGGATGCGATCGCCGTCAAGAACATCATTCTGGCGATGCTTGCGGAATTAACTCACGAAAAAATTCAAGAAATCAAAAATAACGGCTGATTACAACCCATTCAATACTTATGAGACCGCAAGAGCGGCTTGGAAAGGAAAAAAATATGGAAAAAAGTGTCGTAAAAAGCAACAAAGAACGAACACGAGAAATGACTATTTTGGCGATGTTTATCGCCATCATCCTCATTATGACGTTCGTCCCTTATCTCGGTTACGTACAGATCCCCAACTTCCCATCGATTCTGCTTGTGCATATCCCGGTGCTGATCGGTGGCGCTTTGTTGGGAAGAAAGGCTGGATTCCTCTTGGGACTGACCTTTGGAATCGGCTCATTGATCAAAGCCTCCTACAGTCCGGGGCTGGATTATTTATTTATCTTTCCCTGGGTTTCGGTTCTTCCTCGCATCTTATTTGGAGCTGTGATTTATGATGTCGTCCGATTCTTTAAGAAACTGATCAATGTGCCGATTGTGGCATATTCCATCAGCTTTATCTTGCTGACGGTGTTGCATACTGTGTTGGTCGTGCCGATGATTTTCAGTGCATTTCCTCTGGCTTTTGGTGCGGATATTGCCGACAATGTTGGTTCTGCAAATTTGGATTGGATCACCGCCAATAACTCTTTGAACGGGTTCTTTGTGGTTTTAGGCGGCATATTCACTACGAACGGTTTGGTAGAAGCGTTGCTTGCGGGATCCATTGGCGCCATTGTCGTAGAGCGGATCAACAATCAAAAAAACAAACAAACAGAATCCGATTCAGAGAGGGAGTAGAACACGAATGCTAGTCGCCATCGATATTGGTAATACAACGATTACGATTGGACTATCCTCGAATCAAGAGGATTTTTCGCATATATATCGCCTCAATACCGAAAAGACGAAATCAGCCGATGAATACGCCATCACCTTGAATGAATTGATTAAACAAGCATCGCGCGTCATCATCTCTTCCGTTGTTCCAGAGATGAATGAGGTGTTCCGCGACTATTTTGAGAAACAATTCGGGATTGTGCCGCTTTTTTTGGGGGCAGGAGTCAAAACCGGGATTCGAATATTCGCTGACAATCCCAAAGAAGTTGGAGCGGATTTGATTGGAAACAGTATTGCAGCGACAGAAATCTATCATCCAACTTGTCTCATTATCGATCTTGGGACAGCCACCACCTTCACTTATCTGGAGAATATGAATCTTCGCGGCGTCATCATCGCCCCCGGACTTACCACGAGTCGTAATGCGCTGATTTCTAAGACGTCGTTATTACCGCAAGTGGAACTGGAAGCTCCGAAAAAGATTCTGGGTACCAATTCCAACGATGCGATTCGCTCAGGACTGGTTTTGGGACACGCAGCGATGATTGACGGGATGATATTCAGAATCAAGGAAAGCCTGAAACTTACCACATTGACCGTTGTGTTGACGGGAGGTCATGCAAAGATCGTTCGACCTCATTGTCGAGAGACAATGATCCTGGATGAATCTTTGATCCTGAAAGGGTTACTGATTGTCAACAAGTTAAATCCAGTCTTCACCCCAATAAACTCCCATTGAAAATGCACACCTGCTTGTGCATTTTCTTTCTTTTATGGTAAAATATGAGAACAGTGGGGTGAAGTTATGAAGCGATTGGTGCTTGTCGATGGATACAATTTGATGTTTCGCTCATACTATGCCACAGCGGCTTCGGGCTCGCTGATGCAAAACTCCTCAGGAGTCACCACCAATGCAATTTATGGCATGGTGAATGCATTTAAGGCGATTTTTAAGATGGATTTCTCACATCTACTCGTCGCACTGGATGCCAAGGGAAAGACATTACGTCATGAGTTGTATCCGGAATACAAAGGAACACGAAAAGAAACTCCGCCGGAATTGCTTTCCCAGATTCCGTTGATGAAAGAGTATTTTGAGGCAGCCAATATTCCGTTTTTTGAACAAAAACGCTATGAAGCGGACGACATCATCGGTTATATCACCAAACACTACCAAGACCAATTTGATGAGATTGTCATCATCTCGAATGATCATGATCTGATGCAGTTGCTCTCGAGGAATGTCAGTCAAATCGTTTCAAAAAGAGGATTTAATGAGACAATAAAATACACACCCGACATCATGGTGGAAGAACTGGGTATCTCTCCCGAGCAGATTCCGGATTACAAGGGATTGGTGGGCGATCCTTCCGATAATATTCCGGGTGTCCCCGGAATCGGTGACAAGACGGCCATCAAGATTTTGAAAGAATATCAAACCTTGGAAAACGCCTTGGCGCATGCAGATGATTTTTCTGGAAAATTGAAAGAACGCTTGATCATCTATCATGATCAAGCAATCTTTTCGAAACAATTAGCAACGATCGTCACTGATTTTGCCTATGCCGGATCACTTGATTCGACCCAGTATTCGGGATATGATCCCGATAAGTTATCGAAGTTTTATCAAAAGATGGAGTTTCATTCGTTCTTGAAACATTTAGACCTCCCGATTGCCCAAACAGAAAAAACAGAACTCCATTTTAAGCGGATCGAGAAGGCCGATGAAATCACTAGCATACTGACTTCGCCAATGGCAATCCATTTGGAGTTGTTTGGGACAAATTATCATACCGCACAAAAATTGGGATTTGCTTTGGTGGGAGACAACGGGAATTACTTCATTCCTTACGAATTGTCCCAGCAATCCAGCGCCTTTCAATCATGGTTAAAAAACGACATCAAGGAAAAGTTTGTCTATGATCTTAAACAAACCACAGTGTCACTTGCCTGGGATGGGATCGATTTCAAAGGCGTGGTGTTTGACTTGTTGTTGGCGGCTTATTTAGTGAATCCGAATTTGACGCAAGAAGACTTTCGAGTCGTCGTCTCTAGTTTTGATTATCAAGATGTCCAGTACGATGAGGAGGTCTATGGCAAAGGAGCCAAATATGGGCTTCCAGATTCCTGCATTTATGAAAGACACGCGATAAAAAAGGCGATGGCGATCTGGGAACTCAAAGATGTTGTTCGGGAAAAAAATAAGGATTTTGGCCAATTGGATTTGCTGGAAAAAATTGAAATTCCCTTGGCAAAGGTCCTGTCTCACATGGAAGTGTCCGGAATTCGGGTGGATGAAGCCAAACTTGAGGAATATGGCGTTACTTTGGCTCACTCGATCCAAGAATTGACAGAGGCCATCTATTCGCTGGCAGGCGAAGAGTTTAACATTCAAAGTCCCAAACAATTAGGAACGATTCTCTTTGAAAAATTAGAGTTGCCATATCAGAAAAAAACAAAAAGCGGTTATTCGACCGATATTACTGTCTTGAATCAATTATTGGCGTTTCATCCGATTATCGGACATATCATTGATTATCGATCATTGACGAAACTTTATGGTACGTATGTTGAGGGGTTAAAAAATGCCCTGACGCTAAAAAATGACGGAAAGATTCATACGATTTATAAACAAGCTCTCACACAAACAGGACGCCTTTCATCGATCGAACCGAATTTGCAGAACATACCGGTGAGAACCGAAGAAGGAAGAGAGTTACGCAAAGTCTTTATATCAAATCCGGGCGAATGGTTGTTTTCCTGCGATTATTCCCAAATTGAATTACGTGTTCTTGCCGAACTGGCCGATGTCAAAGAATTAAAAAGTGGTTTCTTCAACGATGTCGATGTCCACACACATACGGCAAAACTGATTTTTCATAAAGATCAGGTGACTTCCTTGGAGAGGCGACAAGCGAAAGCCGTTAACTTTGGAATCATTTACGGGAAGACTGCTTGGGGGCTGGCGGAGGATCTTCATATTTTGCCGAAACAGGCAGAGCGATTTATTCAAAATTATTATGACACCTATCCAGAAATCAAGAATTATATGGAGTCAACCATACGTCAAGCCACAAAAACGGGTTATGTCGAAACGCTGTTTGCGCGCAGGCGCTACATTCCCGAATTGACCTCTCCCTCTTATCAGACCCGAGAATTTGGCAAACGTATGACCATGAATGCCCCCATTCAAGGGACTGCCGCTGATATTTTGAAAATCGCCATGGTGAAACTCGATCAAAAATTACACGAAGCAGGTTTAAAAACACAAATGTTGTTGCAGATTCATGACGAATTAGTGTTTTCGATTCCGGAAAACGAGAAAAAAATCGCTGCGAAGTTAATTGTGGAAGTCATGGAACAAGCGGTTAAGTTGAGCGTTCCATTGGTCGTGGATGCGGGATTTGGTGAAAATTTACTGGAGGTAAAGGAGAATGCCTGAGTTACCCGAAGTCGAAACTGTTCGCCAAACATTGAAACTCCGAATCCTCAATCAAACGATTGAAGAGGTGGGGGTGCGGGCTTCGCGACTCATCCAGCCATTGTCTGCTCAAGAGTTTGCTACAATACTTGTCGGTCAGATACTTAGGGACATTGATCGACGAGGAAAGTATTTGATTTTCAAACTCAGTCAAAACGACTTGGTTGTCCATCTTCGGATGGAAGGGCGTTTTTTCATAAAACCAAAATCGGCGGATATCGACAAGCACGAACATGTGATTTTTTATTTTACGAATAATACGACGCTCAGATTTCACGATGTTCGAAAATTTGGCACCTTTGAAATCATGCCTAAAGGGCAAGGAACCCATGCAAAAGGAATTCGAAAATTGGGTCCCGAACCGGGAGATCCGAGCCTGACAGCGGATTATTTAAAAGCCAAACTTCAATCGTCGCTTCGTCCGGTAAAAAGTTTGTTGTTGGATCAGACGATTATTGCTGGGCTTGGCAACATCTATGTGGATGAGGTGCTCTATGAGGCAAGGATCCATCCAACAAGACCAGGAAAAACATTACAGGAATCGGATTTTGACAACTTATGCAAGATCAGTCAACGAATCATTACCGAAGCCGTCAGGCTGGGAGGAACCACGATTCGATCTTATGTTTCCTCTCTAGGAGTCACGGGACGGTTTCAGAATCAATTGAAAGTGCACACATTGGTCGGAGAGCCTTGTCAAACCTGCCAGACTCCGATTGTAAAAATCCGTGTGGGTGGACGCGGAACTTATCTTTGTCCAACTTGTCAAAAGTGAGGTGAAACGGATGAAAATCATCGGTTTAACTGGGGGAATAGCCTCGGGTAAAAGTCTTGTTCAACAATGGTTTATCGACGAAAATATTCCGGTGATCGATGCCGATCTAGTCTATAAACAACTATCTAAACCGGGGGGTATGGTGTATAATATTCTTGTACAGATCGTGTCAAACGATTGTATTTTGCCGGAAGGAACACTCAATTGGAAGTGCTTGGGGCAATTGCTTTTTTCCAATGAAGAGTTTCGGCTTCGCCTTAACAAGGCGGTTCATCCCTTGGTTCAGGAAGAAATGTTGAAGCGATTGGAACGGTTAAGAATTGAGAATAAACCGTTGGCGATTGTCAGTGTTCCTCTGCTTTATGAGAGCGGGTTTAACCGTTATTGTGATAAGGTGATTTGTGTGTATGTCCGTCCGGAGGTTCAATTGGAACGGCTGAAGACCAGGGATGGCATTGATGAAACCTATGCAAAAATAAAGATTCTGGCTCAATTGCCATTGGAGCAAAAACGATCATTTGCGGATTTTGTCATTGACAATTCCGGTTCGCAGGAACAAAGTCGAGTTGAGTTTCAATTGATCTTGGCATCTTTAAGGAGTGAATGATATGTCAATCATGAGTTTTTTTGCGGTCTCTTGCGAAACTAGGGAAGTGCACCGGGATCCGGATCTCAGAACGCATTATTACCGCAACAGTTTTGAACAATGTCTCAAAGCTTTGAAGGAGTATGCAGAAAAAGAACAAATGGATGTGAAACAAGTAAATCCTACCCATGGAGAGATTTATCTTCTCGGGAGCGGGTTTGATGTGATTGTCACCGCGTTGCAGCTTTCTCCGATTGAGACTGGTGTGGATCTAAAAGTGAACATTTTTAACTTGATTGGATTCAATCGCCCAAAAAAAAGGGCTTTATCCATCTATAAACATTTGGATTCGACCCTGAATTTTAAAGGAATATCGCTACATCCCTAGGAGGGTTGATTTTGGAAGACATCAGACGGGCAGATCCGTTTATCGTCCATATGCAAGGAAACATGTCGAGTGCCGATTTTCAAGTTCTCTCGCTTTTTTATCAACCCATTATCGGAGCCGAGGCATTTTCGCTTTATGCGATCCTTCAATCCCTTTTGGACCGTCAAAGTTTATCATCACAAGAATATGTGCACGCCGATTTGGAAAGCTTGTTGAATCGGAAATGTGCGGATATTCAAATGGCCAGAGTGAGGCTGGAAGCCATCGGGCTTATGGACACTCATTATTTGGATGATCACTTTATCTATGAGTTAAAACTGCCGATATCGGCCCAGTCTTTTGTCAACGATGGGATTTTGGGGCAATATTTGCTTTCGGCGGTTACTAAGAATCGTTTCAAAAAGTTGATCCAGCTTTTCAAAATCAAGGTGCCCAATATCCAAGGATACCACAAGATCACCAAAACCTTTGATGAAGTATTTCCTGCTTTATATGCTTCAGATACCTTGAATGAAGAAAACATGCTAGGAAACGGGCGGGCAAAACAAGTGAAAGCGAGTCAACCATCCTTTGACTGGCGGTTGTTTTCCGATAGTATTCCATCCGATTTTTTTGATCCTCAAGAATTGACCGATGCAATAAAAAACAAGATCAAAATGCTTCATTATGTGTATGGGTTGGATGAACTGGAAATGAAAGATGTTTATCTCAAAGCAATGGATGGTCAAAAAAAGATATCCTCTGCCAAACTGGCCATTATTGCGAGGGAGCAGTACAAACTTCATCAACAATCCCTTCACTCAACCTTGGATAAAAACACAAAAGCCAATCCCGTTCAGCGAAATTTGCCAACGGATCCCATCCAGTATTTCCAAATGGTATCTCCAAAAGCATTATTGGAAGACATGGGAGGGGGACAAGCTTCTGCCGCGGACTTGCGAATCGTGGAACGTCTGATTGAAGAGGTTGGTTTAAATGAAGGCGTCATCAATGTGCTGATCGCTTACGTGGCTAAGATTAAAGATGGCACATTGCCTGGGTATGATTACTTTGAAAAAGTGGCTCTGAGTTGGAAACGCAACCAAATCGACAACGTGGAATTAGCCATGGATTATGTCAAACATCTAAAGGCGAAATATGAAAAGAGTCAAGCAGATGGGAAGCCAAGAACGGGAAGAACCGGCAAGCCTAAACGTCCAGATGTTCAGATTGATTGGCTAGACGATTATATCAAGTCTCTGGAGTAAAGGAGATCGATTATGAAAAAAATCGATGAGTATCTTAAACAATATCCAAATGAAAATCGGCCCGATGAGGCGATCGACACGTTGTTGGAAGATATGGAAATTCGGCAATTTGTGATGAAATATGATCTAACTCATGATACGATTTTAAACGGAATCAACAGTTTGCTCACATTTAAGGAGCAAAAAGAGACGTGTCAAGTTTGTCCAGGACTATATGATTGCAAGCTTATCACAACCGGAATGACTCCAGTTCTCGAGTATTATAATGGCGATATTGCACTTTCTTATCAAAAGTGCCGTTTCAACATCATGGATGAAAGTAAATTTCGGATAGATACATTGTATGTACCCAAAAAAGTATTCAATGCTGAACTCAGCGATTTTGATTTGATTGGACCTGAACGGAAAGAAATTCATAGATACATCCTTAAGTTTTTGACGGAATATTCTCGAGAAAAATACGTTAAAGGAATGTATATTTCCGGGATTTATGGATCTGGAAAGACGTATATTTTGGCTGTTATCGCCAATGAATTGGCCAAAAAGGGTTTTGACATCGTGTTTGTCTATTACCCGGATCTGGTTCGAGAACTTAAATCATCCATTGGAACGGGAAATTTGGAAGAAAAAATTGAACGTTTGAAAGCGGCAGAGATTCTGTTTCTTGACGATATCGGTGGAGAAGCACCCAGTGCTTTTGTTCGCGATGAGATCTTGGGACCAATTTTACAACATCGGGTGTTGGATGAGAAACCGACTTTCTTTTCGTCGAATATGAAGATGAAAGTTCTGATCGAAGCGATGCAGGCAGATGGGTCGAATATTGAGAAAACCAAAGCGTTTCGTATTTTTGAGCGGATTCGGGAATTGGCTCAAGAATTCGAGATTAGTGAAAAACCCAATCGGACACCTTGACAAACGTCAGGATTTCCATATAATGAGAGTATGATACTAGCGAAGATGGGGACATGAACAGATTGATTCCAACACCAAGCGAGGATAGGTCGGTGAAAGCTATCCGGTTCGGAAAATCTGTTTACCACCCTGGAGTCGGGCATTTGAAAATGCCCCGTTACCGGCGTTAACGGTTCGAGAGTCGGCTGATGCCGAAACAAAGGTGGTACCGCGAGTCACATCGTCCTTTTCTAGGACGTTTTTTTATTTTAGGAGGAATAATCATGATCAATATCCGTTTTCCCGATGGGTCAGAAAGACAGTTTGCGAAAGGAGTGAATGGGCACGAAATTGCAGAAGCGATTTCGTCATCGCTCAAAAAGCGAAGCATCGTCATGCGGGTCAATGACGATCTTTTCGACCTCAACCGGCCAATCAATGAATCCGCAACGATTGCCTTTATCACCACGGAGGACCCCGAAGCTTTGTCCGTGTTGCGACATTCTGCAGCCCATTTATTGGCAGAAGCGATCAAAAGTCTGTATCCTCAAGCGTGTTTTGGTGTAGGTCCAGCTATAGAAGAAGGATTTTATTATGATATCGATCTTGGGGATGTGGTGCTGACAGAGGCCGATCTTTCTTCGATTGAGAAAGTGATGGGGAAACTGTCGGCAGATAATCAGGAGATCAAACGCCGAGTTGTCAGCAAACAAGAAGCCATCGCTGTTTTTTCTCAGGACCCCTACAAGCTAGAGCTTATTCATGAACTACCTGAAGGCGAAGAAATTTCGCTATATTCTCAGGCGCATTTCACCGATTTATGCCGGGGACCACACGTGCCTGGTACCAAATGGCTAAAGCACGTGAAACTGTTGTCGCTCGCCGGTGCGTATTGGCGGGGCGATTCAAACAACAAACAGCTAACGCGAATATACGGGACGGCCTTTTTCACTGAAGCAGACCTTAAGAATCATCTGGAACAATTAGAGGAGCGCAAAAAGCGTGATCACAGAAAGCTAGGGCGAGAACTCGATTTATTCATGTTGAGCGAATACGGTCCCGGCTTTCCCTTCTGGCTGCCCAACGGGATGATTTTGAGACGTGAATTGGAAAATTTCTGGATTCAGGTTCATCTCAAAGAAGGCTATAAACTGATCCAGACTCCCATCATGCTGAACAAAGATCTCTGGGTGGTGTCTGGCCATTGGGAGAACTACCGCGAAAACATGTACACATCGAAAATCGATGATGATGAATACGCCATCAAGCCAATGAATTGCCCTGGTTGTATGCTTGTTTATAAGCACGAAATGCATTCCTATAAGGATTTTCCGCTCAAAATAGGAGAGCTCGGGTTGGTTCATCGCCACGAAGCCAGTGGAGCATTGGCTGGATTGTTCCGGGTTCGTAACTTTACTCAAGACGACGCGCATATTTTCATGACAGAAGCACAGATTGTAAAAGAAGTAGGCGAATTGGTTCGCTTGTTCGAATATGTATATCAAGTCTTCAAACTGGATTATACAATCGAATTGTCCACCAGACCGGAAAAAAAATATATTGGAGACATCGCGACTTGGGATCGTGCAGAAAAAGCGCTCGCAGATGCACTGGACGCTATCCAGAAGCCTTATAAGATCAATCCGGGAGATGGCGCTTTCTATGGACCCAAACTGGATTTCAAGCTTCGCGATTCGATGAATCGGATTTGGCAATGTGGCACGATTCAATTGGATATGAATTTGCCTGAACGTTTCGATCTCACTTACATTGATCAAAACGGTGAGAAAAAACGACCAGTCATGCTCCATCGTGCCCTTTTTGGATCGCTTGAAAGATTTATTGGTATTTTGATTGAGCATTTCGCCGGCGCTTTTCCGACTTGGCTGGCTCCGGTACAGGTCAAAGTGATTCCTGTCAATTTGGGATTGCATCAAGCATTTGCGGAGGAAATCGCAAAAAGACTGTCGGAGAAAGGGATTCGTGTTGAAAATGATTTTCGCGACGAAAAACTTGGATACAAGATCCGTGAGGCACAAACCAAAAAAATCCCCTATCAACTCGTGATTGGGGATAAGGAAATGGAAAACGAATCAGTGACCTATCGACGCTATGGCAATCAAGAACAAGTCTCGGTCCCATTCGCTGAATTCATAACAATGCTGCTTGCGGAAATCGCTCAAAAATAAGTCGGTAAACACCGACTTATTTTTTTGCATCTCTCAATTGTTGAAGCCAATCGTTATCCGGATCAATGAAAATAGTCTGCTGATTCGTATAGGTAACCATACTACCGGTATTGCCGGGAACCCTACGGACATAGCGGACTCGGGTAAAATCCACAGGAACGGATGATGAAAAACGTTGAGGAGAATAGAGCGCAGCCAATTGTGCGGCCATCCGGATGGTGGATTCTTTGAGTTCAGCGGTTGTCCGAACGATGACATGGGCTCCGGGATGGCTCTTGCAGTGAAACCACCACTCGTCTTTTCGCGCCAGTTCATGGGTGAGAAAACGATTTTGGAGATTATTTTTTCCAACTAATATCGGTATACCTTCGGGATCTTGATAGGAATCCACATTGGGAGGGCGTTTTTTAGCTTTGTTTGTATGGACAATACGCTCCTTTTTGATAGAAATTTCCTCAGCTATTTCATCCAGATCAGTTGGACTTGCCATTTCAATTTGGGTGAGTAGCTGTGTGAAATAGTCGATTTGATGGCGAGTCAGTTTGAGTTGAGCTTCCAAGTGTCCGACGGATGCTTTGGCTTTTTTGTATTTATGAAAATATAATTTGGCATTTTCTAGTGGTTTCAGCGTGGGATTCAGTTCAATTTCAACCTCTTTTCCCAATTCGTAAGCTGTCGCTTCAAGTCGACTGCTTCCAGGATAGATTCTGTGAAGATTTTCCAAAATGAGATTTCCTTTGATTCGGAGAATGTCAGCTTGTCTCGCAAGCGACAGATCCTGTGTCAATTTTTCGAGTTTGTGGATATTTTTGTCAAGCTCGCGACGAGACGTTTGAAGCAGGTTCTTTGTCAACTGGGACATGTGTTCTGACTTTCCAGATTCCAGAAAGACTGTATCGAGCATTTTAGAAAGCGTAGGGAAGTGTCTTTTTTCTCCTGGGGGAAATAAATCAAAAAAATAGAATGATGTTTTGCCTTCCTTGATAAATAGAGTTGGATTCGTCGGAATATCCAAAAGCGATCGATACAAAATTTCAGGCGGGATACTAGATGTAGTCAACTCTCGGATGACATAATTGGCTATTAATGGCGAAAAACCTCGGAAATGAAGGACCATCGACTTTGAAGAATAGCCTTCGCTTTTTTGAAAAAATTCTTTCGCTGAGGTAAAATCATTTGGCGCAATCTTTTCATCGAGCGGTTCTTGATAATGCGCTCCTTTGACAATGGTTCGGCCATGGGCAACTGTTGGACTGACATGGCGAAAGGCGTCAATGATTTGATTGTCGGCATCTGTGACAATCAAATTATTCGTTCTTCCCATCAGTTCCAAATATAAGCGAAACATTCGAAAATCTCCGACCTCATCACGGTTTTCAACACCTATTTTTATGAGACGATCGCCTTCTATTGAACCAATTGAACGAATGGTCCCGCCTTCGAGATATTTTCGCAATAACATACAAAAGCCACCCGGCACATCCCACCTGTCAAATGATAAATCGGTCAAGTGTAGTCGGGCATAGGGTGATTTGAGTGAGAAAATCAGCTGAGCGTTTTTTCCGGCGATTCGAATCGAAAACAAAAAATCAGTTTTTGCCAACTGGGTAATTTTTTGGATTTTCCCTGTAGCAAGGGATAAGTTCAATTCTTCGCTCAAACGAGCGAGCATTCTTCCATCCAAACTCATTAGATCACCATGTCCATTATATCATAAGCATTTTTACATAAAAAAAATACTTTTACTATTTTGTCGATTTGTGTTATTATATTGCATAATACCACATGTCTGGAGGATGCTGAATGAAGCTCAATGAACGCGGTCTTCTGGTAGTTATCAGTGGACCTTCCGGAGTTGGCAAAGGTACTATCCGAAAAGCCCTCTTCGAAATGCCGGACAATAATTTTTGTTATTCGGTGTCGATGACAACCCGAAAACCTCGGGAAGGCGAAAAGGATGGCGTGGACTATTTCTTTGTCTCTCGCGAAGAGTTTGAGAAGAAAATTCAGGAAAACAAATTCTTGGAATTTGCAGAATTTGTGGGTGAATACTACGGAACACCTGTGGATTATATAGAAAAGCAGTTGACTTCTGGCAAGGAAGTCATCATGGAAATTGAAGTGCAAGGTGCGTTGCAGGTTCAAGAAAAAATGCCTGATGCTGTTTTTATCTTCATTGTTCCGCCCTCGAAACAAGTGTTATATGATCGTTTGATCAAACGGGGGACCGAACAAGTAAAAGACGTTGAAAAACGGATTCAGAAAGCTGAACGCGAATACGGCTTGGCATATAAGTACGATTATATCGTCGTCAATGACGATATCGAAAATGCCGCTGATCGAATATATGCGATCATTCGGGCGGAACACGCGAAAACCGAACGGTCTATTCACAAATATCATAAACTGATGGGGGTTAAATAGATGGCCAATAAAAACACGGATGGATTGCGATATCCATCCATTGATGAATTATTGAAAGTTGTGGATTCAAAGTACAAGTTGGCCTATATTTCGGCCAAGCGAGCAAAAATCATCAAACAAGATAACTATTCATCGGTTGAAAACAAATGCGTTAAGCCGGTGGGGCAAGCATTGGAAGAAATCCTAGCAGGAAAAGTCAGCGCAGAATTCTAAACAGCCGAAGGGCTGTTTTTTCTTTCCTGATTTTTGGATTTTAACCGGCTAATTGCCGTAGGGGTATGCTATAATAGGGTCAAGCGAGAAGAGGGGATGATGGCATGAAGGAAAAGATGGATCAATTGCTGGAATTATTGGAAATTCAAGATGATATCATCCGCGAATATGGTGACTTAGAAAGCCTTGAGGTGGATTCGGTCCAGAATTCATGGTTTTTTTCTTTATCGTTTGAGCAACCAGTTCCCGTTCTACGCTATCGGAATTTTATTCGCCATCTGATGAATATTCCAGAAAAGATCCCCAGTGTCGGGTCCGTTGAGTACCGTGTGATCTATCAAAATATTGGAGATCAGGATTTATTGGATTACTATGAATATGTCATCGATGTGCTGACAGAATCAGACAAACGCATCCTTCCATTAAAAGATTATCCGACGGATATTGTGAACGGCACCATTAAAATATTGGTACCTCAAGGCGCGAAAACCGCCAGTATGTTTCGAAAAGAAATCGAAGCAGAATTGGAAAGAAACGGATTTGCGACCACAGTGCAAATCGAAATTGATCAGTCCTGTAAAACGATTGATGAAGAAATCGAACGGTCAAATCGGTCGTTTGTGATCCAAAATCAAACAACTACCGAAGCGATATCGTTAAAATACGAACAGCTTTATCCGGATAAGCCGGTTGAGAATGATTTCTTTCCTATTCGAAGATTACCTTATGATGAAATTGCGCTTGCGGAATATCGGGCTAAAAATGGCAATAAAGCAAATTTTAATTTACGTGGGACCATCGTATCGATTGACATCAAAGAACAGCGCTCCGGGGGTCAAGCGAATATTATTTTGACAGACGGTGAAGATTCTATTTTAATCAAAAAAAGACTGTCGGCCAATGAAGATCGCGCTTTTTTCCAATCATTGTCTGAAGGATTCGGATTGTTGGTGGCGGGATATGCCACCTATGATAACTATTACAATGAAGTTATTATCAATGCTATCAGCATGGCAAAATCCAACCAGCCGGTTCCAAAGACCAATCGATATGATTTAGCGGAATCCAAACGAGTGGAACTCCATGTGCATACCAAAATGTCCTCGCTAGATGGAGTGAATACCATTTCCGAGTATGTTGAACGGGCAAAAGCATGGGGACACAGTGCTATCGCGGTCACTGATCACGGGTCGGTGCAATCCTATCCGGATTTATTTCATCTCACGAAAGATCAATCAATCAAGCCTCTATATGGATTAGAACTCGTGTTCGTGAACGATGAAGCGATTCGAATCACTCGGGGTGAAGGCTCGCAGTTGCTCGGTGATGCCACCTTTGTCGTCTTTGATATTGAAACCACAGGACTGTCTGTTCTTTATGATAGTTTGATTGAGATCGCCGGCGTCAAAGTAAAAAATGGAGCTATTTTGGGCGAGTTTCATTCGTTGATCAATCCAGAGAAACCAATATCGGCTTTCACAGAAAGTTTAACTCATATTACAAACGCCATGGTCAAGGATCAACCAAAAGCAGATCAAGTATTGGCTGATTTCTATGCTTTCAGTAAAGATGCGATTTTGGTAGCGCATAATGCTGATTTTGATTTGGGGCATTTATATCAAAACTATAAAAACCTTGGATTCTTCTACCAAGAACAGCCATCAATCGACACATTGGTATTGGCAAAAGTGTTGTTTCCCAATCGACAACGATATTCTCTCGATCATCTTTCGCGTTTTCTGAAAGTTCCTTTGAATGAGCATCACCGGGCTTTGCAGGATGCGAAGGCGACCACTGAAATTTTTTTACACATGTTGAAGCGATTGAAAAAAGAGGGCACACACCGTTTTCAAGACATCAATTTATTGATCGATGTCAAAGAGGTTTTCAAATATCCTTATCCAAAACACATTAACTTGTTGGTGAAAAAGCAAGAAGGGTTAAAAAATCTATATAAAGTCTTATCACAAGCACTCACAACCTATTATGATCGGGATGCGAAGATCGTAAAATCGGTATTGGATAAATACCGAAAAGGGATTCTTGTATCGTCTGGATGCCGAAATTCCGACTTTTTCGAAACCGCTATCAATAAATCACGAGAGGAATTGGCCGAAGCGGCGAAATATTATGATTTTTTGGAGGTTCAACCGCCTTCCACATTTTGTCATTTGGCAGCCCAGATGCCGGAATGGCAAACGGTGATTCAAGATGTCATTCGCCGAATCGTGGATTTGGGGAAAGAATTGAATATTCCCGTTTGCGCAACAGGAGATGTCCATCATTTGGATCCTGAAGATTTGAAATATCGAGAGATCATGATCAATACACCGCTCGTAGGCGGTGGTGGGTTTCATAAACTCTATGGGGAGAAGGATAAGCCCTCTCAACATTTCTTCACAACCGATGAGATGCTGGCGGAGTTTCGTTTCTTAGGAGATGAAACTGCGGAAGAAATCGTTATCAAGAATCCAAACATGATCAGTGAGATGATCGATGACATCGTGATTTTTCCAAATGAGTTGTATGCACCTACCGATGAATTTTTATCCGAACAAGGAGTACCTTCAATCAAAGTCAAGGTGGAAACCATGGTTCGGGAGCGCGCTGAAAAAATCTATGGAAATCCATTGCCTCCACTAGTGAAAAGTCGAATGGATAAAGAGTTGGATAGTATTATCCGACATCAATTTTCTACGATATACTATATCTCTCATTTGCTTGTCAAGAAATCGCTAGATGATGGCTATCTTGTCGGTTCTCGAGGGTCCGTCGGATCGAGCCTGGTTGCCACATTCATGGACATAACTGAGGTCAACCCCTTGCCACCGCACTACCTCTGTCCCAAGTGTCGTTTCTCCGCTTTCAAGAAAACAGAGGAAGAACGACGTCTTTACGGACAAACGGATTTCGAGATAAAAATCCAACGTTTGTTGGAGCATACTGATTGTGGCTGGGATTTACCGGATCAGAATTGCCCAGTTTGCAATACGCCACTTCACAAGGATGGTCATGACATCCCCTTTGAAACTTTCTTGGGATTCAAAGGAGACAAAGTACCCGACATCGACCTGAATTTTTCTGGCGACTATCAAGGGGTCGTTCACGAGTATATTCGGAAGATCTTTGGCCAGAATTATGCATTTCGAGCGGGAACCATCGGCACCTGCGCATCTAAAACCGCTTATGCCATGGTAAGAGATTTTTATGAAAAACTAAACGTTGATCGAGAAGCCAGACAGGAATCTCCGATTCAGATTCGGCGAGCGGAGATGGAACGGCTTGCGAAAGGCATTGAAGGATCCAAACGCACAAGTGGCCAACACCCAGGGGGAATCGTTGTTGTGCCAAATAACAAAGAAATCTACGATGTGACACCGGTTCAATATCCGGGAGACTCTTCGGATATTTCGTGGAAAACGACTCATTTTGATTATCATTCGTTTGAAAACAATTTATTTAAATTGGATGTATTGGGACATGACGATCCAACCATGATCCGTTATCTCATGGACTTCGTGCATCAAGAACCAATGGCATTTCCATTTTCTGATCCCAAGGATATTCCCGTTGATGATCGTGAAGTGTACCGGTTGTTATCCGGAACAGAAGTCATCGGACTTTCGCCCATAGATATAGCAAGTGAGGTCGCTTCTTACGGGATACCGGAATTCGGAACCAATTTCGTTCGGGGCATGTTGAGGGAATCTCGTCCTCAGAGTTTTTCTGAGCTGGTCAAAATATCCGGTCTGTCTCACGGAACCGATGTATGGAATTCGAATGCACAAGATCTTATTTCGGGGAAGCGCAAAGAATATGGACGAATTGATTTCAAGGATATCATCGGTTGCCGTGATGATATCATGGTGGATTTGATCAACTACGGTATGCCGCAGACACTCTCCTTTGAGATTATGGAGTTTGTTCGAAAAGGAAAAGCACCGGCAAATCCCGAGAAATGGGGAAGTTACGCTGATTTGATGCGCCAGAGTGGCGTGCCCGAATGGTATATTTGGTCTTGTAGTAAAATCAAATACATGTTTCCAAAAGCACACGCGACGGCCTATGTGTTGATGGCGATGCGGATCGCATGGTTCAAACTGTATCGTCCAATTTATTTTTATGCAGCTTATTTTTCCAAACGAGCAACGCTGTTTGATGCCGATGCATTATATCAGGGTGAAGAAGGATTGAAACGTAAAATGGCGGAAATCGATCATGCAGGAAATGATGCGTCCGACCGAGACAAAAACCTCTATACCGTGTTGGAATTAGCTTTAGAGATGGTCAAACGAAATTTCTGTTTTGCACCGATTGACATTCATCGCTCCCAGGCCACTGATTTTTTGATCATGGAGGACAATAAAACACTGTTACTGCCATTTATAATTATTGATTCTTTGGGTGTCAACGTCGCCAACTCGATTATAGAGGCAAGGAATGAACGAGCTTTTATTTCAAAACAAGATATTCGAAATCGTACTCGACTATCAAAGACTTTGTTTGAACGTCTCGAGAGTCTGGGAACATTTGACGGAATGATTGAAGAGGATCAAGTGTCATTATTTGATTTTGACATGTAAGTATCATGAAAAAATCACTAAACTCGACATTGTTTCGTGTATAATACTAGGTAATTGGGGGTGTAAATATGCGTTTACAAAGTTCGAATCCTGTTATCAAAACGGTAGAACGTGGTGAATATGTATCTGATCAGGCGGTCACATACGCGAACGTTGCGACCAAAACAGCCTTTTTGATTTTGATAATGGCGGTCTCTGCTTTCATCACGATTCGTTATTTAGGTCATTTAACCTGGGGTCTTTTAATCGGAGCGATGATTATCGGTTTTATCAGTGTCATCATCGGAACCCGATCGGTAAAACTGAGCCCAATATTCGCTGTCATATATGCCATATGCGAAGGGGCTGTGCTCGGTATTATCTCATTTATGTATGCCTTGTTGGTGGAAGGAATCGTACCAACCGCACTTTTGACGACGGTCATCGTCTTGCTTGTGATGTTGTTGCTCTATTCGACAGGAATCATTAAAGTCACGCAGCGGTTTGCTTCAGTGATGGTCGTCGCTTTGATTTCTGTCATCATTATGTCGGTTGTGGCCTTGATCTTTTCTAACTTTTTTCAAATGAGCGGATTATATTTTCTAATCTGCGGTGTATCAGCCATATTATCGGCTTTATTCCTGCTTCTGGATTTTGAGAGCATACGTAATTGCGTTGAATCTGGAGCGGATAAATCAACTGGCTGGGTATTGTCATTGGGCTTACTGGTGACGCTTGTCTGGGTTTACATTGAGATTTTACGGCTTGTGGCCATCTTTTCAAGAAATCGAAATTAGTCTTGCTTGCTTTTCGAAACATGCTATAATGATAGTATAAAAATGTGTTGACGGAGACAGAGTAACCGGACACTACAACTCCAAGCGACGGGCAAATGGTGGAAGCGCCCGGTTGTAAACGGCGAATTCAACTCCTGAACGGGACCAATCCTCCCCGCTAGCAAGCGTTAACAGCTTCAAGCGCTAGATGGAATATCTAGAACAAAGGTGGTACCGCGGTTTGTTTGATCGCCCTTTCCGGGCGATCTTTTTCATTTTAAGATTTCTAGGAGGAAAAGATGATTCAACAATTGGAAGCGATTCTCGAAGAAGCAAAAGCCAAAATAAGACAAGCATCCGATTTAAACGAATTGGGTGATTTAAAAGCGCTTTATTTAGGTAAAAAGAGTGCTTTTTCCGCAGCTATGCAAGATATGAGAATGATGAGTGAATCCGAAAGACCTCTTTTTGGACAACGGATCAATGCAATCAAAGCGGAGTTGTCGACCCTATTGGAACAGGCGAAAACCCAGATTGAAAAAGCAGTGATTGAACAAAAACTGCAAAGCGAAGCTGTGGATATCACATTGCCAGGCAAACCAATCCGATTGGGAGCGACACATTTGGTAACACAAATCATTGAAGAAATTGAAAACCTGTTTGTCGGGATGGGTTACACCATTGAGGAAGGTCCTGAGGTTGAATTGGACAAATATAATTTCGAAATGTTGAATTTGCCAAAGGATCACCCTGCCCGCGATATGCAAGATTCCTTTTACATTACCGAAGAGACCTTACTCAGGACACATACATCGCCCGTTCAGGTTCGGGCAATGCTTGCAAATCACAATCAACGCCCCTTTAAAATCATTTGTCCGGGAAAGGTCTATCGGAATGATGACGAAGATAAAACCCATAGTCATCAATTTTCTCAGATTGAAGCGTTGGTCGTCGATGAAAATACAAGTTTATCCGATTTAAAGGGGACACTGTTGTTGTTGGCTCGCACGTTATTTGGTGAAGAAAGACAAATTCGAATGCGTCCTTCATTTTTCCCGTTTACAGAACCGAGTGTCGAAGTCGATATTTCCTGTCATCGTTGCAATGGAGCTGGATGTTCTCTTTGCAAAGGAACCGGATGGATTGAAATATTGGGAGCGGGAATGGTCAACAATGCAGTCTTATCCATGGCGGGATATGATCCGGAAAAATATCAAGGGTTCGCGTTTGGTGTTGGCGTTGAACGCGTGGCGATTTTACGTCATGCAGTGGATGATATTCGCCAATTCTTTGTGAATGATATGCGGTTTAACCGCCAGTTTCGGTAGGAGGGTTCAATATGATAGTCACTTTGAATTGGTTGAAAGAATTTATTGATATATCAATTGATTACCCGGTATTGGCGGAAAAATTCAATTTGATGAGTGCAGAAGTCAGTCGCTTGGAACACTTCGTAAACGCTCACGGACTAGTGATTGGTGAAGTCAAGACCTGCGAGAAACATCCCGATGCGGCGAAACTGCATCTATGTCAAGTAGATGTTGGCGACAAAACTCTCCAAATTATCTGTGGTGCGCCAAATGTTATGAGTCAACAAAAAGTGATCGTGGCTCTGGAAGGTGCTGAGTTGCCCAATGGTTTAACGATTAAAGCGACCAAAATCCGTGGGGTTTTTTCCTATGGGATGATTTGTAGCCTTGATGAGTTGGGAATCGATCATAAGTATCACCAAGAAGACGGAATCCATGTGTTGTCTTCGGAAGCTCCTGTAGGCGAAGATCCGTTGAAATATCTCGCTCTTGATGATGTGATCATGGAATTGGATTTAACCCCAAATCGTGCCGACTTAATGTCCCATTTGGGCGTTGCCTTTGATTTACACGCGCTCGCTGGCGGGGAAATGCATCTTCCAGACATACAAGTGTCTGAAATCAGCGAGAAAAATCCCATCAATGTCTTCACAGAGACCAATGGGTGTCCATCTTATTATGCCCGAGTGGTTAAAAATGTGTCGGTCAGGGAAAGCCCTCAGTGGATTAAGTCCCGATTGATCGCCTGCGGTATCCGCCCTATCAATAACGTCGTGGATATCTCCAACTATGTTATGTTGGAACTTGGACAGCCGCTGCACCTGTTTGATTATGAAAAGATCGATTCGAAACAAATAGTGGTTCGCCAAGCCAAAAAAGGTGAAAAATTGGTCACCTTGGACCAAAAAGAACGCAAACTAATAGAAGAAGATCTTGTTATCACCAATGGAAAGCGAGCAATTGCCCTTGCCGGAGTAATGGGGGGAAAAGACACCGAAGTATCTTTGAACACTACAATGGTTTTGATTGAATCAGCTACCTTTGATCCGATTCGAATTCGTAAAACCTCCAAACGCCTTGACTTAAGAAGCGAATCATCGATTCGCTTCGAACGTGGTTTGGACCCAAATCGAACAAAAATGGCAATTGATCGCGCCGCGATGATGCTCGAGTCTATTTGTGGCGGAGAAACACTCAAAGGAGTGAACTTTTTTGACACCCATCTTTTGAAAGATCGGGAGGTTTTTTTGTCGCTTGATAAGTTATCTCATATGACAGGTCGCCACTATCTAGCGGAAGAAGTCAACATGGTTTTTGAGAAACTGAACTTCAAATTCAATGAAAGTGATGGCATTTATCGGGTACATGTCCCCTCGAGAAGGCCGGATATTCGGACGGATCAAGATTTGGTGGAGGAAATCGTCCGCATCCATGGGTATCGCAATATTCCGACGACGTTTCCAAAAACAATGACGGTTGGGAAACTGAGTCAATCTCAAATTCAAAAACGCGCACTCAAGGAGATCTTGTTATCACAAGGACTGGACGAAACGATTACCTACAGTTTGGTGAGTGAAAATGATGCGACACTTTTTGATTTTGATTCCAAGCCAATCATCAAGGTGCTGAACCCATTGACCGAAGATCGAATGGTTCTCAGACATTCACTGCTTCCGTCTTTGATTCGTGTTTTGAGTTATAATTTAGCAAGAAAATGTGATGATATCCGCATCTTCGAGATGGGAAGCGGCTATTTTACGGATGGCGAAAAACCGCTTCTTGCGGCACTAGTCAGTGCAACGAATTCGTCAAGTCATTGGCAGCATCCATCAGAAAAAGTAAATTTCTTCACTCTAAAAGGTTTGGTGGAAGCCGTTTTGGCGCAACTCGCCATCAGCCACGTTCGTTTCGAACGATTAGAGACGACAAAGGCACTCTTCCATCCGGGAATCAGTGCAGCAATCATTGTAGAGGAAAAACGGATTGGGTATGTGGGGCGTCTTCACCCGGAATTGGAACATAGCCATTCCTTGAATGAGACATATGTTTTTGAACTGGATTTGTCGCAGATACTGGATCGTAATATTCCAAAGAAAACGATGGCTTTGATATCTAAATATCCCGCGATTTCCAGAGATTTGGCTCTCTTGGTTGATCAGAAACACTCGGCTCAGTCTCTGATTGAAGCCATTCGGGAGAAAGCATCACCAAACTTGCGCGAAGTGAAGGTGTTTGACGTCTATACAGATGACAAGTTAGGACAGGAGAAAAAATCAATTGCTTTTAACTTGGTATTTCAGAATGAAGCGAAAACGTTAGAAACAGAAGAAGTGGACAAGGAAATTGATCAGATACTAGATCATTTGTCTGAGTCTGTTCAAGCAAGCATCCGCAAAGTATAAATAGATTAATTCATAAAAAAAATTGGTATTAAATTACCAATTTTTTTAAACATTTATAAATTTCTCATGCTATAATAATGAACGGATGACTGAAAGGAAGGATTCATAAAGTGGAAAAAATCATTGAAGTAAAAGGGCTGGTTAAAAACTACGGTCCTGTGGAAGCGGTCAAAGGCATCGATTTTTACGTTGAGAAAGGGAAATTATTCGCCTTTCTTGGGCCGAACGGTGCTGGCAAAACGACAACAATCAACGTCATCTGCACGCTGCTGACAATGAATGCTGGCGATGTGGTTGTCAACAATAAAACGGTTGGAAAGGAAGATGCATCCATTCGGGAAGACATTGGCATCGTCTTTCAAGATGGTGTATTGGACAGTTATCTAACCGTTAAGGAAAATCTACTGACTCGAGGAAGCTTTTACCACATGGAACAAGCGAAGCTGGAGAATGCGGCTTATGAAGCCATGCAGATCGTTGATATTCTCGATTTAGAGAATCGTCGCTATGGAACGCTCTCCGGAGGGCAAAGACGGCGGGCCGATATCGCTCGAGCATTGATTCACCATCCAAAAATACTCTTTTTGGATGAACCAACAACGGGACTTGACCCACAAACGCGGCTAAATGTCTGGAATACAATCCAAGAGTTGCAGAAAAAAACCGGAATGACGGTATTTCTAACCACACATTACATGGAAGAAGCTGAAGAAGCGGACTATGTAATAGTGATCGATGATGGCAAGATTGCCGCTAAAGGAACGCCGACCGATCTCAAAGATTGTTATTCTAAAGATACGCTTAGAATCAAACCAAAGGATCGAAATCGGCTTCGAACACAACTGGATAATCTTCAGATTGACTATCGGGAAAAAAACGATCTAATAATCATCACTTTGATCGATACTTTAGCTGCTCTGCCGCTCCTATCTTCGCTTGAAAGCGAAATTGAGTCCTTTCAAGTCTTGAACGGTACAATGGATGATGCGTTCATCGGGATTACCGGAAAGGAGATACGGCAATGATTTACAATCTGATTAAACGAAATATGAAACTCTATTTCCGGGATCGGACTTCGGTGATGTTTTCTCTGCTTGGCGTCATTATCATCATCGGACTTTATGTCCTGTTTTTAGGCAATATGCTAGAAAACGCTTTGGCCAATGTGCCACAAATCGGGTTAGATAAGGCTCGCTTTCTTCTGGACTCCTGGATCATGGGCGGAGTGATTGCCTCCACTTCGATTACCACCTGTATGGGAGCATTCGGTATCATGGTCGATGACAATGTCAAACACATCATTAAAGACTTTAAAATCTCACCGATGAAACGTTGGCAGATGGTGCTCGCTTATATCATCAGTTCTGTGATTATCGGCATGATAATGAGTGTATTTACCTTTATACTTGCAGAAATTTATATTATAATTAATGGTGGCCAGTTATTGCCCTTGTTGGCAATCTTGAAAGTATTGGGGTTGATAGTTGTGTCGGTTAGTTCCAGCAGCGCGGTAGTCTTCTTCTTGATCAGCTTTATAAAAACGCAAAACGCCTTTGGAACGGCATCGACACTGCTTGGAACATTGATTGGCTTCTTAATGGGAATTTATATTCCGATTGGCAACTTGCCTGAAGCTGTTCAAGTGGTCATCAAGATTTTTCCGATGTCTCATTCAGCAGTGTTGATTCGACAAGTGATGATGGCGGAAGCAATTCCGCTAGCAAACCTTCCAGAAGAATTGCTTTTGGATTTAGGGGCGAATTATGAAATATCCGGATCTGTTTTCCCTGTCTGGGCGCATATAGCAGTTCTATTAGTCACTTTGGTTGTTTTTTACTTCATGGCGATATTGGTTGCATCAAGAAAAAAAGAAAGAGAGTAGACAATGCCCGAAAAACCGCAAAATGTAATATCCAATTTGACACGAGTTGAGTTGGAAAATCACTTGATCGAGCACGGCTTCAAACGCTATAATGCCAGTCAAATCTTCGAATGGTTCTATCAAAAAGGCGAAGAAGACTTTTCAAAAATGAGTAATATATCCTTCGCGCTGCGGGCTTATCTTCAGCAATTTTTCCGGGTGTTCATCCCACAAATCGCCAAAGAGCAAGCCTCCGCCGATGGAACTCATAAATATCTTTTGCGGTTGGAAGATAATTCGTTGATCGAAACAGTGTTAATGCAACATGATTATGGAATGAGTCTTTGTGTCAC
>Ga0172377_10000820_pt1 | contig 30385 bp, 27 predicted proteins | sample Pumphouse3metaG_FD_119749 | JGI IMG/M metagenome (GOLD analysis project Ga0172377, IMG submission 119749) | Leachate microbial communities from a municipal landfill in Southern Ontario, Canada - Pumphouse #3 metaG | ecosystem: Engineered > Solid waste > Landfill > Unclassified | place: Canada... | reverse complement strand
GATATAGGTGTTTTCACAAATATTGAGCCTGACCACATCGGCCCTAATGAACACAAAGACTTTGATGAGTATATGCATTGTAAGGGATTGCTGTTCAAACAATGCAGAATCGGAATAGTAAACGGTGATGATGAGAATTGGGAAAAGGTTCTCGCGGGTCATACATGCACCGTTGAAACATTCGGGCTTAATGCCGGAAATGATCTGACAGCTGAGGGTCTTGAGTTAATTAAGAAGCCCGGGGAACTTGGAATCTCATTTTTGACAAAAGGACTGACGGAGATAAGGGCCGAAGTGCCGACACCCGGCAGATTCAGTGTTTATAATGCACTGTGCGCAATAGCTATCTGCCTTCATTTTGATGTCACAACTGATGAAATAGAAAATGCACTGCTCTCGGCACACGTCAAGGGCAGGATAGAGATGATAAAGGTCTCTGATAAATTCACGCTTATGATTGATTACGCTCACAATGCCATGGCACTTGAAAGCCTTCTGTCAACGCTTAGGGACTATCATCCGAACAGACTTATTTCACTGTTCGGATGCGGGGGCAACCGCAGCAAACTCAGAAGATTTGAGATGGGTGAAGTCAGCGGCAAGCTCGCAGATTTTACGATAATAACTTCCGACAACCCTCGTTTTGAGGAGCCACTTGATATAATAGCCGACATTGAAACAGGCATGAAAAAGACTGAAGGCAAATATATCGAGATCCCGGACAGAAAGGAAGCTATAAAATATGCGATAACGCACGGCGAGCCCGGGGACATAATCGTTCTTGCAGGTAAAGGACACGAGGATTATCAGGAGATAAAGGGCAGGAAATATCCCATGGATGAGCGCGTGATAATTAAGGAGATATTGGAAGAGATCAATAAATGACCGAGAACATTTATGCTGATATTATTATAGATATTTCACATGAGAGACTGGATCATCCATTCACATACCGTGTACCTGTGGAAATGCGCTCATCCGTGCGCGTTGGAGACAGGGTCTTTATTCCTTTCGGAAAGGGAGACACGATGCGGATGGGTTATGTCGTTGCGCTCAGGGACAGCTGCTCATATCCTGCTGATAAAGTCAAAACAATTGCGGGTCCCTGTGATCCAAATGCAGGGCATAACGAGAATGAAAGGGCACTCAGGCTTGCACTGTGGATAAAGGAACACTACGGGTCTACTGCTATAACTGCGCTCAAAACTGTTTTGCCGATAAGAAAGTCGGTAAGACCGGAAGAAAAGAAGACGATCAGATTGAGAGCAGGAAGGAGTGATGCGGCAGAACGTCTCAGGTTTTATCAGCAGAAGCATCAGGTCGCCAGGGCACGTCTTCTCGAAGGACTGATGGAAGTAGGGGAACAGCCGTATTCTCTTGTCACTGATAAACTTCATATAACCACACCAACCATAAAGTCACTGGAAAAGGCAGGACTCATAGAAGTCAGCATCGAACAGAGCCTGAGGAACCCGGTAAAAGGCGGAAAAGCAGAAGTAAAGGAGCTTAACCTTTCGCCGGAACAGCAGAGCATAGTCAAGGGAGTCCTCAGTGATTTTGACAGTGGTAATCCCGGAGTTTCCCTTCTTCACGGCATCACAGGGAGCGGAAAGACCGAAGTGTACATAAGAATAATTGAGGGAATTGTCGCCAGGGGGCGTCAGGCTATAATGCTGATTCCTGAAATAGCACTGACTTATCAGACACTCCTTCGGTTCTATGGTCACTTTGGCGATCGTGTGTCAGTGATGAATTCCACGCTCTCCGAGGGAGAAAAGTTCGATCAGTACGAAAGAGCACGGCGCGGTGAAATTGATGTCATAATCGGTCCGAGGTCAGCGCTGTTCACGCCATTTCCGGCACTTGGAATCATAGTGATGGACGAGGAACATGAGGGCAGCTACAAAAATGAGAATATGCCCAAATATCATGCCAGGGAAGTCGCAATAAAGATAGCGGAGTGGGATCATGCTGCAGTATTGCTTGGATCAGCGACTCCGTCGCTTGAATCGTATTATCAGGCGGAGAATGGGGAATTCAGACTTTATGAGCTCAACAGGAGACTCACCGGAGAAAATCTGCCTGAAGTGATAATTACGGATATGCGTGCCGAGCTCAAGGCCGGAAACAGATCAATATTTTCGGAACAGCTTCAGACGAGGATCGAGGACAGGCTGGATAAGGGCGAACAGGTCATGCTGTTCCTTAACCGCAGGGGCATCGTCGGATCTGTTTCGTGCAGGTCGTGTGGCTATGTCGTAAAATGTCCCCACTGCGATGTCTCACTTACGGAACACGGAAGAGACAGGCACCTTGTCTGCCATTACTGCGGTTTTACAATGCCTGCCCTGAAAGTGTGTCCTGAATGCGGATCAAAGTATATTGCGGGATTCAGAGCCGGCACAGAAAAGGTCGAAGAGAACATAAAGCAGATGTTTCCGCGTGCGAGGGTGCTCCGGATGGATGCGGATACGACTACGAGGAAAGATTCATACGAAAAGATCCTGTCAAAGTTCTCAAATGAGGAAGCTGATATTCTTGTAGGAACTCAGATGATAGTAAAGGGCCATGATTTTCCAAAGGTCACTCTTGTTGGAATACTCATGGCTGACCTTTCACTCAATACCGGTGACTACAGAGCAGCGGAGCGCACTTTCCAGCTCCTGACGCAGGCGGCCGGCAGAGCAGGACGCGGAAGTGTAAAGGGAGAAGTCGTGATTCAGACGTATGAACCCGACAATTATGCGATAAGACAGGCGGCAAAACAAGATTATAAAGCCTTTTACAATGAGGAGATGGAATACAGGAAACTGCTGATGTATCCACCTGCATATCATATGCTGGCGGTACAGGTGAAGGATCCCGATGAGAACAGAGCGCTTAATACGATCAATGATGTGCGTATGTTCGTCGATGATGAAAACAAAACAGAGCCTTTGTCCACTGTGATAGGACCGTCAGAGGCTCAGCTGTCAAAGGTGAGAGACAGTTACAGATACGTATGCTATATCAAAGATGAAAAATATGATAAACTTGTGCAGTACAAAGACCGTATCGAGTCGGAGCTTCAAGGCAGGATGAATGCCGGAAGAAACGAAGGGTACAGTCAGGTACAGTTTGATTTTGATCCAATGAACACATATTAATATTTGTATGGAGGAAAACATGGCACTTAGAAGTATTCGCAAGGTCGGAGATCCCGTGCTGACAAAACATTCAAAAGAAGTCAGGAAAATGACTCCCCGTCTTGAGGAGCTCATTGATGATATGCTGGATACAATGTATGAAGCGGGGGGCGTAGGCCTCGCGGCACCGCAGGTCGGAATACTTAAGAGAATTGTCGTGGTAGATGTTTCGCCTGAACAGGATGATCCCTTTATCCTTGTAGACCCTCAGATCATTGAGACAAGTGGAGAGCAGACGGGCTACGAGGGCTGCCTTTCACTGCCGGGAAAGTCAGGGGTCGTGAAAAGACCTGAATACGTGAAAGTATCCGCGTTCGATCGCAATATGAAAGAGGTGGAATATGAGGGACAGGATCTCCTTGCAAGGGCATTCTGCCACGAGATAGACCATCTTGACGGCAAAATGTATACGGAAATGATGGAGGGAGACCTCATAGATAATTCTGAACTTGCCGAAATGCAGGAACAGGCAGAGAGAGAAGCACAGGAAGCTCAGGACAATCAGGAAGAGGAACCCCGGACAATATGAAGATAATATTCATGGGCACACCGGACTATGCGGTGGCAACGCTGAATTCACTTATGGAAGCCGGAGCTGACGTTAGCCTTGTCGTGACTCAGCCAGACCGTGAAAAAGGGCGCGGAAGAGGAATAACAGAGACGCCAGTCAAAACATGTGCTGAGAAATGGGGTATTCCGGTGTTCCAGCCTTCAAGAATCAGAAATCCTGAGGCTATAATGAGGCTCAGGGAAGAAAAACCGGATCTTATGATCGTAGCAGCATTTGGACAGATACTTTCGCAGGAAATACTTGATATTCCGCCTAAGGGGTGTGTAAATGTTCATGCTTCGCTTCTTCCAAAATACAGGGGAGCGGCTCCCATACAAAGAGCGGTACTCGACGGAGTGAGCAAGTCCGGTGTCACGATAATGCAGATGGATGCCGGCATAGACACCGGTGACATTCTGTTTCAGGAAAGTGTCACGCTGACTCCCGGGGAAACAGGTCAGAGTCTTTATGATAAGCTGGCCGCCCTCGGTGGAAAACTGCTCGTGGAACATCTTGGTGATATTGAATCAGGGAATTTCATTCCGGTGAAACAGATAGATGAAGAAAGCAGCTATGCCAAAATGCTCAATAAAGATATGGGCGCTGTCAACTGGAACGCATCGGCTGTGTGCATAGAGCGCCTGATCAGAGGGATGAATCCATGGCCGGGAGCATACACAAGGTTTCGGAACAAGACATTAAAACTCTGGGCTGCCGAGGTGGTGCCGGAAAAAACAGGCAGAACACCCGGCACAGTTCTTGGAGCTGACCGTGACAGAATCTATGTTGCTACCGGTGATGGGATGCTGGCTCTGACCGATATTCAGCTCGAGGGTAAGAAGAGGATGAATGTAAGGGAATTTCTGCTCGGTTGCCAGATTTCGGCAGGTGAGATAATGGAATCTGGGAAAAAGTAAGACGGAACTATAGTTCCGGCATGGAGGCAGTATGTTTTACGATTGGACGTATATACTTGTTCTGGCGGGTGCGCTGTTATGTATGATAGCGAGTGCGGGAGTCAAAAGTACCTATAAAAAGTATTCAAGGGTACCGGCGGCCTGCGGTATGACGGGTGCTGAGGTGGCAGAAAGGCTTCTCAGTATAAATAACATCAGTGACGTTTCTGTAAATCATATTTCAGGATCACTTACAGACCACTACAATCCAAAGACGGGCGAAGTCAATCTCTCCGATGATGTCTACGATTCACGTTCTGTAGCGGCAATCGGGGTGGCTGCACATGAGTGCGGTCATGTGATGCAGCACAACAACGGTTATGTTCCGCTGGCAATAAGGTCAGCTCTCGTCCCGATAGCAAATTTCGGGTCGAATCTCGGACTGCCGATGGTAATAATAGGTCTGATACTGGGAATCGGATATACAAGATCAGGGCAGGACTCAATAGGAATGATCATTGCAGAAATAGGCATAGTTCTGTTCTGCTTTGGCGTTCTCTTTCAGCTTATAACTCTTCCTGTAGAATTTAATGCATCACACAGGGCACTCAAAATGCTGGAGAAGAATGAAATCCTTGAAAGAGAAGAAATAAGCGGAAGCAGAGCAGTACTCGGAGCAGCGGCAATGACCTATGTCGCGGCGGCAGCTTCTTCAATTCTGCAGCTCCTCAGACTTCTTCTCATCGTTAACAACAACCGGAGACGCGACTGATAATGACTGATGAGAGAGACATAGTCCTGGACATCCTTCTTCATGGGGAAAAGAGCAATAAGGGGACGAGTGCCGGGGTCAGGAACGCACTTGATTGCAGGGCTGATCTTTCCGACACACAGCGATCATTTATAAAACGTCTGGCTGATGGCTGTATCGGCGACGCAATTCTGCTTGATTCAGTGATTGATATGTTTTCCAGAAAGCCGGTGTCAAAGCTTCGCCCGGTGATACGAATGAGTCTTCGCATGGGCATATACCAGATACTGTTTATGGATTCTGTTCCTGATTCAGCGGCCTGCAATGAGCAGGTGAAACTTGTGCGGAAATACGGCCTTGGCGAGCTTTCAGGTTTTGTCAACGCCGTGCTGCGCAATACAGCAAGAAACAGGGACAGAATCCTTGACGATATACGAAACACATCTTCTCTTTCTGTGAAATATTCTATTCCCGACTGGATACTGAGAATATGGGATGAGCAGTACGGTGCGGCGAGAGCTGAAAAGAATGCCGCCGCTATGCAGACCGTAAGACCTCTGACAGTCAGGACAAGACCAGTGTTTAATTCATCATCAATGTTCACCGACAAAGCCGGCAGAAAGATCAGCTCTGAGGCTGATCTTGTATCTTTATGGGAGACCGATGGTATAAGAGTAAGCAGGGCAAAGTGGATCCCGCATGCTTACTATCTGAGCGGAACAGGAAATGTTCGCGAACTATCAGGTTTTGACGAGGGCCTTTTTACAGTACAGGATGAGGGCTCGATGATGGTTGCATATGCGGCGGGACTAAGTGGCGGTGAGACGGTGGCAGATGTGTGTGCGGCACCGGGCGGGAAAGCCCTTCATTGCGCAGATTTATTACTCGAAAAGGCCGGATCGGGATCAGCTCCTGCTAAAGGCCATGTGGCCGCTTATGATCTCAGCGACAAAAAGGTCGGCAAAATAACTGAGAACATTGACAGGTTATCTCTTGGAAGTATAGTGACCGCAAAAGTCCGTGACGCGAGAGAACTGCATACTGAGGATGAGAATATCGCAGATGTGGTAATATGTGATCTGCCGTGTTCAGGTCTCGGAGTCATGGGCAGAAAAAAAGATATAAGATATCGGGTGAAGAGAGAAGATCTTGATGACCTGCAGGCACTGCAGCGTGAGATACTAAGGAGCGCGGTACATTATGGGAAAGCCGGAGCTGTACTGATCTACAGCACATGTACGATAGACCGTATAGAGAATGATGATAATGCCGTTTATATTCAGAAAGAACTTGGTCTCATCCCGGATCCGATAGGAGCTTACCTGCCAAAGGCCGCTGACAGCGCGGTGATAAGTGGTATTACAGATGCGGCCGGGAAAACTGATAATAATGGGAATTGCCTGTTCATGGAGCCGGGAGTTCATGGAACTGATGGTTTCTATGTGGCAAGATTCAGAATTCCCCGAGTATAAAACATATTTGTAATGGTGGTAATAGTGGCTGAACAGGAATTAAACGCAAAATCAAAAAAAACAGACATAAAGTCTCTGACTGAGGAAGAGCTCGAGAAGATACTTGTGGAGAGCGGAGAGAAGAAGTACAGGGCATCACAGATTTACCGGTGGATGCATGTAGAGCTCGCCGCTTGTTTTGACGATATGACAAATCTTCCTAAAAGTCTCAGACAGAAACTTGAGGATAACTTTGAGTACACCAGACTCAGGTGTGTGGACAGGCAGATATCAAAGGTCGACGGGACGCAGAAATTTCTTTTTGCTCTTCCGGACGATAATCTTGTCGAGAGTGTTTTTATGAAATACAGATTTGGGAACAGCATATGTATATCCTCACAGGTCGGGTGCCGGATGGGATGCAGGTTTTGCGCATCTACGCTCGGTGGTCTCGAGAGAAATCTGGCTACGTCAGAGATGCTGGAACAGATTTACGAGATCCGCAGGATCACCGGGGAGAAAATATCGCATGTGGTCGTGATGGGTACGGGAGAACCGCTGGATAATTATGATAATGCAGTGAAGTTTCTGAGACTGCTCTCAGGCGAGGGAGGAATGAACCTGAGCCAGAGGAGCATAACGCTTTCAACATGCGGCATCGTGCCCCGCATATATGATCTCGCTGACGAGAAATTCGCTATCAATCTTGCGCTTTCCCTGCATGCGGTGACTGATGCGAAAAGGCGTGAGATAATGCCAATTGCTGAGAAGTACAGTATCAGCGAGATAATGAAGGCGATGAAGTATTACTTTGATACGACGGGGAGACAGGTCACATTTGAGTACACTCTGATACGGGGAGTCAATGATTCGATCGATGACGCGACGGGCCTCTCAGCTCTTGCACGTCCGCTTGGAGCCCTTGTCAACCTGATACCGGTAAACCCGGTGAAAGAGCGCGGATTTGTGCAGACAGATGCGCCTGCGGTGGCCTCTTTCAAAAACAAACTTGAAAATAGCGGCATAAATGTTACTATAAGGAGAGAAATGGGCAGAGACATTGATGGTGCCTGCGGGCAGTTAAGACGCAGGCATCTTGTTAAGTCTTGACAATGGACAATATGCTGAAATCAGTTGCGATAACAAATATCGGACAAAAGAGAAAACTTAATCAGGATAGTTTCTATACCTCTGACGGACCTGTGGGGCGTTTTGCGGATCTTTATATAGTCGCTGACGGCATGGGCGGTCATAAGGCGGGGGATTATGCGTCCAGATATGCGGTCGATAATGTTGTGGGTGAGATCCAGTCGGCCAAAGACCACGATAACCGTAAGGTTATAGAGAAGGCACTCCTTGATGCAAACCGCGGACTCAGAAAAGTTGCGGCCGGCAGCGAAGAGTATTCGGGGATGGGAACGACTTTTGTTGCGGCCACTATAAACGACGGCAGGATCCTCGCCGCCAATGTTGGTGACAGCAGACTTTATATTGCAGGTAAAGAAGTGGGCATAAGACAGATAACTGTCGATCACTCTCTTGTTGAAGAAATGATCCTTGCCGGTGGTCTTGATAAAAGAGGCGCCCGCAATCATCCGGATAAAAACATCATCACGAGAGCAATCGGAGGCGATGATGAACTTACAATAGATTATTTTGAAGAAAATCTTGTACCCGGAGATACAGTTTTGATGTGTACTGATGGTCTGACAAATATGGTAGATGATGACCGTATTGCCGAGATCATCGCGCTCGACACTACTGATGACGAAAAGGCCAGGATCCTGGTCAATGAAGCGAACCGTAACGGCGGAAGGGATAATATAACAGTTATCCTGATCGATCCGTACTACACCGTCTGAGCGGAGGAGAACGAATGGTAAAAATGGGAATGCTTATAGCCGATCGCTATGAGATAGTTGATAAGGTCGGCACGGGCGGAATGTCAGATGTTTATAAAGCAAAGGACCACAAGCTCAATCGTTTTGTGGCTATTAAGGTGCTTAAGCAGGAATTTGCGGAGAATGCCAGTTTTGTCTCAAAATTCCGCGTGGAGGCACAGGCCGCAGCAGGTCTGATGCATCCAAATATTGTAAATGTATATGATGTCGGCGAGGAAAAAGGGCTCTATTATATCGTAATGGAACTCGTCGATGGAATTACGCTCAAGAAGTATATAGAGAAGAAAGCACGCCTTTCAGTCAGAGAGGCTGTCAGCATTGCGATCCAGGTCTCAATGGGTCTCGAGGCAGCACACAACAATCACATCATACACAGGGATATAAAACCGCAGAATATCATTATTTCCAGGGACGGCAAGGTAAAGGTCACGGATTTCGGCATAGCGAAGGCCGCTACCAGCAATACAATAACAAGCAACGTAATGGGATCGGTACACTACACATCGCCTGAACAGGCACGTGGCGGATACAGTGATGAGAAGAGCGATATTTATTCACTCGGCATTACATTGTTTGAGATGCTGACAGGGCGCGTGCCTTTTAATGGAGAGACTACTGTCGCCATTGCGATAAAACATATCCAGCAGCCCATGCCTTCGCCGTGTGAGTTTGTGCCGGAAATACCGCGAAGTGTTGAACAGATAGTTCTCAAATGCTGCGAGAAGAGCCCTGACAGACGTTACCAGAACATGGGAGAGCTTATTGCGGATCTCAAGGAATCGCTGCTTCACCCTGAAGATGATTTTGTAAAACGTGTAAATCCGGACAATGAGTCGGCAACTCGCATGGCTACTGAGCGCGACAGGCTCGATCTTCGCAATTCATATGACAGAGATGATGACACTGGTGCTGATGAGGACGAGTATGAACAGCGCGAGCCTCTAAGCAGCATGAGATCCAGGAAGAACCGTGCAGAAGCTCCCATGCGGTTGGAAAAAGATGTTCGCCGCCGCTATGAAGAAGATGATTATGGGGACGATTTTGACGAAGATGATAATGATGGGTACAGCCGCAAGGGCGAACGTGTAACAACGATTCTGTCTATACTTGCAGCGGTGCTTATTGGTGTTATCATCATATTCCTCGCAGGCCGTGCAATGGGCATATGGGGGAGCGGCGCTTCAGATGGAGCTGAAACAGCTGCATCCGGTATGGTAATAGTCCCTGATGATCTGGTGGGACAGGACGAGGAATCTGCAAAAACCGAACTGACAGGCTTGGGACTTGTTCCGCAGGTAACATATGAAGAGTCAGCTGAAATGACCTCAGGACTTGTTATTTCCATTGATGTTGAGGCAGGATCACAGGTGCAGTCAGGATCCACAGTTGTCCTGACAGTAAGCGCCGGGACAAATGGCATAACAGTTCCTTCAGTGACAGGACTCACAAAAGCTGAGGCAAAAGCTCAGCTTGAGCAGAAGGGATTCAAAGTCAATTTTGTAGAAGAGGCCAGTGAAACAGTTGATAAAGACAGCGTAATTTCACAGGATCCTGAAGGAAACAGCGCAGCACCGGGAGGCTCTACAATCAATGTAGTAGTAAGCTCCGGAGCAGATACGACAGGAAAGGTCGCGGTTCCGACTGTGACGGGAATGAATGAAGAGGATGCAATGGCTCTTCTTGTCGAATCAGGACTGCAGCTTGGCAACGTTACAGAGAAAGAAAGCGATGACGAAAATATGAACGGGCTTGTTACATCGCAGAGCGAAGAACCCGGAACATATGTAGATAAAGATACAAAGATCGATGTAGAAATTGCAAAATCCGGAGATACGACATACAGCTATAGCGGTGATATTGAAGCACCCACAGCATCAGAAAACGCAAATTATGCGGCAGGTACGCCTGTTTATGTTGTTGTCATAGCGTCCGACGGATCAAAACTGCTCGACACCACATATGATTCGTTCCCTCAGCAGTTCAGTATCCTGCATGTGTCATCGTCAACGGCTACGCTGCAGATGACATGGGCATATACTTCAGAGGCAACAGTGACGACTGATCCTGATACTGGAGAGTCTGTTACAACACAGGGCACGACCTCGCAGCAGACTATCACCAGAACACTCACATTCACAGCAGACAACTGAATTCTGTAGAAAAGGAATGAATGCAGGGCAAGATAATCAAGAGCCTTTCAGGGTTTTATGAAGTCCACACAGATGAGGCTGTTTACCGCTGCAGGGCAAGGGGAGTATTCCGCTCGCTCGGGATAAAGCCGCTTGTAGGAGATAACTGTAGTTTTGACGTGACGGATACTGTCTCTGTTCCAATGGAGGGGAGTATCACTGAGATACTGCCGCGCAGAAACCAACTGCAGAGACCAAATGTTGCCAATATTGATCAGGCTTTGCTGATCTTCTCAATAACACATCCCGTTCCAAGCTACAACATGCTGGACCGTTTCCTCATCACCATGAAGGAAACTGATCTCCCTGCCATTCTTTGCTTCAGCAAAGCAGATCTTGCTCTTGATGAAGAGAAAGAAGAACTGAGGGAAATATATGAGGAATGCGGCTGCAGTGTAGTCTTTATGAGCAATTTTGATGCCGCAGGAGTGGAAAAGCTGCGCGGATATCTGGATGGCAAAACTACTGTTTTTACCGGACCGTCGGGCGTGGGAAAATCAACTCTGATTAACGCACTTTGTCCCGGAGCTGAAATCGAGACAGGCGAGCTCAGCCGTAAGATTCAGCGCGGGAAGAATACGACGAGGCATATAGAGATATTCTCAGCAGGGAGAGGCACATATGTATGCGACACACCGGGCTTCACATCACTCTTTCTTGAGAATACAGACGCTGCTGAACTCAAGTCGTTCTACCCGGAATTTGATCAGTTCGCAGCCAATTGCAGATTCAATGGGTGTATGCATATGGAAGAGCCGGACTGCGCAGTAAAAAGGGCAGTGGAAGATCATGAGATCTCCTCAATACGCTACAACAATTATCGCCAGCTATATGCGGAACTGAAAGACCGCAAACAGGTCTACCGCAGAAAAGAAAACTGAAAGGCAGGTGTGCTGCATGGGCACACCGTTATGGAGGAAAAATGAAATTAGGTATAGTCGGACTTCCGAATGTAGGGAAAAGCACACTTTTCAATTCAATAACAAAGGCAGGCGCTGATGCCGCCAACTATCCTTTCTGCACTATAGAGCCGAATGTCGGCGTTGTAGCAGTACCTGATGACAGGATAAGGAGACTCGGAGAGATGTATCACTCCAAAAAGGTGACTCCTGCCGTGATAGAATTCGTTGATATCGCCGGCCTTGTAAAGGGCGCATCAAAGGGTGAGGGCCTCGGTAATCAGTTCCTTGCGAATATACGTGAATGCGATGCTATCGTTCACGTAGTCAGATGTTTTGAAGATTCTGATGTGGTCCATGTAGAAGGAACGATCGATCCGTTAAGGGATATTGAAACAATTAACATTGAACTGATCTTCGCGGATCTCGATGTGATAGAGCGCCGCATATCAAAGGTGGCGAAGACTGCACGCATGGATAAGGATGCTGCGAAGGAACTTGCACTCCTCAACAGGATCAAGGCACTTCTTGAGGACGGCAAGCCGGCTTCTGCTATTGTCCTAGGAGAGACCGAAGACGATGAGAGAAAGTATATGAGCACATATGCGCTCCTTACGGCAAAACCTGTGATATATGCAGCAAATGTCGCGGAAGATGATCTTGCTGATGACGGTGCGTCTAACGAAGGCGTCAAAAAAGTGCGGAAATACGCGGCTGACACAGGCAGCCAGGCGTTTGTAATAAGCGCCAAAATAGAGGAAGAGATCTCTGAGCTTGATGAAGATGAGAAGAAGGAATACTTTGAGACGCTTGGTATTAAGGAATCGGGTCTTGATAAGCTGATAAAAGCAAGCTACACGACTCTCGGCCTTATGAGTTTCCTCACTGCAGGCGAAGATGAGACAAGAGCCTGGACAATAAAGATAGGTACAAAAGCTCCGCAGGCAGCCGGAAAGATCCACTCTGATATGGAACGTGGCTTTATAAAGGCGGAAGTCGTCAATTATGAAGTGCTTCTCCGCGAAGGGTCACTTTCTGCGGCAAGGGACAAGGGACTTGTAGGAATGCAGGGCAAGGATTACGTGGTGCAGGACGGCGATGTCATGCTCATTCATTTCAATGTCTGACAGGTGAAGGAACTTCACGGGAGAGAATAAATGCCTGATATCATGGGTAAAATGGACATAGCATTCCCAAACCTTGGGATATATCTTAAGAATGTCCCCAAAACAATTACAATCGGTAGTTTTTCCATAGCATGGTACGGCGTGATAATTGCAATCGGGATGCTGGCCGGGATCTTTATGGCAGTTTATGCAGCAAAAAAGAGCGGACAGAATCCTGATACTTATTGGGATGTCGCAGTATGGCTGCTGATTTTCTCAGTTATCGGAGCCAGAATCTATTACGTGATCTTTTTCTGGGATGCATACAAGGATGACCTGCTGCAGATCTTTAATCTGAGAGGCGGCGGACTTGCCATCACAGGAGGAATAATTGCCGGTGTTATAACGATGGTTGTCTTCGCAAGGATCAGGAAAAAGAACTTTCTGGAACTGCTGGATACTGTTGTGTACGGACTCCTCATCGGTCAGATCATCGGCAGGTGGGCAAACTTCATGAACCGGGAGGTCTTCGGCAGATATACGGACTCGCTGTTTGCGATGCGCATACCTTTGGAGATGGTGCGTGGACGTGATATAGACTCCACTATATCGGAACATATTGTGAGCGGTACAAATTATATACAGGTACATCCGACATTCCTGTACGAGAGTCTCTGGAACCTGATGCTGCTCATAATACTGCTGGTCATTCTCAGGAAGAAACGTTTCCACGGTGAGACATTCCTTATATATATGGGGGGCTACGGTATTGGACGCGCATGCATAGAGTATATTCGAACGGATCAGCTCTACATTGCCGGAACGAAGATACCGGTGAATCTTGTTGTAGGAGCTGCGGCATTTGTTGTATGCGTAGTTATCGGCATATGGGCTCAGATAATGGTCAGAAAAGGAAAGATACAACTCATAGATTACAGCAAAGTGGAGCCGTTTGACACCACTAAATCAGGTAGTATGGAAAAGTAAGACTACAACATATACCAAACGCGCTAAATCAGGCACTTCACAGACAATGTGGAGTGCCTTTTCTTATGCTTTTTTTATGCCTGTGAATGTATGTTCTGTATTGCAAAGTGGAGTGAAATGGGGGTATTATGTAATCAGATGGAAGAATGTGGGAGAAAGTGTATCCTTTTGTAATTTCAGGGAGATGTACAGATGTTTGTCGGACAATACAGCCATTCGCTCGATGATAAGGGAAGGCTGATAATTCCTTCAAAATACAGAGATGAACTTGGAAAGAAGTTTTATCTCGTCATAGGATATGATCCATGTCTGTATGTTTACGACGAGGCCGAGTTTGCAAAGTTTGAGCAGTCATCGGCAAATATCGATGAGAAATCCAAAGGAAACCGTGATATAAGACGTTACCTTCTGAGCACAGCTTCGGAGGCTGAACTGGACAAAACGGGAAGGGTACTTATTCCTGACTGGTTGAGGAATCTGACCAACATAAGACCGGGATGTGACTGCATCATCGCAGGTGTCGGTGAAAAGCTTGAAGTTTGGGACAAAGACACCTGGAATGAGAAATTCAGTGCCGACAGGATGAAAGAGATACGTGATTACCTGTACGACAGGGAAACGGATCAGCCTGGTGCAACAGGCGCAGCAAAGCCATCGGAGGAACAGACAGGGGATGGAGTACAAACATGAATCGGTCATGATAAACGAAGTGATCGATAATCTTGCAATAAAGCCGGATGGCATATATGTAGACGGGACGCTAGGCGGAGGCGGTCATTCTTTTCAGATCGCATCAAGACTGACAGAAGGCGGCAAGCTGATCGGAATAGATCAGGATATGGATGCCATAGCAGCAGCTGGAAGACATCTTGCAGTATACAGTGACAGAGTTGAACTTGTTCATGATAATTACGAGGATATTGCAGGAATACTGAGCGAGAGAAAGATAAAAGCAGTGAACGGTATCCTGCTTGATCTGGGAGTCAGTTCTTATCAGCTGGACAATCCGGAAAGAGGCTTTTCATATAACCAGGACGCGCCCCTGGACATGCGGATGGATCAGAGCAGCGCGGTCAGCGCCGGGGATATATTAAATACATATTCTGAAGAGAAACTGACAAAGATCCTCCGCGACTATGGAGAAGAAAGATTTGCTCCAAGGATCGCAGCAAATATTGTGGCTGCCAGACAGAAGGCTCCTCTTGAGCGCACCGGAGAACTGGTAGAGATCATAAGAAGATCAATACCGATGAAGATGCAGGAAAGAGGCGGCAACCCCTGCAAGCGAACATTCCAGGCTGTGAGAATCGCCTGCAACAGGGAACTTGAAGTCCTTGAAGATTCACTGGACACAATGATAGACCTGCTCGCACCGGGCGGCAGGATCGTAGTTATCACATTCCAGTCACTGGAAGACAGGATAGTGAAGAACTCATTCAGAAGGAATGAAAACCCATGCACCTGTCCACCGGAATTTCCGGTATGTATATGTGGGAAGAAATCCAAGGGGACTGTAATAACAAAGAAAGCGTTGATCCCTGATAAAGAAGAAACTGAACATAACAGCAGAGCAGCGAGTGCCAGGCTGAGAGTTTTTGAAAAAGTGGTTATGCCGGGAGGTACTGTATGAGCAGACATTATGAAGAGACAAATAACAGGAATAACAGAACATATAATAGAAGTACCTCTTCTCGAAGCAATGGTTATGTGTATGGATCAGCTGCTCTTGATTATGATAGAAATTATGAGCAGAGACGCCACAGAGAATACAGCAGAGAAGCACAGAGACCGGAGCAGAATACTCAGACAGGAGTTTCACATTTTCCGCTTGTTCTAGTCACGGGAATGCTTGTATTCCTCACTGTAGCAGTTATTTATTATGTTCAGCTGATGGCAGGCGTAAGTACGACAAATAACAATATTTCGTCTATGCAGAATCAGATAAAAACACTGAAGACTGCAAATGATCAGCGCTATGAAGAAATCAACAGCAGCATCAATTTTGACCAGATAAAGGAAATCGCAATAAATGAACTTGGAATGAAATATGCTGACGCTGATCAGGTCGTGACATACAGCAATGAATCTGATGATTATGTACATCAGGTAAACGAAGTTGGCAAGTAGACCACAGCAGATCACGGCGGAATGTTACCTTGCACCGCTGTCATAAAAATGATAATATGAGCCGGACTTATTTTTGGGTCCGGCTCGTTGTATACAATAAGGACCTGATTACAGACAGCAATATCTGATATCGGGAACGGTGATTATTTATTGAGAAACAAAAAATGGAAAAAAAGCAGAAACAGTGATGAACCGATGCGCTTCAGAAGCTTCGCAGTATTTTCAAACAGAATGAGGACAAAGCTTCTTGTTTTGTTTGTTCTTGTTGCCTGCCTGTTCCTGGTGCTTGTCGGCAGAATAGTGACGATCAATCGAAACGACGGTGACAGATACAAGAGACAGGTCCTCCTTCAGCAGGCATATGACAGCACAACACTTCCGTTCAAGAGAGGAACAATAACAGACTCAAAAGGCACAGTCCTTGCCTCAAGCACACTTGTCTACAATGTTGTTATAGATCCTTATGCCATTCTTCAGGACGAAGCTTATCTTGAACCCACTATAAAGGCTGTAAGTTCCATATTTGGAAACGATACAGGGGAACTCAGCGAATATATAAAAGGGCACACGGATTCGAGATACTATATAGTCGATAAACAAGTCTCAGGCGCAGCCAAAACAAGTTTTGAGGATCTTGTCGCTCAGAGCACAAAAGAAGACGGTACAACTGATATACAGGGTGTGTTCTTTGAAGAATCATATATAAGGAGTTACCCGAACAGCACGCTCGCTTCTGATGTCATAGGTTTTGCCGGAAGTGACAACAACGGTCATTATGGTCTTGAGGAGTATTACAATGATACGCTAAATGGAACGGCCGGCCGCAGTTATGGTTATATTGATGACACATCTGATGTAGAAGAGACTACGATCACAGCAACTGATGGCGATAACCTTGTACTGACTCTGGATGCAAATATCCAGAGCATAGTCGAAAAATACATTCAGGAATTTAACGATAAGCATAAGGATGAGACGCGCTCTGGAAACGGAGCCAGAAATACCGGCTGTGTGGTCATGGATGTCAACAGCGGCAGTGTACTGGCGATGGCGGGCTATCCCAACTATGACCTGAATAATCCTACTGATACAAGTCCGCTTGTCGGAATGACAAAACTTGATTTTGAGAACAATGATCAGCCGGTACAGGATGAATATCTGACGCAGACAGACGTAGATGCCCTGACTGATGATCAGAAGAGTGTTTATCTGAACGCTCTCTGGAAGAATTACTGCATTTCTGATTATTATGAACCGGGATCTGTGGCAAAGCCGTTCACAACAGCTGCCGGTCTTGAAGAAGGAGCCTTTTCTCCCACTCAGACATTCAACTGCGAGGGCAGTCTTACTGTCGCTGAGGGCACAGAGCCAATCAAGTGCCATAATACATTCGGAGATGGCCTGCTTACGGTCGGAGAGGCGATCGAGAGGTCATGCAACGTCTGCCTTATGCAGGAAGCACTTGCAATGGGCAAGGACGAGTTCTGTGAATATCAGAATATTTTTGGATTCGGGCTCAAGACTAATATCGATCTTGCAAACGAAGCAAAGACAAATACTCTGATTTATACTGCTGACGATATGGGGGTGACAGATCTTGCCACCAATTCATTCGGGCAGAACTTTGACGTCACGATGGTACAGGTGATTTCGGCATTTTGCTCGCTTATCAACGGAGGTAATTATTACCAGCCTCACGTTGTGTCCAAGATAACAAGCTCAAGCGGCGCAACAGTTAAAAATATCGAGCCGCGTGTCATCAAGAAAACAATATCAGAAGAAACAAGTGAATGGATCAGATCATATTGTGAGCAGGTCGTCAGCGGCGAGAACGGAACCGGTAAGACAGCGCGCCCAGCCGGATACATGATAGGCGGCAAAACCGGAACAGCCGAGACGATCCCGAGAGACCAGGGTCAGTATGTGGTATCATTTATGGGATATGCACCCGCTGATGATCCTCAGATAGCAATATATGTTGTTGTTGACAGACCGAACGCATCCCCTCAGGATGATGCCAAATATGCGACAGAAATAGTGCGCAACTGTCTGACGGAGATTCTTCCTTATCTTGGAATACCGATGACAGAGGCTCTGTCTGATGATGAAAAGGCTGAACTTGAGAAACTGGAGTCTTCAGGAACAATAGCTCTCGGTGCATCTGCCATGCAGGCGCTTGACAACACCTCTTCGTCACAGTCATCTGCAGATGGTTCTACAAATGCGGATGGCACAGCAACTGAGGACGGCACGTCCTCTGATGGCACGACAACCGATCAGAGTGTCACTGGAGATGAAACGGGCGATTCAGGTGATTCGGCAAGCGGAAAGAGCGAGCCGGTGTGGAAGTCATTCCCGCTTGATGAGGCGACAGGATATCTTGTTGATCCGGACACAGGGATGTATGTGGATTCTGTCACAGGACATGAGTACAGTGTCGGACCTTCCACAACAGGGACAACGACGGATGGTGGAGATTCGGGAGCATCTGCAGACGATACTACAGTCTCACAGGATACTACAGCAACAGAGCAGTCAGCGGATGGAACAGTGACTGACGCGGCGGATGAGAACGCCGCAGCACAATAAAAGGTTTCAGGAGGTTCTTATGTTCAGTGGGAGTTCATTGATCGGAGTAATGTTACCGGCATTTCTTGCGTTTGTTATAAGCGCAGTGGCAGGGCATTTTGTAATACCGATACTTCGCAGTCTTAAGGCTGAGCAGACGGAACGCGAAGAGGGTCCGGCAAGTCACAAGAAAAAATCGGGCACACCAAATATGGGCGGAGTCATTTTCATTGGCGCTTTTCTTATTATTTGTATTATCTGGGCATTCAGAAATCCTGAAGTAATACCTGTAGCTATTCTTACGGTGGGCTTTGGTGCTGTGGGATTTATAGATGATTTCATAAAGGTCCAAAAAAAGAGAAATCTTGGTCTCAGAGCATGGCAGAAGATAGTTCTGCAGCTTCTTATAGCCATTTCGTATGCTGCATATATTATAAATGTGCACGGAACATCACTTTCAATGAAGGTCCCGTTTGCTGCCGGAAAATACGTTGATTTTGGGGCCATGAATATTCCATTTCTGCTGTTTGTGGCACTGGCTGTAGTTAATGCCACAAATCTTACTGACGGCATTGACGGTCTGGCATCAAGCGTTACTGCGGTTGTTGCAATGTTTTTTACAGTTACAGCTTACCTTACATCATCAGGTGTTGCGCCGGCAGGTGCTGCTATGACAGGTGCGCTCCTTGGATTCCTGCTTTACAACTGTAATCCTGCCAGAGTGTTCATGGGAGATACAGGCTCGCTGGCACTCGGGGGATTTGTGACAGGAATGGCGTATATGCTGCAACTGCCACTGTTTATTCCCATAGTGGGATTCATATACGTCATGGAAGCACTGTCGGTACTTATTCAGATAGCGTACTTTAAGGCGACAAAAGGAAAGAGATTTTTCAGAATGGCACCGATCCATCATCATTTTGAACTTGGCGGATGGTCTGAAACAAAGGTCGTGACAGTTTTCACAATTATAACTATTCTGCTTGCATGCATAAGCCTGCTTGGCTTCTGGTATTGAGCGTGTTCATTTACGATCGGGGAATGATCTTATAATTATGTTCCCGATCCGTGGAGGGATCATTTGGACAAAACAAGAGACAGAAACGCCGGGTACAGGAGAGATGATTGCATTCGTGACCCGGACAGAGATATCAGAAGATCAGACAGGAAAGGTAATGCATACAGGAACAACGGGAGGACTGCGCCCAGGCGCAGCACAAAACACCATCCTTATATAGATTACTCAATGATTTTCATCATAATATTTCTTCTGGCTTTTGGTCTGGTAATACTGTATTCTGCCAGTTATTACGAGGCTTCAATGGACTCAGGCTGCAACTGTGATCCGGCATTTTATCTGAAAAAACAGCTCAGATGGCTGGTGTTTGGTTTTATTGCAATGGCACTTGTAGCAAACATAAAGTATGAGTTTTATCATAAAATATGGCTGCCGGCGTTCATTGCATCACTCGTCCTTGTTGCATGTTGTCTTGCGTTCGATCCGGTAAACGGAGCCCGCAGATGGATATATATTGGCAGCTTTTCTCTGCAGCCAGCAGAGATAGTAAAAATATGCACGATAATAATGATGGCTGAACTGATAACAAGGTTCGGCACGGCATTATCCAGTTTAAGAGTGATCTTATTTGTTATGGTGGGGCCTCTGAGCGCAGCTCTGATGCTTTATTTTGTGACAAAGAACCTCAGCTCGGCAATAATTGTTCTCTGCATAGCTATAGGAATGATATTTGTGGCAAGACCGGATTACCTGAAGTTCTTTCTTGCAGCGGCAGGCGTCATCGGAGCAGCAGGCCTTGTTGTATATGCTGCTTCGAACAGCTCGACGCAGGACAGCCTTGGATTCAGGTCAAAGAGAATCATAGCCTGGCTTGATCCTGAGAAATATGCCAAAACATATGGATATCAGACAATTCAGGCTCTCTACGCCATAGGTTCGGGAGGATTATTCGGGAAGGGACTCGGGAAGTCCATGCAGAAGCTCGGATATATTCCTGAGGTCCAGAACGATATGATCTTTTCAATAATCTGCGAAGAACTGGGAATATTCGGAGCAGTTGCGATAATCGCGATGTTCGGACTGCTGTGTTGGAGAATCATGTGGATAGCAGATCATACAAAGGACGCATATGGGTCATTTCTGGTAGTTGGTGTGTTTTGCCATATTGCGGTTCAGGTCGTACTCAACATCGCTGTTGTCACAAACACTATTCCGAACACAGGAGTCACATTGCCGTTCATCAGTTACGGTGGATCGTCTCTGCTTTTTACAATGGCAGAAATCGGGATAGTATTGAACGTTGCAAAACATATTCAAGTGGAATAGCCGATGATATTTGGAAAAAAGAATAAAAACAGCAATTACAGTCAAGACAACGGTTATTACGATGACAACGCTTATGATGATCAGCCTGTTTCCATGTACAGCCAGGACGGTATCAGAGAACGTGCTGAAAGACTAAGGCTGGCCGAATCTCAAAGGAAAGAGGACGATCGGCGCGAATACAGAGATTGGGAGCGCAGGAGCAAACAGGCAAAACGTCAGAAATTCCTGAAGAAACATCATAAGGGCCTTATAAAGCTATGCGTCATTGTTGGTATAATTGCAGTGCTGGCCATCACATGTCTGTTCCTTTATGTGTCATATGATGTCACAGATATCCAGGTGACTGGAAATACAATGCGCACAGATGAACAGATCGCAGACATAGTCTGCAGTGGTACCCTCGGGCGCAATTCACTCTATCTTTCACTTAAGTACAAGGATAAGAGCGTTACCGACGTGCCATTTGTTGAGAAGATGACAGTGAGTGTGCTGTCACCACATTCAATAAAGGTCACAGTATATGAAAAGGCACTTGCAGGATATGTCAGTTATCTTGGAACATATATGTATTTTGCAAGGGATGGTACAGTCGTAGAGGCGTCGGACGAGAAAGTAGAAGGAATACCAGAGGTCACGGGACTGAGTTTTGACCATATAATGCTTCATGAACAGCTTCCTGTCAAAGATGACAGCGTTTTCAACAGGATACTTGATGTGACACAACTTCTGAACAAATATAAGCTTGATGTGGACAGATTGTATTTTGATTCTCTTGAGAACCTGACTCTCTTTTACGGAGATGTACGAATAAATCTCGGGCAGGATGAATATACGGATGAGAAAATATCAAATCTTTCTCATATTTTACCTGAGCTGACAGGCAGGAGCGGCACCATAGATCTGACAAATTACACTCCGGATCAGCAGAATATATCGTTCACAGAAAAAAGCAATTGATTATTTGTCCCTTCAATTGTATTATAAGGGAGATTGAATCGCTTCTTTCTTATTAAAAACATGTAGAGAAATCTATTTCCGGGAGGAATTCACCTGTGATAGAAGTAAAAGAGGATAATACTGAGTCCGCAGCAAAGATAATTGTGCTCGGAGTAGGCGGCGGCGGAAATAACGCTGTTAACCGCATGGTAGAAGAAAATGTAGCCGGTGTTAGGTTTATCGGCATCAATACGGATAAGCAGGCACTTGATATGTGCAAGGCGTCCAAGGTGATACAGATTGGTGAGAAGACAACAAAAGGTCTTGGAGCCGGTGCGAACCCGGAGGTCGGTCAGAAGGCTGCCGAGGAAACGTCTGAAGAGATAGGCGAAGCACTCAAGGGCGCTGATATGGTATTCATTACCTGCGGTGAGGGCGGCGGAACAGGCACAGGAGCAGCGCCTGTAGTTGCAAAACTTGCCAAGGATCAGGGAATACTCACTGTGGCCGTAGTTACAAAGCCTTTCCGTTTCGAAGGACCTGCACGTATGCGCAGGGCTCTTGATGGCATATCAAAACTTCAGCCAAATGTGGATACGATGATTGTTATCCCGAATGATAAGCTGTATGAAATAATTGACAGGAAGACTTCCATGCCGGAAGCTCTCAGAAAAGCTGATGAAGTCCTGCAGCAGGCGGTTTCAGGAATTACTGATCTGATTAATCTGCCGGCTATTATCAACCTTGATTTTGCCGATGTACAGACAGTAATGAGGAACAAGGGTCTCGCTCATATCGGAATGGGATATGGCAAGGGAGAAAAGAAAGCACAGGATGCAGTCAAGATGGCTGTAGATTCTCCGTTGCTCGAGACATCGATCGACGGTGCTACAGATGTCATCATCAATATCTTCGGTGATGTTTCTCTTGACGATGCGTATGAATCAGCAGGATATGTCCAGGAACTTGCAGGGGAGAATGTCAACATCATCTTCGGTGTCATGTATGATGATTCCAAAAAGGACAGCTGCAGCATAACCGTGATCGCAACTGGAATCAAGGAAGCTGCTACCAAGGATGATAAGAAGAAATCTCCGTTCGGTGAAAAAGGACCTGTTCCGCTCACTGGATTTTTCTCAGCTAATCTTGCACCTGCCGGTGGATCAGCAGCAGGGACAAAGAATAATGGAATGAACAATAATCGTCAGGCTTCACAGGCTCAGAGCCTTCAGGTTCCGGATTTTGGAACTCAGACACAGAGCACGGCACAGTCTAATCCATCACAGAAGCTGCTCAAGATCGATGTTCCGAGTTTTATGAACGGAAACGCTCAGGGCACTCCTGATAGCGGCGGTTATTTTGATGACGATGACGACGAGAGCAAAGGAAGCGGATACAGAAAGTTCTGATATATAATAATAATCCGGCGGCTGTTTTTATCTCAGCCGCTGATTTTTGGGGATATAGCTCAGTTGGGAGAGCAAGCTATCCGCAAAGCGGGCCCCAGCCACCTGACAACTTGCACAAAGTTAAATCCGAAAATTGAACAGATTAAACAACTTGGGGGCGTAGCTCAGCTGGGAGAGCGTACGGTTCGCATCCGTAAGGTCGAGAGTTCGATCCTCTTCGTCTCCACTAAGAAAGCGGCTAAATCATATGATTTAGCCGCTTTTTCATAACTTTTTAGAGGATTTTGAGGGCCTGCGAACCAAGCGTTTCCGCTTTTTTTAGGAAAAGAGCCATCGCTCGGTTCGCATCCCATCTACCGCCGGTAAAAAAGAAAAGTGGAATGCTTTTGGATTTTGCCAGATAGCCCTATCGGAAAAGTACTCTAAAAACAGTAAAAGTTGCGAACCATACCCTGCGCTCGGTTCGCATCTAAGCAGCCTCAAAGCATTGCAGATTCACGGAAAACAATCCTAATATCCATATTACCAAAGATTGATACTCGTTCAATGATCTGGATGAGCATCATTTTCTGTGCTGGCAATTCTGCTTTCACCCAGTCCTTTGCAAGTAAACGGATTTGCGGCAAGGATTTGTTGCGTTCAAAATACCGCCGGAGTTCTTCCTGGATATACTCATCAATCTTCTGAGCACGATAAGAAGTGGGGCCACAGCACCGCCCTTTATACTGCGTTCGGTTGTAGCATTTGTAGATTGGAACACGCTCAGAGACTTCAGCACATGAATGATGACTTTTCCGAGCGGTAGAAGCAAAAATCTTTCCGCCACAGTGTCCACAGTACACATTTCCGGATAAAAGCGCCTGTCCGCTTATCCTTTGCGGGATTTGCCGTGTTTTGCGTTGCTCCGCGATTTGCTGGGCTACAGCGAGGGTTTCTGATGAGATGATTTTCAGTTCCGGCAGATCGTCCGATCGGTGGTCTCCCCAGACCAAACGCCCGGCGTACTGCTCTCGTTCCAATATGCCTCGAATGCTGCTGAAATGAAACTTTTCTCCATTGCGGTTGTAAATGTTCTGTTCCGCTAGGACTGCTGCAATTTTTCGGCTGCCGTAACCGTAGTGGATACGGTAATCAAATATTTTTTGAATAACCGCAGCTTCATCCGGTTGTATGGCTAAATCGTGGATTTCATGTCCACGATCGTTTTTTCGCCAGGTTTTAATAAGCTGATACCCATACGCGCAGCGTCCACCGCAGAAGAACCCCTCCACCGTCAGCTGTCCCATTCGGGTTTTGATGCGATCAGAAGTTTTCAGGCTCTCGGCCTGCCAGTAGCGAATGTAGTTGATGAGTTTATCTGCATGGCTCTCAAATTGCTGCTGGCCTTCCGTGACGCTCCAGATTTCCACGCCATACATCGAAAGATCTTCCACAAAGAACGGAGTTTCCGAATCTCGCCGTCCAAGCCGGTCAAACATGAAGACAAGAAGGATGTCAAACTTTCTCAGCTCGGCATCTTTCTTGATCTGTTGAAGCACCTTGCGATCCTGTATCGGCGTCTTAAAACCGGAAATTCCCTTTTCATAAAGTTCCTTGATAATCCCCCACTGGTGTGTTGCCGCAAACTCCCGACACGCCTGCCGCTGCATGGGGATATCATCCTCTCGCAGCTGTTGGACGGTGGATACGCGGTAAAGGCAATAGACTTGCTTCATTTATAATTCTCCTAATATTTAATAGGTAATAGGAAAATTATAAGGGATTGTACTATGATATTCTATCTGTTATGGGAGATCCTGCTTATAAACAAACTTAGAAGCGCATCAACGTGGTCAAGTTTCCCAGCCTGCTCATAATACGCAGCCTATAACTTGCCAGGCATATGCTTTACATACGATCCCATCAAGCAGTAGCCAGAAATGCGCCTGAGCTTCCTTCTTGAAGTCAAAGTCGGGATACCGGATGCACCATTCGTAGGTAAGCCCTCGAATGGCCATAACAAAATGGTGGGTCACGGCTTCCGTGGATTGTCCGGTCTTGAATTCTCCACGCCGGATACCGCGCTCGAGCACTTCCCCGAAAAGCGCGTACAGCCTTCGGCCATAGCCCATTACGACCTCCGTATCCATCGTGTTCGTAAGCTGCAAACGGTAGAATGTTTTCAACCGGTCGTACCCATAACGGCCTGTTGCAGGAATTCATCCCCAAGGGTGTCTCCATTAAGAAGCCCCACACACAGATACTAATCTTTACTGAAGAGATGAATGGTCGTCCTCGCAGGCAACTCCGCTATCGAACCTCGGAAGAGCTTTTCGACGCGTTCTTTGATGGCATCTACACCGCCTGAACTACGGCTACCGTTCTACACAAGTGTTCAACTTGCAATTTGCGATAGAAAAAAACACTTGAATTTTAAGAATATCTTGGTTAATCTTAATTCATGGGTATTGACTTTTTAAATTTTAGTGATATCTTATATTGAGATTGTAATGAATGCAATATTGAAATTATTACAGTCTTGATGGAACATGAGGTGAATCATGGACATCGATTCAAATAGTCTTTCTGAAATGCTAAAAAAGCATAGCATAAAACCATCTCATCAAAGATTACAGATATTAAACTATATCATTTCAAACCCATGCCATCCAACTATTGATCAAATATATAGCAGATTGCATACTGAGCTTCCAACATTATCAAGAACCACCATTTATAATACGTTGAAAATTTTCGTTGAGGCAGGATTGGTCCAAGAAGTAACAATAGAAAATAACGAAGTTCGATATGATGCAAGGTCGGAGAGTCACGGGCATTTTAAATGTAAAAAACGTGGAAAGATTTACGACTTTGACATTAGTGTTGATGATATTTTGGTGGAAGGTTTAAACGATTTTCAAGTTGATAATAAAAATGTATATTTCATAGGCATTTGTAAAGATTGTTTGAAAAAAAGCGAGAATGATTAATCGTAGCAAAGAAACATCAAAAATTTTATGTTTGCAAACATTGTTGAAATATAATAGACTTTATACAAGAGCTTCCCTCATTTGTTGCGGGTAGAAAACGGTGGTGGAGTTTATCTCGAATATGACCGTTTCTGCAGTCGTAAAATATCTTCCTGTTGTGAAAATTTATTAGAATACAGTTACTGTTGAAATTGTTGTTGTTCCTTATCCCATAATGGACGCTCATTATATAATTTGGATTTATATCCAAACTGAAAAGGACGGCTAGCGAAAGGCCTTTCCTTCAGATGATGAGCCAACTGTAGATTTTGCCCTGACGCGCGATGACAAAGTTTTAAATCATATGCTTACTATAATCTTCATGGGCTGTGATAAAAGAGATTTTATAAGTAGAAAGGAAATGTTGACGTATGAAAAAGTATATTTGTTCGATTTGCGGTTATGTATATGACGAGGCTGTTGGAGACCCAAGCAATGGCATAGCTCCTGGGACAAAATGGGAAGACGTCCCCGACGACTGGGTATGCCCTGAATGTGGAGCAGGAAAAGATCAGTTTTCTATGGAATAACAGCCACATTTAATTTACAGGAGAAATACAGCCTAATATAAGCTTTTTGGTAAGCGAGCTGTGTTGCGGCGCTACTTTATGCGCCGCAACACAGCACCACTAAAAATCTTTTGGATAAGTCAAGTAGAATTAAGGAGCGGGCAAAATGGAAAAAGTGAAGATATTGGCTGTTGTTGGTTCATTAAGAGCAGCGTCATACAACAGGCAGTTAGCAGTTGCAGCTCAAGAAAAAGTTAATCATACCGCTGAATTTGAACTGCTTGATTTTGCGGATGTACCGTTGTTTAATCAAGATATTGAGTTTCCTGCCCCAGAGCCTGTTCGACGTGTGCGGGAAAAAGTGAAAGTCTCAGATGGTATCTGGTTCTTTACGCCGGAATACAATCACTTTTTTCCAGGTGTGCTGAAGAACTTGCTTGACTGGCTTTCACGCCCTGTCAGCGACACCGAGCCACAGGTTCTGGCAGGAAAACCGGCCGCCATAAGCGGTATATCCCCTGGCATGTCAGGGACGGGTCTTGCTCAGGATCATCTTGTAACGTTGATTAGTTTTCTCAATATGAAAGTCATGAATGTTCCCAAGCTTACAATACCCAATGCACAGCAACAAGTCAATCAGAACGGACAGCTTGAACTAACCGCAAGCGCTCCGTATCTTGAAAAGCAGGCAAAGGCTTTTATAGATTTAATACAAAAGCAAAAATAAAACAATATTAACCTTACATTTTCCGACTTACGGGGAAATGCATAGGCTGAATATTATATTGAAAATAGGAGGAATAAAAAATGATTCAGAAAAGACAAGTCTACAAATGCAGTGTGTGTGGTAACATCGTGGAAGTGCTAACAGTGGGCGGCGGTACACTTGTGTGCTGTGGCAAAGAGATGATCTTACAGACTGAAAACACTGTTGACGCAGCCAAAGAAAAGCACGTTCCTGTTATAGAAAAAATTCCAGGCGGAGTAAAAGTTAAGGTTGGCTCTGTTGAGCATCCTATGCTTGATAACCATTACATTCAGTGGATTGAAATCGAAACCGCCGAGAAAGTGTACAGGAAAGAATTGAAACCGGGAGATAAGCCCGAAGCGGAATTCATGATTTCGGAGGATATCCTCCAGGCTCGTGAATACTGCAGCCTGCATGGATTATGGAAGAGCTGAAGTAAATGCTCAAATTCTGACACAATCAGGCGCTATTAAATGAACACTGCTGGAGCCGCATGGCTCCAGCAGTGAGTGCTTTGATGCGCGGATATATACCATAATGATATTAGGAGGCATTTGCAAATGTTGAACGAAAGAATTACCGCATTAATCAACGACCAAATTAATATGGAGTGGTATTCTGCCTATTTTTATCTGAGTATCCATAGCTACTATGTCGACCAGGAACTTAATGGCTTTGGTAATTGGTTCTATGTACAGACTCAGGAAGAACGTGATCACGCAATGCTTTTTGTTAAGTATCTTCAGAATAACAGCGAAAAGATCCAGTTGCTTGATGTTAAAGCTCCAAGTATGCCGTTTGGTGATTTTAGGTCACCTGTTGTTGCAGCATTTGAGCATGAGCAAAAGGTTACTGCCGCTATAAATAATATCTATGTGTCGGCTTACGAATTAAAAGATTTTCGCACGATGCAGCTTTTGGATTGGTTCGTCAAGGAACAGAACGAAGAGGAAAAGAACACTGAGAGTATCGTTAAAAAATACGACTTATTTGGCAATGATCCTAAAGGCCTCTATATGCTTGACAACGAATTGGCGACGCGCGTTTATACAGCGCCGACTTTGGTTATTTGACAAATTCTTTGCTTCTTTAGGGTTGCTTATTTAGGAGAATTATATGGATTCAAAGGCTCTGTATAAAATTTCTTACGGTCTTTATGTCGTAGGGACAAAATTCGATGGCAAATATGTGGGCTGTATTGTGGATGCCTTTATACAGTCGACAAGTTCGCCTGTTCCCACTGTCATCCTCTGTAGTATTCAGGCAAATCAAACCAATGCGGCAATCAAGCAGACCGGAGAGTTCACCGTTTCCGTTCTCGGGACAGACGTTAACCCGTTTGTTATAGGAAACTTTGGCTTTCAGTCCAGCCGAAATGCAGACAAATGGTCTAACGTCCCGCATAAAATTGCCGATGGGTTACCAGTCCTTGAAAGTGCCGTTGCTTACCTGCGCTGTAAAGTGACGGATTCAAAAGAGTTGTCAACGCATACGGCATTTTTCTGTGAGGTTACCGATGCCTGGCGGGGAGAGGGTGAGCCGATTATCTATGGTAATTATCAAAAGGATATGAAAGCAAAAGCGATGGAATCTTTCAAATCGTTCAAGGAAACCGAAAAACCTCCCGAGGCGAAAGAGGAAAGGTGGGTTTGTCAGATTTGCGGGTATGTCTACGATGGCGATACTCCGTTTGAACAGTTGCCTGATGATTGGAAATGCCCGATTTGTGGTCACCCAAAAAGCGATTTTGCGAAAGAGTAAAACAATTTGTTTATCATCAATTTTAAGGAGCAATGTATTATGGCAGTGAAAAATGCAATGACTTTGGATTTTCTACATTCCGCATACGCTGGGGAAAGTATGGCCCACATGCGTTATCTTAATTGGGGAGAAATAGCAAACAAGGAAGGATTCCCAAATGTATCAAGGCTTTTCAGAGCTATAGCCTACGCTGAACAGGTTCATGCAACAAATCACTTCCGTGAAATCGATGGAAAAACTGCTGATACTTCCGTGACAGCAGGAGGTGTATTCGGCAACAATAAAACTGTGGATAACCTGCAGGGTGCAATAACTGGCGAGCTTTATGAGGTTGAGCAGATGTATCCAGTTTATTTTAACGCAGCCGAGTTTCAGAATGAAGCGGGTGCAAAGCGCTCTTTCCACTTTTCATTAGAGGCAGAAAAGATACATGCACAGCTTTTTCAAAAAGCTTTGGATGCTGTGAAAGCCGGAAAAGATATCGATCTGAAGGCGATATATGTTTGTCCAGTTTGCGGGCACACTATTTTAGATGAAGCGCCTGAGAAGTGTCCAGTCTGTGGAACAAGTAAAACATCTTATATAAAATTTTAAATACAGTACAAAGCAGATTTCTAGTTTTATGCAAGATAAACTAATTCGTGCAAATATTTAAAGGCCTACCTTGTTTGGGAGCAACAGATCTTCTCACCGGAGTACCTCACGGAAATATATCGATGCGTTCAGGATACGCTGGATCATCCTTATAATCTCACCTATGACCGGGAAAAATGCCTTGGCAAAATACAGGAGCAAATCACAAATCTCGTGCCTGATTTGAAACAGCGGATTGCACAAGCACAGCCGCAGGAGAAATCTGCATTCACAGAGCCAACTATGTAAAATAAATTAGCATAAAAAGCGCCGAAGTTTTCATCATGAAGACTCTGGTGCTTTTTTGCATTCAGGAAGGAAATGTAAGCGTCAAATTAACAGCGTATAGGATTCCTTACCTCGAACTGATATTATCATAATAACTGCACCTATCCTAAGCCCGGGAAATCATTTCGTTTCCCGGGCT
>Ga0172377_10000818_pt1 | contig 30399 bp, 23 predicted proteins | sample Pumphouse3metaG_FD_119749 | JGI IMG/M metagenome (GOLD analysis project Ga0172377, IMG submission 119749) | Leachate microbial communities from a municipal landfill in Southern Ontario, Canada - Pumphouse #3 metaG | ecosystem: Engineered > Solid waste > Landfill > Unclassified | place: Canada... | reverse complement strand
TATTTGAACTTTTAAACGCCGTCCACGATACTATATTTTAAACTTTATTTAATTTTTAAGGACTCATTTTTAATGCGCTCATTTAAACTTGGTACTGCCGGAATGCGGGGAATGGTTGGTTCCGGTCTGACGGTGGAAAGAGCAGTTGATTTTGCTTCCGCTTTCGGAACCCTGCTTGACGGCGGTCGGGTCATTCTCGGCTGTGATACCAGGTTTTCTACCAATATGCTCAGACACGCGGCGTCAGCCGCGTTGTTAGGGTGCGGTTGTGAAGTTTTGAATGCCGGAATCGTCCCGGCAGGTATTATCCACTTTCTTACACCGCATCTCAAAGCTGACGGGGCATTGCTGATTGGGGCCGGTCACCAGAAAGCCGGTTGCAATGCCGCTATTCCGCTGGCTGCCCAAGGAAATTATTTCAATCGCATTGAATTGCAGGAACTTCTGGATATTTATCACAGTCATCAATACCTTGGTGTGCCCTGGAATAAAATCAGAAAGATTAAACCGATACCTGAAGGTGCGGTTTATGATTATCTTGATGCGTTGTGCGCGGTTATTGATACGCGGGCAATTGAGAAGGCAAACTTCACAGTCGTAGCCGATTTTTGTAACGGTTCCGGCGGTGCGGTCGGCGAATTGGTCGCGGAAAGACTTGGGATCAAAATGATCGGCATCAATAAGATATTTTCCGGTATTCTGCCGCATGAACCGGAACCGCGTCCCCGAACCGCGACCCAGGTTCAATCTTTGATGTCGCCGCTTAATGCCGATGTCGGGTTTGTTTTTAATAGCGATGTCAGCCGTATGTCGATTGTCACGGATACCGCAGAAACATTATCTGAAGAATATACCGCGCCACTCGCTGCAGATTACCTGCTGGCAAAATATCCGGGCAGTAACGTTGTTTCCAATATTTGTTCAACGCGTTCACTGGATGATATTGTCACGAAGCATGGCGGGGAGTTGTTCAAGACAAAAGTAGGGCAGGCCAATGTTATTGATAAAATGTTTGAAACCGGCGCGTTGATTGCCTGTGAAGGCAGTGGCAGCTTGGCCGGTTCAAACTGGGTGCGCGGGTTTGATGCGTTTTATGTAATGGCGTTGATTCTTGAATATATGGCAACGACTGGCAAGAGTTTATCCGCGCTTTGCAGCGATATTCCACGTTATCATATTGTCAAAAGTACGGTTCGATGCCAGTCTTCGCAGGCATATAATTTATTGCGGAATATACGCGGGATGGCCAGGGACGGGGTCATTAACGAGGAAGACGGAATCAGAATTGACTGGGAAGACGGCTGGGTATCCGTTCGTGCTTCTGCCACTGAGGCTGTAATCAGGTTAATTTCGGAATCGAAGAATATCGAAAAAGCGGCAGACCGCGATTTTAAGTTACGCGGAATGATCGAGCATCAGAGGGGTGAGTTGTGAAATTTCGAAAGAATCTGAAATTCAGTACCAGCGGAGTGCGTGGAATTGTCGGGGAATCTTTGACCCCGTTGCTGACCTGTTCATTGGCGGCTGCTTACGGTAGATACGTTGGCGGCGGTCGGGTTTTGGTCGGTCGCGATACCAGGCCCAGCGGCGAAATGATTGAAAACGCCGTAGTTGCCGGTTTGCTTTCTGTCGGATGCCAGCCTTTGCTGCTTGGCGTAGTGCCGACTCCGACTGTTCAGGTGATGATCGTAGAATCCGGCGCCAACGGCGGTATCGTTGTTACCGCCAGCCATAATCCGGCAGAATGGAATGCGCTTAAGCTGATTGGCGCTGAAGGTACTTTTCTCACCGAAAATGAATATGCTGAATTATCGGACATTTATAATCAGGAAGACTTTCATTTTTGCGGCGAAGAGCTACTGCGCAAAGTAAAATATATCGCGAACGGCTTCAAAATCCATCAGGATAAAATTTTCAACAGTATCGATATCGAAGATATCCGTAAACGGCGTTTTAAAGTTGCGGTAGATTGTTGTAACGGTGTCGGTGCGGTCTATTCGCGCGGTTTTCTGGAAGCACTGGGTTGTGAAGTTTTCACGGTTTTTGACCGTGCGGATGGTAATTTTGAAAGGATTCCGGAGCCGTTGCCGGAAAACCTGGACGCACTGTGTGAGCTGGTAATTCGGGAAAAATGTGATATTGGATTTGCTCAGGACCCGGATGGGGATCGCCTTTCGGTGGTTGATAATAATGGCGTGGCGTTGCCTACACATTATTCGCTGATGATGGCTGCGGATCATATTTTGAGTGAAAATCCCGGTACCATTGTGGTTAATATTCAAACTACCAAGAATCTTGAAGATATTGCATCTTCATACGGATGCGGTGTTGAGTATGCCAAAGTCGGAGAAATTAATGTTGTTCGGAAAATGATTGAAATCGGGTCTGAGTTTGGCGGCGAAGGAAATTGCGGGGGCGTAATCTGGCGGCGGATTCATCCGGGACGGGACAGTTTTACGACGATGGCTTTGATGCTTGAAATGCTTTCGCTGTGCAGTGAGAGCATTGCCGAAATCGCTGCGACTCTTGATCATTATGTCAATAAATCAGTTAAATTTTATTGTTCCCCATTCAATTCCAGAGAAATTATTCGTTCGCTGCAAGAGCGCTATTCGGGAGAGGAACAGCTTACTTTCGATGGGTTGAGGATTAATTTTGAACACGGCTGGGTTCTGGTACGTCAATCCAATACCGAACCGGTGCTGCGTTTGACTGTGGAAAACTCTTCTTCTGAGCTTGCTGACCAGCAACTGCAGCGCTTCACATCGGAAATAACAGAACTGAAAAATCAGTTAGAGAGTGAAATAAATGTCTAAGAAGCCGAAAGTTTTTTTATTTGATATGGATCATACTTTGATCGACAATGACTGTGATGTTTCATGGAAAAAGTTTATCGTGAAGCATAATTTAGGTCCGGCCGATTCCCTTGAAACGGCTGATTACTTTTTCGAGGAATACAAAAAAGGCACTTTGGATTTCAATGCATTTATGCAGTTTCAGCTGGCTGAATTCAGGGGGCGTTCTGAAGTGGAAATGATGCAGTGGGCCGAACAGCATTTTCAAGAATATGTTAAGGCGAAAATTTATCCTGAGGCTCTGACACGGGTTTCCGAATTAATTGATCGCGGCGAAATGGTCGCGATTTTAACTTCTACAAACCGGGTGATCGCGGCGCCGGTGGCTCGTTTTTTCGGGGTCAGGCATTTGCTGGCGACTGATCTGGATATGGAAGCCGGTACACGCTATACAGGCTTTGTGCGGGGTGTTTATAACGGCGGGCAGGGCAAGGTGGTGGTCGCCGACAGATATTGCAAGGTTTTCAGATGGACTTTGGCTGACGCGGCTTATTACGGGGACGGCTATCTTGACCGCTTTATTCTGGATGAGGCCGGTTTCCCTGTCGCGGTCAATCCGTCGCCTGAACTGCGCAAAATTGCTGTCGAACGGGATTGGCCGATTATAAATTGGTAATTTTTATATGCATCCTGTGGGCTATAATTTACGTTGGTCGTTTTGACCTTTTATGAAAAATAACTTGGTTTAATTTGGTGAATTAATAATATGAATATCAAGCAATATCCTGCAATAATAATTTTTATTTTTACGGCGACGGTATTTTCGCTATGGCTGAATTTTAATGAAATAGTCGGTATTGACGTCAGGTTCGCAATGATGGTCGAAAATATGCGGCACCATGGTATTGACGTTTTCGCAACGATCAATAATCAACCTTACGCGGATTATTTTTCGCCGTATGTTTTTCTCTCATATCTGACCTCGTTAGGCGGACGCTGGATTAATATGTTCAGTTTAGCTCTCCCTACGATACTGCTTGCCGCTTACACTACTGCAATCACATACAAAATTGGCGCTAAAATCAAACCCGAGATGGGCGCTTATGCGGTAATATTTACGTTTCTGGCTTATGAATATCTTAACATCTGTCGGCAGTTCAGTATTGATATGCCGGTGGCGGCTGCGACGGTGACCATCATTTATTCGCTTGGCGAAAATAGATGGAAAGCAATGTTATTGATTCCGTTATCGTTTTTTTTCGCATATGCGATGCGCGGGCCTTTCGGGCTGATTATGAGCGGAGGGGCTTTAGGCGGATGGTTGCTGATGAGACGCGAATGGAAGAATTTTATATTGTGGGCAGCAACGGGCGCAATATGTTCTGGAATTTGCGTATTGGCTACGGTTTTTCTTATTTTTTACAGCGGTGGTCGTGAACTCTGGGATATTTTTGTGGAGTGGCAGATCTCCAGCAGAATGAAAGACGGCAAAGAACTATATTTTTTCACCAATGCCGTAGGGTCATTTGCGATCACCTATCCGGTGACGGTGGCCGTTTTTGCGTTTAATTATAAAAAATTGGCTTTCTGGCGCGAATCTAATGATCAGGCAGTCATGTTTCTTCGCGGAATATTCGGCTGGATTATTCTGCCGTTGATTGCTTTAATTATTCCTGGTTGCAAGCATCTTCGCTATATGACTGCCGTAATACCGGCACTTTGTCTCGGGGCGGCCTTCGGCGCACTACAATTACAGAACAGTGTTTTACACCCAGTAATTATAAAAATCATGAAACAAATTGAACGGCTGGTTCTGCCTTTGTTAGCGGTTTTTATCGTTGTATTTCATTTAATCACAAAACAACTGGTGTCGGACGGCGGTTCTCTTTTGATGGCGCCTCTGATTGCGGTCGGAGTTTTATTTTGCATCAGGCATAAAACGAAGAAATTTTTGCCGCATCCCCTTTTTAAGCTGTGTTGCGCGGTTGCCGCGGTTACTCTTACGGTTAATATACTGGTGGTTGCGCCGTGGTATGCCAAGTATGAGAATTCCAGTCGATTTGTTGCGGCGGTGGAACAACAGCGACGTGGCGAGGTCTATTTATACCAACTTGGCCCCGATCATGATGATCTTAAATATCTTATTCATTTATCACCTGAGCGCCGCATTGGAGTTAAATACATTTTTGATAAGGGAGCCGGTTCAAAAATGTATCCGGTTGCCGGTAATGCCGCATTATTGGCGGAGTTGCCTTCTGGAGATATTGTCATTATGCGCGAGCGCGATATCAAAAAAATAATGAAGCTAATTCCAGGTTTCGATGAATTATTTGAAGAAATTGTTTCCGGGAAGATGGCACATCGGACGTTCGTAGCTTTCGTAAAAAAACATCCCGCCGATGCTGCTGTCGCTAAACCTGAAAAAGGCATTTGAAACAATAAACTCATGATATATTCTTAACCGATTTTATCACTCCACCGCATCAGAATAATACGGTTTTGCAGATGTCTTAAACTTCGCGCGCGCATAATGCGCGCGCTAAGTTTAAAACGCAAATCAGTGATGAATAATGGCGTCAGGATGGATTGGGCTGCCGATAAAATTTTGCCAGCAGAATTTCATCGATCCCGTCAAAAAAATGGTCGCGCCAACGTCCTTCCGGAGTAAAACCCTGCTTGAGATAATAAATCTGTGCTTTGGGGTTAATCGAGGAAACGCAGGTCCAGACTTTGCGCATCTTACGATCAGTCCAGAATTTTTCGGCGGCTTCAAACAGTGCTGAGCCAATTCCTTTGGCGTGACATTCAGGATCGACTCCAATCACGTTAAGCACCCCCAGTCCACGTCGCAAATCGGCGCTGGCACTGATAAAACCGACGACTGAACCGTTTTGTTCCGCCACGAATATTGCGTTTTCGGCCTTTTCATTTTTCACTGCGGCAACTTTACACCATTCTTCGGACGGAACCATTTCCGTTATCCGGTCACCCAGAAATGTTTTGAAACTGTCAAGCTGTATTTGCGAAAGTGTTTCAGCATCTTTGGGTTCAAACTTACGAACTGAAATATTCATTTTACCTCCAATGTTTCTTGCGTTTCTCTATCTACAATAGCAACGCAGAAATTTATTGCCAAAAAAAAATTTGCGATTGACAAATAATTTTTTCCGGTTATAATATATATCAATTTATAAAAAATAAATATTGATATATCTCATGAGCAAATACAAAGATCTTTATGAATGGCTGAAAAGAAAAATTTTGGCCGGTGATTTTCCAGAGGGCGGACGTTTGCCGACTTGCCGCGATCTGGCGAAAGTAAAAGGTGTGAGCTATGTCACTGCCTCCAAGGCAATCAAGGAACTGGCGAATCACGGTTTGGTTATTTCGCGGCAGGGTCATGGTATTTTTGCTGCTTCAGCTGACCGGCGAAAACCGGATTATACCAGCCGTTCTGCACAGGTAGGATTTATTATGCAGACCTCAGGCGACCTGTTCGGCAGTTTTTTTACTCCGTTACTGGAAGAGTTGTCCAATGATCAATTGATGGCCGTGCCGCTGGCGAATGATTCAATTTTACGGAATTTATCACATGCTGAACGGATCGAGCGGCTGCGTTCATACGCTGCGGTCGGATTTGAGGCATTGGTGGTGGACGGCGACCGCTGTTTTCCTTTTTCGGCGCTTGAGTCTTCGGCGTCGGACTTCAAACAGCTGATTTTCGTTTTGCGTTACGACACCGAAATTAATTTCCCGAATGCGAATATTCTGACCGCCGATTTTCGGCAGGCTGGTTATGACGCGGCGGTTCATTTACTGGAACAGGGGGTAAAAAGAATTGCGATGCTGACTTTTGAAGAATTAGATGAAGTTGAGCGCCGTATTTCCGGAAGCAGTTTTCATACTCATGACCAGTTAGTCCTTGACGGCATTGAGGCGGCATTTACAGAGTTTTGTGTCGATTTTAAGCATGGTTGTGTTATGTTGCGCGAGTCGGAAAAATCAGTTATTGAGTCGCAGTGTGAAAAGGAATTGGGTAATTTCATGGCTGAGGGAACTCCTTGCGGGGTTATCTGCGTCGGTGATTTCCGGGCACGACATGTTTATCATGCGGCACACCGGAAAAATCTTAAAATCGGACGCGATGTTTTGGTGGTAGGTATGTTTAATACTTCGTGGTCAGAAGCTTTTATGCCGGGTCTGACCACTATTTCGATCGAGGAAAAGGATATCTCGTTTCTGACTGCTCAGGCTATACGTGAAAAATGGCAAGGTCGCAAGGTGTCAATTGCACCGCGGCTGATTATTAAAAAATCGTCAATAAAGGAATGAAAAAGTGAAAAAACTGAAAATTTCGATGTTGGGAGCCGGTTCAGGATTTGTTCTGTCGGTTGCCAAAGAGCTTTTGGACAATCCCGTTTTTGCGGATTGTGAATTTGCACTGATGGATACAGCGCCGGATCGTCTGGAAGCAGCTCGTAAGGCGGTTGCAGATGTACTTAAGAACGCTGTACATCCGGTGAGGTTGACCGTGCATCATGAGCGCGCGACAGCGTTGGACGGCTGCGATTATGTTATCACTTCCTGCGAAAAAAATCGTTATGCCAACTGGACCAAAGACCTTGGAATTCCGGCAAAACACGGAGTTCATCAGGTAAAAGGTGAAAATGGCGGTCCCGGCGGTATGATACATGGAATGCGCAATATCTGCATGTTTATGGAGATATTGAAAGATATGGAAAAATATTGTCCAGGCGCGTGGCTGATGAATTTTACCAATCCGATGTCGATTCTTTGCACTTATTTTAAAAATTATTCGCCAATCAAAGCACTGGGATTTTGTCATCAGGTTCACGGTTCCGTCGGGGTAATTGCCGAACAAATCGGTATGGAACCGGGGGAATTGGAAGTTATCGCCGCTGGAATAAATCATTTGAGCTGGCTTTTTGATATTCGTCATCGCGGTTCTTCAGAAAGTTGCATGGATGAATTTCTGACCAAGGTCCGGACATCAAAATATTGGCGTGAAAAGTTCCCAAGTACTCCGCAGCAGACATTCACGCTTGAAGTGCTTAATACTTTCAATATGTATCCGGTCGGTTATGATGACCATATCATTGAGTACCTGCCTTTTTTCTGGGAAAAGCATGAATGGGAGCAATACCGGTTCGAATCACTGGAGGAAACTTATGCCAAAATGAGCGCCGATAACTATCATGTAATGGAAGTACAGCGTTTACTCGGCAAAGAGTTTGAAAAACCGCCGTTCCCGGTTGACCCCAACCATAGTTATTATTCAGAAAATCCCTGCCAGGCAATTCATGCTTTGGAAACCAATACTCCAACCTATTTTGACGCCATAAACATCAAAAACAATGGGGCAATCACCAATCTGCCTGATGATGTAATTCTGGACGTTCCGGGAATTGTTGTCGGTGGCAAAGTCCGTTCGATACATGTTGGAGAGTTGCCGCCGGGACCGCTGGAAATCTGTCGCCGTCAGACTGCTCTGCATGAGATGATTGCGAAGGCCGCTCATGAGGGCGATGACAGTCTGGCTGTGCAGATATTATGTTTGGATCCTTATGTTCGCAGCTTGACTCAGGCGCGTGCCATTTGGAGTGATTTCAGAAAGGCATACCAGACCGAGCTTACCACATTTAAGCACCAATAAATCTGGAAAAAGCAGACAAGTTAGAGTGTCGTGAATGTATTGCAGTGATGATCTTCGCAGTAGACACCACTGCAAGTTCAAAATTGCAATGCAGTCATGACTCTGCCTTTACCGCGTATCGAACACGTATTTTGCCGTTTCAGAAAATAATTATGGATTACTTGCGAACTTTTCGCAAAAGTAATCCATTTTTATTCAGGCTAAAAGGTGCGTAGCATTGGCGAATTGCGGCGCAGCCATTTTTTATGGTTTTGGCAGTCCGGGCACATGGTTTCTACCAGCGCCCAGAAATGTGGAGAATGATTCATTTCGCGAAGGTGAGCCAGTTCGTGAATAATGATATAATCGATTACCTTCGGAGGGCACTGAACGAGTCGCCAGTTCAAACTGATGGTGCCTTTGGTTGAACATGAGCCCCAGTTGGCTTTGGCATTGCTGATGCGCAGGCGGGAAAAAGAAAAATTATATTGTTGCGACAATTCTTTAATGCGTGCACTAAGGTATTTTGCAGCCTCGTTTTTAAACCATTGTAGAATCAGCATGCCGGCTTTAGCGCGCAGTTCTTCAGCGACAATGAGGGCATTATCAAACTTTATGGTGCCACCGCCGCTATTACCGAAAACCAGAGGGTACTGGACGCCCAGATATAAATATTTTTCGCCTTCAATAAAGCGGTACGGCTGATGCTGACTGGCGGCGTGAACATGAATCTTAATCCATGTTTCGTATTTATCCATCATCCGCTGAATATCGTGATCAGAATAGTGCAACGGAGCGCGAATAACCAGCGTTCCGCCGGCTTCAACCTGCATGGCAAAGCTGCGCCGGCGCGATCTAATCAACCGGTATTGAAATGAGTTACTTTTTGTCGGCTGCCGGTATTCTGGTGATTGATTCGATAATAACATTTTTAGCGGGGACGTCTGAATGTCCATTGCGTCTGCCTGTTTTTACTGCCTTGATTTTGTTGACAACTTCCGTCCCGTTGACTACCTTGCCGAATACGCAATATCCCCAGTTGCGAGGATTTTTCCCTTTGTGATCCAGAAAATTATTATTTTTGACATTGATGAAAAACTGTGAGGTCGCGCTGTGCGGATCGCCGGTGCGCGCCATCGCAATAGTTCCGGCATCATTTTTAATGCCGTTGTCTGCTTCGTTGGCAACAGGTTTGCCGTTAGCTTTCTGGGTGAAATTCTGATCAAAGCCGCCGCCCTGAATCATGAAATCGTCGATAACCCGGTGGAAAATAGTGCCATCATAAAATTTGTCATCAACATAAGTAAGGAAGTTTTTCACGGTTTGGGGTGCTTGGTCATCGAAAAGTTCAACGGTAATAATACCCATTGAAGTTTTGATGTTTACTATGGTATTGGTTGCGTCGGCAATAAAACTTCCCAGCAACATAACGGCAATCGCCGCAAATAATTTCATTCTAAGCATACAAACCTCAATTAATCGATGCGGACGATTTCAGTGATTACGACATTTTCGGTCGGGACATCATCATGACCGGCATGTTGACCGGTTTTGACTGCTTTGATTTTATTTACAGTATCCATTCCATCTGAAATTTTCCCGAAAACACAATATCCGAAGCCTTGCGCGTTAGGCATTTTGAAATTCAGAAAGTCATTGTCGCTGACATTGATGAAAAATTGCGCGGTGGCGCTGTGAGGATCGTTAGTGCGCGCCATGGCAATAGTGCCGGCGCTGTTGCTGATGCGGTTGTCGGCTTCGTTGACAATCGGGTTACCGGTAGCTTTCTGGTTAAAATTCTGATCAAAACCGCCACCTTGAATCATGAAATTGTTGATAACGCGGTGAAAAATAGTACCGTCGTAAAATTTGTCATCTACATATTTCAGGAAGTTTTTGACGGTCTGCGGCGCCTCCTGATCAAAAAGTTCGATGGAGATGCTGCCGTAACTGGTGTTCATTTTTACTTTACTCATGGTTTTACCTCTGGTATGTTTTTTAATTCGGTGGTATTTTTATTAGGTTCCGGCGGAGGATTATAGAGAATGACAGTTTCGCCTTCTTCGCATAATCCAAACTTTTCACGGGCGACTTTTTCCACTGCTTCTGGTTGGCTTTGCAATGCTTTGACGTCGTGTTCAAGTTCCGCTCGGATTCGGCGTTTTTCGGATGCCTGATCTTTGAGCAGATAGACATCATTCTGTTTTTTTCTGTAATCACGGTAAGCCGGCCAAATCAGCAGTACCGCAACGACAAATAACAGAATCAGAATAAAATAAATCATGGTCAGGATAAATTTTTTTCTGCCGGAAGCCATATTGTCATATCTCCAAGTTAGATATCGCTCAAATTATTCAGCGTCATCAGAAATTGAATATTGGTCGGCATCTTTTTCAATTTGCCGATCAGCAGTTCCATGGCCTCTGCCGGAGGAACGCCATTCATCACTTTGCGCAAAGTCCAGACGCGTTGCAATTCATCAGGATGGAGCAGCAGGTCTTCTTTGCGGGTACCGCTTTTTTCGATATTGATTGCCGGATAGATACGCCGGTCTGAAAGGTGCCGGTCCAGATTAAGTTCCATATTGCCAGTACCTTTGAATTCTTCAAAGATAACTTCATCCATACGGCTGCCGGTTTCAATCAGCGCGGTCGCCAAAATGGTGAGGCTGCCGTGGTGTTCAATATTTCTGGCGGCGCCGAAAAAGCGTTTGGGCTTATGAAGTGCGTTAGAATCAACTCCGCCGGATAAAATTTTGCCGCTGTGCGGTTGCAGGGTATTGTAAGCGCGGGCGAGGCGGGTTATGCTGTCCAGAAGAATGACCACGTCATTTTTGTATTCCACCATTCGTTTGGCTTTTTCAATGACCATTTCCGCGACCTGAACATGGCGTTCCGGCGGCTCGTCAAAAGTTGAACTGACGACTTCAGCATCAGTGGAACGAATCATATCGGTAACTTCTTCCGGACGTTCGTCAATGAGCAGAACAATCAATTTGACTTCCGGATTGTTTTTCCGGATACTGTTGGCAATTTTTTGCATTAAAATAGTTTTTCCGGTACGCGGCGGCGCGACAATCAAGCCGCGTTGACCTTTGCCGATAGGCGCCACTAAATCCATGATTCGAGTAGAAAAATCATTCGGATCATTTTCAAGCACCAGTCGTTTTGTCGGAAAATAAGGAGTCAGACTGTTGAACGGGATGATGGTTTTTTTGCGTTCCGGAATGTCATGATTGATGGTTTCAACCTTCAGCATGGCGAAGAAACGTTCTTTCTCGCGCGGGGTACGGATTTGACCGGCAACAAAATCGCCGGTTTTTAAGGCAAAACGTTTGATCTGCGATGGTGAGAGATAAATATCTTCAGGACAGGGCAGATAGCCATAAGACGGAGAACGCAGAAAGCCGAAACCGTCCGGAAGAAGTTCCAGATAGCCGCTGCCATACATTTGTCCGCATTTTTCTGCGTTGGCTTTGAGCAGTTCAAAAATCAAGGCAGATTTTTCTAATGAACCGATTCCTTCGATGCCGAGTTCCTCGGCCATTTTCTGGAGTTCATACATATCCTTAGCCTGGAGTTCGGCAATATTAAGGCTGGGCCCGATACGGTCAGGTACAACGTTTGGAGATGACTGGTTGGGGCGTTGAATGGGGTTTTTCGGATATTTGTGGTGGTGCTGAAACTTGTTATTCTGAAAATTATTCTGTCGCTGCGGATTATTTTGTTGGTTTTGATTTTGGTTTTGATTCTGATTCTGATTCTGATTTTGTGCTTGAGAATTACGATTTTCCTGCGACTGATTATCATTTTGCGGGATGGATTCGTTTTTATTCTGCGCAGCAGATTCAGATGACGGAGCTTCGACGTTATCGTGCGCTGATGACTGTGCTACGGTACTATCTGATTCAGAAACATAATTTTTTGCCGGCATTCCATGCTGTCTTGGCTGATCAGGTTTCTTTTCTGAGGTTGGAGCAACTGATTCCTTCGCCTGAACATGGTTTTCTTTTTGGACATGTTCCGCGTTTTCTGCGGCATTGTTGACTGATAGTGAAGCGACTTTATGCGATGCGACGACTTTTTCCGCTTTGGCTTTTGGCGGGCGTCCGCGTTTTTTCGGCGTCTTTGGCGCAACCTTTTCGGGGTCCGGACTGACGTTTTCCGGGTTTACGATATTTGATGATAAATCGTTTACTTCCATAATTTTCCCTTTATTTGATTTGTAAGAATTTCACATTGTGCGTATAAATTGGCCAATGATCCGTTATTGATTAATGCGAAATCAGCTCGTTCCAGTTTTTGGTCTGCCGGAAGCTGATTGGCCATTCTGCGGCTGATTTCATCGTCATTCAAACCGCGGTTAAGCAGCCTTTTTCTGATTAATGAAGCTTCCGACCATACGCAAATCACTGCGGAAAAATCTTTTTCCCAGCCGCATTCATAAAGCAAAGGTACTTCAAAAATATAATCATCTTCCGGCGTTGCGGTGAACTGTTTATCTGCAACCTGCCGAATCATCGGATGAAGCAGACTGTTTAGCCATTTCAGCTCATCAGGCTGGGTGAATATAATTTTTGCAACAGCTTTCCGGTCAATTACCCCTTTCATAGAAAAAATTGTATCGCCCCAATGTTGATACAGTTGATCAATGAAATCCAGATCATCGCGATAAATATCGTGGCAGATTTGGTCCGCGCTCAAGGTTTTCCAGCCAAGTTCAGCGAATGCTTGTAGCGCCGCACTTTTTCCGGAACCAATTCCGCCGGTCAGAGCAATAATCATTCGCCTCTGTCCTTGATTTTGTGTTTGTGAATGCAAACAGACTCGTGTTTATTCAAATCAAAACGGAGTCATCAACTGTAAAAATACTGAAACGGAGTTAAATTGAAAGACCAGCTGAATCAGCTGATTCATTTAAATTAGTCCATTAATTAAAAAATGCAAACCGGGAAAATATTCAATATGGAAAATAATTTTCAACTGCTGGAGCGGAGATTGCTCGGGGCAGGGGATTTTGTAAAAGTTGAGCAGTTGAATTTTATCGATCGTCGCGGGAAAAAAAGGCACTGGGAATGTGCGGCGCGCGTCAACTCCAACGGGGCAGTCACGATCATTGCCGAAATTATTCCAGATGGCAAACTGATTCTGGTCAAACAATTCCGTCCGCCGGCGTGGTGTGAAATTTTTGAATTTCCGGCTGGTCTGATTGACCCGGGCGAGTCTGCCAGGGACACCGCGATTCGCGAACTTTATGAAGAAACCGGATTTGAAGGGGCGGTCGAACACGTTTTCGAGGATGCCATGAGTTCACCCGGCATGAGCAGCGAAAAGATGTCAGTAGCGATTATGAAAATTGACGGTACAAAGTATGGTGAAAGCTTGCCGCCAAGTTTTCAGGAAGAAAATGAGGACATCGAAACTATCCTTGTTGACAAGGGGGAATTGTTGAATTTTCTGAAACAAAAATCTATTTCCGGCTATGCGGTTGACGCGAAACTGCTTCATTATGCGCTGGCGTTGAATCTGACGCAATTAAAGGAACGATAAACTATGCAAGAACCAGTTATAATTAAAAACCTTCCGGTAACCGTTCCTGACGATCGAATTTTCATGCGACTTGGGCGTTATCGTCATCAAGCAGAAATCAGTGAAAGTCAAATGCAGTATTTTACCGGAATTATCGCCGACGGCAAGCGTTTGTGTCATCTGGCCGGCAGTTGGCTAATAGTTCCAATTTTTTCCAATGACGGCGAAGTCATAGTTGTCGACGGTGGTGATGAGTTCAGAAGCCAGGGATTGGCAAAGCTTTTGAGTGGTTGCCCGCAGATGTTGCTGTTTGCCGTGACCGCCGGTGCTGAAATCGTCGCTGCCGCTTCGGATGCGGCGGCGTCAGGACATGGCGCCGAAGCATTATTGTTTGATGCGACCGGTGGCGAAGCCGCTGAAGCAGGTTGCGGCTGGCTTCAGGATTATGTCCGGCAACAGTTGAAACGGCGTGGTCTGCTGGTCGCGGAACGCCGGTTTTCTCCTGGCTACGGTGGGTTGGCATTGGACACCCAAGCAATATTTTACCGACGTTTACATCTGAAAACTCTGGGTTTGACGCTGTTGGATTCCGGTATGATGGTTCCGGAAAAAACGGTTACCGCTATTGCCGGTATCAGCAACGCATAATAACGCCAATATTTATTTCTTAAATTCGCGCGCGCATAATGCGCGCGCGAATTTAACACTACTGTCCGGTTGATAATAAATTTTTCGGACGAGGATTTTGGAAATATTTTAAATCAGTCATTAATTGTAAAAATTGCGCTGTCGGAGTTGCCCTGAAGTCTGGGGGATTGCGAGGAACGCGCAATCGCCGGGAGCGCGCAGAAAGAACCTTTCGATTCGGCCTTGAGCCGATAACTCAGAACGGTGGTTCCGCGTTTCAGGTTGCGCAAATAAAAACGGGTATCAGCGTAATATAATTCGACATAAGCTCCGGAAAAATCCGGGCGATAGCCGCTGCCGATTTCCACTGGTTCCAATCCGGCGGCTTTGCCGTCCTGAATTACGATATAATCATAATCGTTGGCAGCTTCAATTATCAATTCGGTTTCTATCAAGTTGCCGACTTTTAAGTTTATAGGCTGTAGTAGCGGAGTACGCCGCCATGATTCATGTTGTACCACCTTTTCCGGTGAAACCTTTTTCTCAAGCGGTTCCGGCTCCAGCAAGTAGTAGCGGCGTGAGATTTTTAGATCGCTACCAGCTTTGGGAAGTGGTTTTTCCTGATTGAAATATGACAAATCAATGGAAAAATAGACCGGAGCAGTTCCGGAACGTGTGATTTTGATATGATGTTCGCCAGGGGTCAGCCTGGCTTGCTCGACGGTGACGGATTGTGGCGGTAAAACCAGCTGATCCGGCTTGACAGCGGTTTGAATCAGAAGTTCTTTATCAAATTTAATTTCAACTTGCGCAGCTTGATCGAGTTCTTTAGAAGTTCGCAAATACGTGGTAAGAGCTTCCAGGCATACGGCGTTTTGGCGCATGCCGGATTCCAATGCCGCATGATTGCGGTTTTCAATCAGGAATTTGGCAATCATGGCGTTACGCTGATTTTGCGGTTCGGCAGTGGAGAGCAGTTTCAAATAAGCGGCAGTAGCTGCCAGTTCGTCGTGCCACCAGTTCCACCATGGAACATTTTCCGGAGCGTTAAGGTATGCGGTCAGATTTTCCTGATTTTCGTCGACGAATTGATCGAGATTACGCAGCAACATCTTCTGTTGCTCTCCGGTTGTCGACAGTGCCAGCGTTGCCAGCCCGTGAAGACTTAAACGTGAACGGTTTTCAAAAAACATGATTGAGGTTTTTTCGTCGGCAAAGCCTGCTTCGGTCAACACCAGGTTGACCATGGCGCCAAGATCATTGACCTGGTCTGGTTTTTGGTAATTTATCTTTCGGTATGCTTTCAGCCACTCAACTCCTTCACGGAGCATGGCTTCGTCAAACGCAATTCCGGACTTTCTGGTAAGGTTGAGAGCGTGTATTGCGTAGGCGGTTGTTTCCGCTCGCGAGGTTCCATAATAACCACCGAACCAACCCCAGCCGCCATCGCTGTTCTGCATGGATTTCAGTTGTTTTGATGCCTTGGCGACGAGGCGCAAAAATGTTTTACGATCATATAATGATTTGAATTTTTCTGGTACAGCCTGGGAATATTTCTCGGGCAGTGCGGTATTGGTTTCATAGAACGGCTTAAGGAATTCTCCGGCAGCTGAAAGTGCGATAAAACGGTTGGCGACAGAAAATACATCGCAATTTTTTTCGTCCAGCAGATATGGGATAATTGTAATCATTGCGGAAGCCGGAGAAGTTGTGAAACTTACAGAAATTTTTGAAGTGTCGGGGGTAACATCAGCCGGAAGCTTTAAGGGAATAATTCGGCTGTCATTGCATACTGCCTCTATTTTTCCAGAGACATTGATCCGCTGCTGGAGTCCGTAATTTAAAATCGGCAACTTTAATTTGACGGCGTCACTGAGTCCGGATGCGGCAGCCTTTACGACAATATCCGGGGATCCGGCAAGTATCGCTTTAACCGGCTGTTCCGTCTTAGCATAAGAATCAGGATTGACCGTAATCCGGTTTGGTTTCGGGTTTATCGCTAACGAATTGTGGTCAACCGTAAATTCAACATCAGCGGCTTTGGAGGTTGAAGTGTAATTGTGAATCAAGGCGGTTAGAAAGGTGTTGTCGCCTGCAATCAGGAAACGCGGCATATTGAGCCGCACAAAAAAATCTTTTTTGACGGTAAACTCGGTTTTTCCCTGGCCGGCAGCGCATTTTGCATCAACAGCCCAGGCAATAGCTTTCCAGGTAGTCAGCGAGTCGGGCAGGGTGAAGCGCACAATGCTCAACCCCTGCTGATCGGTTTCCGCCTTGCCTTGCCAGTAAGCGCCAGTGCGAAAGTCGGATCGGACCCGCGTTTCTTCACTTTGTGACATCGCGGCTAAAAAAACGTTATCGGCTTTTTCTGTTGTTATCCGTAAAAGATTGTCGGATGTTCCGAAGGCTATGCTTTGAGGAAAACCGTAAAGTGATAAGAGTTGTTCGGAACCAGGAAATATGTAATTCATACTGAAACTGTAATTGGGGAATTGTGGACTTCTTCGCCAGCCCCAGAAGGTTTGACGAATATCCTGATTTTGAGTTCCGCCAATATATTCCAGCGCTTTATCGTAAACGGTAATGGCAAATTTACCCTGAACTGGAGCGCCGTTTTCATCAGTAATTTTTACTTTGAGCGCGGATTCCGCGCCTGGCTGATAAACGGTTTGTTCGGGCATTATTTCAACATTCAAAGTTTTGCCGCGCGGAGGTATTTTGAGCTGGCAGGCGGCAGTAGATAATTTGCCGTCGTGCACCATTATCACATAACTGAAAATATTCGGCTGGTCATCAGCGGTGATGATTATTTTTCTGGTAGCGTGCCCATCTTGCAGGGTAATCATTTCTGGAACGGCATCGGGATCATTGGCGCGTGCAACCCAGAAAATAGTGCCGTTTTTGACCTTTGAACTGATCAAAAGTTCAGCAGTATCACCCGGTTTATAGAATTTATGTTCAGGTTTGATTTCCAGTTCTTTGAAGCTGTAATCGATGCCGTTTTTATTGCCGATTACCGCAATATCGGAAGTGCCGCTGCAGCGATATCCGGATGCACTGGTACAAACAGCGCGCAATCTGAACATCCCGGGGTCAGCAATACAAAAACGGAGTTTTCGCAAACCTTCTGAATCCAGCGGCAACATTTCCCAGCTTTTAACAGTCGTTTCCGTATCGCCTTCCAGCTTTTGCAAAGAAATTGAGACATTTCCAGAGGCGGTTTTCCCATCCGCAGTGCGTAATCTGATGTTGGCTTCGATTTCGGTATTGACTGAAGCATAACCGCGTTCAAAATCAATTGTGGCGAAAAAAGGTGCAGCGGTTGCTACTACCGTCGTGTTTGCGCTGATCGAGCGTTGTGATGCATCAATTACTTCAGCGGAGATTTTGTATTCTTGGCCATAATGTTTTTCTGTTTGTTTTTCAGCAGCGGTTTCTATTTCAACCGTGAAGCTCCCATTATTGTTTAATTGCGCAATTCCGCTCATCACCAGCTCGCTGGGTTGTCGTGGAAATGGCGGGTAGATCATCGTTTTTTCATAGAGCCATTCCCAGTCATCACGAGTGTTAAAGAGTTGTATTCCGGAATTTTTGACAATTTTGTATTTGACCAGCGCCTGGGTTACCGGTGCCCCGAAATAATATTCAGCTTGAACTGTGACTGAAAATTTGTCTCCCTGCATAACCGGCGTGTCCGGAGTTTTTATCGTTACTTCGTATTCAGGTCTCCGATACTCTTCTACTGAACAATTGATGGAACCGAAAATATTTTTCTGAGATTTTCGACTTTTCAAATTGAGCATGATATTCATTCTGCCCAGTTCAACATCATCGGGGAGTATAAATGAACCTGCTAGCAAGGCGTCCTCGTCGAAAGTATAAATTTTCTTATGAAGTTCTGCGCCTCTCCCGGTAATAACCGTTATTTCTGCGTCGTGTCCGGCATAATTGAGCAGTTTTTCGTTATCGTTAACAATATCGCGAAGCCAAAATTGGAAATTGACCGTTTCACCTGGTTTGTAAATCGGGCAGTCGGAAACACCGAATATTTTAAGCTGTTCCTGTCGAGGCGGCTGATAAAAAGTACGGCGGTATTTTAAAATCATCGCGAAAGAAGTATGTCCCTTGGAATCGCGTAGCTTTATCACATAATTGTAGTTTTTCTTCAGCCGTTCAGAATCTAGAATTATCATGCCGTCAGCATCGGTGGTAGCGCTGAATTGAGCAACTTCCCTTTTTTCATGGTTTCGCCGCGGTTCCAGCCAGCCCATGAATTCAACGGTATGTCCGGGCAAGGGTTTTCCGTTGCTTGAATCAGTGACGTGGCAGATGGTCCGATTGCCAAGCGAGTAAACGGTCAATGCTGATTCGGAAACGCAAATGATCTGGCTGAATTCCTTCAGTTCAGGAACTCGTCCGGAGAGCAGATAGACACCCGGTTTAACAGGTGGCAACTCTAGTTTTTTTTCCTGCGGCAAATGTTCAGTGCCTGGATTCAATTTTACGATCCATTGTTCCAGCGCTGGTCCCAGTAAAGCCTCGCGTTGATTTAACGGCAATATGTTAATTATTTCTTCAAAATTGTGGATTTTGCCTGGGAACTTCTGCTCATTAATGGCTTGTTCAGCGACCTTGAAAAAATCGTCCGTATTGAATCGGCGCAGTATTAAATCGATATTCTGCGCGTTGCGGTATTTCAGCAACGCGAATGGTTTTTGTTTAGCAGTGAACGTTTTGGCTGGCTCCAAACTGGCAGTGTTGTCGGTAATCTCCTGAAAAAGTTTGGTAATCGTTGGGGCAGCGGCATCGCCGTGTTCGTCAAGCCACTGCCGCAAGATTTTTGCGGCTTTAGTATATTGAATGCGTCGATTATAAATTTCAGCCAGAGCCAGATAGGGTTGCGGATGCGGCGTTCCGACCAGAGAACGGTAAATCTTGATCGGATTAAATTCATCCGGCAGATGAAAACGTTTGACGCCGTTGGCAAGTCTGGCATAAGCTTCTTCGTCGCGGAGCAGTGGTAACTCTTCTTTTTCATTTGAGAATCCCAGCGTCTGAACTCCAAATTGTTGGTCGAGAAATTCTGCCAGTCGCAACCTGGCGTCAAGTACCGCACCGGCTTCTTCTGCCCGGCGCAGGGCAAAACGCCATCTTTCGCCGTCATTTGTAGCGCTATCAAAGTTTGCAGGAAGTTTGTACAGTATCGGATCACCGTTTTTATCAACTGGAGCATCATTAGGGGCGGTGAACAGCGTTTCTGCATAGTCCGGAAGATTTTGGAGTTCGCTTAAATGCTGCAACTGCCAGGCATGTCTTCCATGATTGTTAAACATCAGCGCGTCGCTCAAGGATAAATAAAATTCGGCTTGTTGCTTTTTGGTAGAGCGATTAGCTTGCGGCAAGGCATTATATAAAATGCGAAGCGCCATTATGCGGTCGCGAACGGCGGTAAAAACATTTTTCCCACGTGCATAGCCGCGTGTGAATGACTGCCCGATAATCCGTCCTTGATGAGGAAGTTCCGCGGACGTTAAAACCTGCGCGACGGTTGTAACCAGCGGTATTTCATGCTTGCGGTTTTCAAGCACCAGATTGGTATATTCATCGAATTCTTCAATCAAGCCGGCCATTGACATGTTGGCTACAGCTTTCAAATAGGCATCGGCGCGCTCTTCCGGTGATTTTTCCTGTTCGATTGATGCTGCTCGATATTGGTGGTATTGGTCGCGAAAATTGCGTTCACGATCCGCCAATTGCACAAAACTGAAAGTATGACGACTGACAGTTTGCTGTCCGAAGACGCTTAACGTATTCAAAAACAGTCCAGCTAACAACAATATCGTCAATTTGGGCATTTTTATGATGATTTCTCCTGATCGGTACAAATTATTTCAACTCCGCTTTGTTCATCTTCCAGCCGGCATTTTTTGCGTACCGAAATGAACTCTTTTTGCCATGTCTGAAGGTCAGAATCCGACAATTTTGAACCGTCCGTGAATACGGGATTGACAAATTTAACTTGACAGTTTGCCAATGCTGCCGCTAAAGAAAGGTCACCCCAGTTCAGAAAACCCGGGACATGCATCGCCATTGAATTGTTGACCGGTATTTTATCGCCGAAAAATTGAAAACTGAGCGGTGATTCCTCAAGTGTTACTGAACCTATTTCACCGTAAAGTGCCGCCGCGAACAGTGCCGCCGTCCCGGTATCCCCAAAACCATGATATGAAACATTATCCGCTTCGTACCAGAGTCTGAGCATTGAATTTACACAGTCTAGCTCGCGTGCCCATTCTCCTTGCAGTGTGCGCCCGAGCCATAACAGCCATCGTGACAGCTGATGAAATTCGCATACCCCGACATTATCCTGGATTTGACCGGTACCGCTCAAATCAACCAATACAATGTTGCATGGTTCTTTTTCAGCGTCCGATATTATTTGCGGCGAAATGCCGTTAATTCCGGCAGGGTGCGCGAAAACACGATATTGATAGCGTTTTTTGTGAACTTTGACCAGAACCGGCAACATTTTTCCGCATGCGGTTTCTATGCAAAGCTTGTCCCAGCCATTTTCTTGTGAATATTGATGTACAATCGGTTCCAGCATGGTTTCAGCGCGCAGCAGGGTTCCGAGTTCTTCACGTTTTCGTTTTTCGCTGAATGAAGTGCGTTTGAGAAAAGATTTGCGCAGTTCTGTTCCTCTGGCATTGCAGTATGCGCCGATGGAAACCACATTTTCAGGCCGTTCGCCTTTTTTAAATACCATCAAAGATTCTTCCGGCAGGGACTCAAATGCAATTTCCGTCTTCGGTTGACCTGTTCCTTTCCCTTTCAGGTGGAGCTCAAACCAGCCCAGCATGGCTTCCCTGATTTCCGGCCAGTAGCCGTGCGGTTGGTCGAAAATCTGATAGGTTTGTTTGTCGGTTGCTTTGTATAGCTCAAATACCGGTCTGGATGCATGATATGTGCGCAACATTTCCGAAGGAAAAAATGCGGGGTTGGTGTCGCCAAGACAATTGCAGATCTTGACGGCGCGCGGCGCGATTAGCCCGATGACCGCAGATTCTTCCATGAAAGTCAATCCGTCCGGAATTAATTCGCAGATGCAGTTGCGTCCGCCGACGTATGAGGCAAAACTTCCCACGCTGACTACCGGTACGGCTGCCGCGACGCGTTCATCCATTGCGGCAAGCCACATGGTCTGATTTCCGCCGCCGCTGGCACCGGTCGCACCAATTCTTTTGGCATCAACATTTTTGAGCGAAGCCAACAAGCTTATTCCGCTCATATTGTCGGCGATCTGAGCGCCCATCAAAGTTTCGCCGATATTCATCAGTGACGCACCGAGGTTTGCACCGTGATATTCATATTCGCCGTGACGCGAAGAGCGTTCGCCCGAACCCCATGCGTCAATCGAGAGGCAGACATAGCCGTTTTTCGCCAGTGAATGACCTCGTGACTGAACCCGTTCTGCCAGTCGTCCCTGTGCCCAGTGACCATGCATATTCAGCACTGCGGGGAATGGACCGCGGCCATTTGGAACATATAAGTTTCCTGTACAGTAAATGCCCGGTCGGCTCTGCCAGACGAGATTTTTAACGCTGTAGCCGTTCATTTTTATATTGCCGGTAACTTTAAGATCAATATCCAGGTTTGGATTATAAACGATACCCAGTTTTTTACGGATAATTTCCCGTAGCGATTGGGCATGGAATTTCCATTGCGCCAGCGTGTCTGCCGACAGTTGGTTAATCGCAAAACGTCTGGTCGCTTCAAGGCGGAGGTGGTCGCAGATATAATGGCTCAGGTCTTCAACCCATGGGCGTGGATAGTTATTCATTGTCGTATGATCCTCAAATTATTAATACATCTGAGTCAGTAATATAGGCGTTTTCTACAAAATAAAAAGATATATGACCTATAAATCATTTGGTTCTTTCTGGAAATGAATAGTGAATAGCGGATGCCGCCGTGGTAGAGACATATCATTCTATGCATTCCAATGATCCGGCTACCAGCATAAATAGTTTTCTAAACTTGGCGCGCGCATAATGCGCGCGTGAAGTTTAATATCATAAGTTACATAAAAAAAGACGGGCGTTTGATAACAACCCGTCGGATGATGAAGGAAAAAATTCAGGCGGATTTGAGCGTCAGCGTAAATCTGTGATAAATTGGAATGCAACCGAGATTAATGCATTTATTGAAAAATATGGCAAATTCAGTGCATTATCCAGGTTGAAATCAATCTTGAGATTGTGATGAGGTATTTTTTTTTGGGTTTGGCCGCAATAACAGCGATAAAAAATATACGGTCAACCCGATACATATTGCCATGTCTGCCACGTTGAAGGCCGGCCAATGCCATTTATCAATGAAAAAATCAAGAAAATCAACGACTTCACCACGCCAGATACGATCAATTGAGTTGCCGATTATTCCGCTCAGTACCACTAAAACTGCCCAGTAACGTTCCGTAAATCCTTCGGTCAACCAGCGCATAAAAACAATTGAAGATATGGCAACGGCAATACCGATGCATAACAAGACCAGGGTCTGTCCTTGCAGTATGCCCCAGGCTGCTCCGCGGTTTATGATATAAGTCAGATTAAAGAATCCGGGGATAATGCTTTTTTGTTCGTAAAGCATAAAATAATGGGTGATCAGGATTTTGGTAACCTGATCAATAATCAAAATCACTGCCGCAACGATCGCGGCAAAAAATATTATGGTACGTTCTTTAGGATTATGATTGAAATTCTCTGGATTCTTAACCCACATTCGGATTTCTTCCATTGTTTTGTTCACGAATCGATTTGCATTTTGTACAGTACAGCGCATAAGGACGATATTCTAACCTGGCTTCGCTGATCTGATCATCGCAATCCTGGCAGTTTCCGTATTCTCCGTTCGCAAGGCGTTCCAAGGCCAAATCTATCATTTCCAGCACATTGCCGTCTTCGGTAAGTAAATGAAGTTCCATCTCGTTGTTGCCGCTGTCGGCCATATGAGTGGGAACACCGCGTTTATCGAGATTTTCGGTATTGAGCGCATCTTCTCTCCGGATATTCATTCTGGAGGTAAGCTGTTCGCGAGCTTTCATCAACGAATCGTAATATTTTTTTCTGATACCGGTATAACGCGGAATTTTTTTACCATTACCATTGCTCTTTGCCATATTACTAATTCCTAAGTTAAAATTTAGCCGATTAATATACTGTCGAAGGCTGATAATTCAATGGCAATTTCAGTATAAGACATTAATTTATGCTATTTAATGACAGGACTAAAATGACAGTAAATAATTCGCTTAAAATTGACCTCCATACACATTCCACCGCATCTGACGGAACCTGTACCCCGACTGAAATTATCAAATTGTCTGAACAGCAAAATATTGGGGCAGTTGCGTTAACTGACCATGATACTGTGGCGGGACTTGACGAATTTATCGATGCCGCCGCGAAAAGTTCAGTGATAGCGGTTCCGGGAGTCGAAATATCCACCACTTTTGAGCGTCGTGAAGTTCATATTGTGGGCTTGTTCATCAAGCATAAATCGAACAAACTCAATGCGTTTCTGAAAGAAATTCAGCAGAGCCGGCATGTCCGTAATCAGCATATTATCGCCAAACTGCAATCGCGCGGCTACGATATTACCTTGGAAGAAGCTGCCGCTCATGCTGACGGGGATATCGTCGGACGGCCGCATATCGCCCGGACATTGTTGAAAAAAGGTGAATTCGCATCGATGGAAGAGGTTTTCGAAAAACTGCTTAAACGCGGACGTCCGGGTTATGCTCCGCGGCCGATGACTTCGCCTGTTGAAGCAATTGCTCAAATTCATGCGGCTAATGGCATTGCAGTCTGGGCACATCCTATTTTTCGTCAAATCAATGAGTATCAATGGTGTCGTAAAGCCATCAAATATCTGAAGCGCCACGGCTTGGACGCAATTGAGGTTTATTACTCTTCTTTCAACCATGAACAGAGCTCGGCACTGCTTGCTTATGCGGAGGAATTTGAATTGGCTCGATCTGGGGGCTCAGACTTTCATGGTGATTCACATGATGCAAAATTAGGAATTGGCAACGGCGGGCTGCATGTGCCATTTGAATTTTATGAAGAACTTCTTGTCAAAGCTGAAAAATACCGTTGAAAAAACTCAAAGCCTGTTTAATGCTGTAAAGATCTTTCCGGGACTGGTTGTGCTCTGCGGAGTTATCAGCGGCAACAGCCAGGATTGGCGAATTATCGGAATAACCTTGGCGCTGGCGCTGTTGCTGCTCAATAATCGCCATAAGTTAATTTTTATTGCTTCGCTTGCACTAAGTTCAGCCTTGATCTTTAATGTACAGAATGAACCCGTTGACCAAGGTCTGAAAATATCTGACAAACCTGCTGCGGCAACTATCCAAGTGAGAATTTCCGACAGTTCATGCACCGGCCAAACATTATCCTGGTTGCCGCCGCCAAAAACGATTAAAGCGGAAATTACCGCAGTGAAATTCACCGGCGAAACGGAATTCAAACCTTCTTCCGGTTCTATAATCGTCAGCGTCAAAGACCTCAATCCATTTTATGGTGATTATTTGGAGTTGAGCGGGGTATTTCGTTCTCCGCGACATGACACTTTTTATCAAAAAACCATTTTAAAAAATAATGAGATTGAGCAAGAAGAAAAAAAATTCGAAGTAATTGGCTTTGATTACGCGAAGTTTCTTAAAAACCGTGGGATAAAAACAGTATTTTACGGAACAGATTATCGAATAGTGAACGGTCACCTGAGTACTGTTCAGAATATCTATCGTCAGATCCTGGGATTTCGCGGCAAAATTTTAAATCTGTTTACCTGTCAGCTACGGAGCGAGGATAATAAAGGAATGATTGCCACTTTACTTTTTGGTATCCCGCATGGTGTCAGCCGCGAAACGCGTAAAAGTTTTATTTTCAGCGGTACGGTTCATCTTTTTACCGTCTCCGGGCTTCATGTCGGAATGCTGGCTTTGCTTATTGGATTATGCCTGCGTCCCTTACCCTTCAAAACTCGTCATTTGCTGATTCCTGTTGCAGTATTCGGCTATGTTGCTGCCACTGGCATGAGCGCGCCGTCAATGCGCGCGTTTTTGATGATTGCGTTATGGAGCTGGAGTCGGGCGTTTTTGCTGTGGACACCGGGTCTGAATATGATTCTTTTAGCCGCCGCAATACTTTTGCTTTATAATCCGGGCTATCTTTACGACATGGGCTTCCAATATTCATTTATCGTTGTAATCTTTCTGATGATTTCAAGCCGTGGAGTTGCCGGCTGGCGGGAATTGGCGTTTGAACGTTTGCGCTGGATACCGCGTTCCTATCGTCCTTTGCCGTTAAAAATAAAATTGAAGCTGCTTGGGAATAGCGGAGAGATTGTTTTAGGCGGCACAACGGCATGGCTTGCCGGCAGTGTGCTCTCGTTATATTATCAGAGCATTGTTTTTCCCCTTTCGATCGCGGTTAATATTCTGCTGATTCCGCTGATTTGGCCGCTTTATCCGCTAATTTTACTTGCTCCTTGTTCTGAAACCATTTCCGCGATTATAGAATTTATTCTGGAATCCATGAGAAGTATCTGCCAGATATTCTACCTCAATTTTGACAATCTATCCTGTGTCAGGCCAGCAGTATGGATGATGGTATTATTTTTCGCAGCATTTGCGGTTCTGCTTACTTGCCGGAAAGCTTTGCTTAAAATTGGTTCATTAATGATGATTCTGGCATTGTTCGGATTGTGGCGATGGCAGGCATTAAACTTGCCTCAGTCCCTGCTGATTATTACCGGCGGCGGGGCGGCCCCGATGCTCTTGTTCACAAATTCCGACCAGACCATAGCAATTAATACCCCAAGCTACGGCGCTTCAAACGTTGCCGCATCGTTATTGCGTCAACGTGGTATTAACCAAATCGAAAAAATTTTCTTTACCGGAACTCTGAAAAGTTACAGCGGCGGCAGTGCAAGGATTTTTAATGAACTTAAGGTTGGCGAAATTGTGATTCCTCAATGGCCGAAAAAACGCGATTATCTCAGTCGCATTTTGCGGGGCGCAGCCGTTGAGCAGATTCCCATCTCTATCGATAAATTCAAAAAAACGGAATTTATCATTGGAAAACCGCATAATCGGATTGAATACCGCTATGCCGGATTTAATATTAACGTCGATATAATTGAAATCCATCCCGGCCGCACCAGATTTATTTTAAACCGCCCCGGATTAGTTTCCTATACTGCGGATGTGATTAACAGCAACATTTTGGAGGTTAACGAATATGTCTTCAAGTAACAACAAGAAACTGAGGATCGCCCATATAATAACCCGCATGATTGTCGGTGGCGCTCAAGAAAACACTCTGCTGACCATTATCGGCCATCTGAATAAAGGTCATGAAGTGGTTTTGATAACCGGCCCGACCAAAGGAACTGAAGGTAATCTTTTGCAGAATACCGCCTTGCCGAAATTTGAAATAATCGAAGTCCCTGCGCTGGTGCGCGAAGTGAATCCGCTCAAAGACTTTATGGCTTATCAGCAGATTAAAAAAATCTGCCGGAACCGGCGTTTCGATGTGGTTCATACCCATACTTCAAAGGCGGGAGTCATTGGACGCGCGGCAGCATGGGATGCCGGTATCAAAGCCGTCGTTCACACGGTTCACGGGCAGGCTTTTCATCCATATCAAAGTAAATTTAAAAAATGGCTTTATCGTGCCGCAGAAACCTTCGCCGCGAAACGCTGTCACCGGATTTATGCCGTTGCCCAGGCCATGATTGAACAATGCGTTGAGTCAGGAATTGCACCTCGGGAAAAATACCAGGTGGTTTACAGTGGAATGGATATTGCGAATTTTTTGAATGCCAGACCCGAACCTGAACTGCGTAGCGTACTGAATATCCCGCCCGATGTAAAAGTCGTGGGGGCTATTGCCAGATTATTCGAACAGAAAGGTTATGAGTTTTTTATTCCAGCAGCCAGAAAAATTCTCGATGTCCACCCTGAAACTCATTTTCTCATTGTTGGCGATGGTCCGATGCGGGCGGAATTAGATAGCAAGATTCTGGAAATGAATATGAAAGAACATTTTCATTTTGCCGGACTGATTCCTCCTTCTGAGGTCTGCCGCTACACCGCACTGATGGATGTGCTGCTTCACCTTTCACTTCACGAAGGTCTGCCCCGTTGCGTTGTTCAAGCCCTGGCTTGCGGGAAGCCCGCAGTCGGATTTGCTCTTGACGGTACCCCCGAAGTTATCATTCCGGGAAAAACCGGGTTTCTGGCTTCGCCGGGGTCTGACGATGAGGCGGCATTAGGCGTAAATAAAATTCTCGGCGATCCTGCATTGGCATCTGAAATGGGAACACAAGGCCGGAAGAATGTTGCAGAACAATTCGCCTGGCAAAAAATGTGCGATATTCTGGAAACTGAATTTCTCCGCCTTACCGGGTCTTGAATTCGTGGCTAATTTATTGCAACAGATCTGCGCTCGAAAAGGCACAGATTTTCTCTGGCAATGTCGAAAATAGCTGCTTCAAACCTAAATTCTTGGATTTTTTGATATAACCAAATTATTTTCCGGTAAAAAATATTTTTGGATGGTTGAAATATGCGGCGCTTGGGGTTGTACTATAATCGATTGATAAATATAACCAAAAGGAGCAAAACGCCATGAGCTTCATTATCAAGCAGCCAACCCGCAACGGTACAGTGAACATTGAATTAGTAGAGAAATACAAGGATGCACGCGACGGCGCATGGAAGCAAAGACGCCAGCATCTTGGCGTGTTATCCACGGATGGAAAGGAACTTCTTCTTTGTCGCGACAGAAAGGAGCTGACGCCGGAAATCCTGTTCTTATTGGAGCAAAAGGAGATCAAGTATAGCGGTCGGAATTCTCCCAGTTGCGGTCGGCGTTCCACCCCGAGCTCGAAATGGTCGACGAAGAAACTGTCTTTCCCGACTGGAATCAAAGAGGTGGGCGAAACCAGAATTCTCCGCCAGCTGTGCGATGAGGCCGGGCTGACGACTGCCCTAATAAGCGAGGACGCTTTCGGCTTGCACGATGGGCTGGCGGTACTATATCTTGCCATTTGGCAGGCTTGTACCGGCGATGCGCAATACTTGGCGGCAGACTGGTTTGCCAGGCGCGAAATAGCTCCGGAACTGAACACTTTTGATTTCAGCTCTGGTGCTTTAAGCACCTTCATGAAAAAGATTTTTGACCATGGCGCCGCCCGGCAGTCATTTTATCGCCATTGGATTCGCGCCTGCGGCATGCCATCCTCGGTCATCTATGACACCACCGTGTTTTTTACCCATTCCCATCGTCCGGTCATGGCAGAATACGGTTATGATCACGGGCATGCCGAGGGGCTCCCGCAATTCAATTTCACCATGGTACTTGACGCCGTCAGCGGACTGCCGCTCACTTATCGCCTTCTTCCGGGAAGTGTAACAGATGTTACGACGATGGTAAAGACCTCAGAGGCTTTGCGCGAATATGGGCTTCGTGACTTTATGGTCGTTGTGGACAAGGGATTCCACAGCAACGGAAATATGGCAAAATGCCTGGATGAAAAAATCCGCATCCTGTGTGGCGTTCCCTTCTCTTCGCGTGACGCGAAATCACTGCGGGACAATCTTCGTAGTCAGCTTGAAGATTCGGCACATCAGGTGATGTTCAACCATCAGCGAATAGGCATGGTAGCGGGCAAATGGATTGTGCATCTGCCGGATGAATCTCAGGTAGAAATCGAAGCCTGGCTGGTCAGAAACTTTTCCCGGATGTCAATGCTGGCCGAACACTTTTTGGAAAAGCTGGACAGCGTCGACGACCTGCTGGCTCAGTCCTGGTTCAGTAATGAAGAATCTTATGGCCGGTGGTTGTCAGACCGAAACGACAGCACGAAGGCATTGCTGAAGAATTATTATGTCCGGAGCATCGCCCGAAGATGGATTCTCGAGGAGAAAACAACCAGGAAAAAAACTCGAAGAGGGGCAAAAAAAGCCGTCCGGCGATTTCTTTATAGCAAGACCGGTCTGTCTTTTTCCAGCATAAACGAGGGCGTCAGTTACCTGGAAACACTGGGCAAGGAAATTGCATCGGGCTTGGCTCTGAAAGAACATGACTGCTTCCAGCTGACCAGAAATGCAACTCAGATCAATGAAGCCGTGTCCAACCTTGGACTGTCGCTGTATGTGACTACGGAAAAGATGGATCGGATCGATTTCCTGAAAAAACTGCGGGGACGCGAAAGTATTGAAGAAATATTTGACCTCATGAAAAATGACAATGGGCAGGAAAGGTTGCGATCGGGATGCAGCAGTGTGATTGAGGGAAGGTTTTTTCTGGCATTCCTGGCGGGCATTGTCAGGGAAATCTTCGGATGCAGGTTCCGGGCAACCACGCAGAATCGCATCAAAAGCATAAATGATGCTTTGAGGCAACTGCAACTTGTGAGAGTTGTTGAATACTCTTCCGGGAAAAAAAGCATGGTGGAAATACCTAAGAAAACCCGCGATATCATGCAGGCGATGAAGATCGCTTTGCCGGAGGAATGAATCATTCCCCCATGCCCAGCCCGAAAGTATGGTTATACTAATTCGGAAGAGTTTAGGTTTAAAGCATGTAGTTATGACATTTTAAAAATTAACATGTTGGTCAGACCATCGGGGAATGCCGTTACTGATATCATGGATGAACTATGAATATGAACGCACAGCAAACCCATTATTTTTCTTCAAATTTTTTGATTCCGGGATGCTCTT
>Ga0172377_10000808_pt1 | contig 30544 bp, 30 predicted proteins | sample Pumphouse3metaG_FD_119749 | JGI IMG/M metagenome (GOLD analysis project Ga0172377, IMG submission 119749) | Leachate microbial communities from a municipal landfill in Southern Ontario, Canada - Pumphouse #3 metaG | ecosystem: Engineered > Solid waste > Landfill > Unclassified | place: Canada... | reverse complement strand
CACGTTCATCATTTCCACCACCAAGACCGCCGCCACGGGTACGACCCACGGCATCCAGCTCGTCAATGAACAGAATGCAGGGTGCATGTTTCCTCGCCTGCTCGAACAGGTCGCGAACCCTTGCAGCTCCCATACCTACGAACATCTCCACAAAGTCGGAACCGCTGGTGTGAAAGAACGAAACACCACTCTCACCGGCAACAGCTTTGGCCAGAAGGGTCTTTCCGGTTCCCGGGGGACCGACAAGCAGAACGCCGCGGGGAATCTTCGCCCCCACCTTGGTGAAATGGTCGGGGTGCTTGAGGAAGGCCACGACTTCCTCCAACTCGTATTTGGCTTCAACCTGCCCGGCAACATCCTTGAAGGTTGTCTTTGTGTCGGTCTCCATGTACTCCTTGGCTTTGCTTTTTCCCAGCGTGGACATCATCTTCCCGTTGAGCCCACTGGACTGACGGTACAGCATGATGGTAAAGCCAATGAAGATGATCCAGGGGAGCAGTTGCAGAATGACCTGAAGGAATGAGATCTCCTGCACGGAGCCCGTCACTGCAATGCCCTTTCCCTTCAGGGAAGGAAGGAGATTCTCATCAAAATAGGGAATCCTCGATTGTGCGGTTATGCCATTCTTGAGGGAGAATCGGATCAACGATTGTTCCTTGATCTCAACTTGCACAACCTGACCGGAGTCCACATAGGCAAGGAAAGTTGTGTACGGCACAACCTGGTCCTTCGCAGCACCAGCAGAATCGAAGAACATATAGGCAAACATAATCGCCAAGGTGACAAACACTATCAGGGCGAACCGGTTCTTGGGATTGTTTGAAGGCTTGAAAGACGGCTTCTTGCCATCCTTGGGAGGACCCTGCCAATACTGGTTGGAATCCTGATTATCCGGCCCCTTATCCGATCCGCTGTCTTGGCTATCTTTTCTCAATTTCACTGCAATCGTTCCTTTTGTTACTACTATATATATTTGTCAACCTTCGGGCAAGGGGAGCTTTGAACCGCTTTGCAAGACGATCACGCCCACCGAATGAGCGTGCAAAGACCGCTACCACACCAGACCTATCGGCCAACACCGGTACAGCGGCAACCCTCGCGCGATCTATTTTATACTGTGCCAACAATTTTCGTATGCTCACCACCCCGCTTTCCAAGGCAATCGTGTCCGAATCGGTGGCTGAACGAAGCACAGGCTTGTCCAGCATCGATGCATCAATGCGGAGCAGCGTTGGATCGACAGCAGGATTCTCCTGCTGGATGGAGAACACCACCCCATTTCCCACATCCAGGGTTTGCGCGGCTTCAGGGCATTCGAGAGGCAGGCAGAAGTTCCAGATCCGATCCATCCGTTTCCACTCTACCTTCGACTGTGCCAGAGAGACAACCATCCCGGTGCTCTCAATGACCCATCGGGAAGCCGAACAGCTTTTGCCCAGAGTCGAAAGCAAGCGATCGACAAACCCAAAGCTGACCCGCTTCTCTTTCTGGAAATGCTGAGCCAACCGATAGAGAAACAATTGGGCAACACTGGGATGCAATGCTTGGTAGGTTTCCAGGGGGAACGAGAGACCCTCATCAGCAAACATCACCATGCCCATTGCCGCATCAACCAGTTCCTCAAGCAAGGCACCGACATCCGAAAACCGGTCACTCATCCGCTGCACGGCCTGATAGGGCTCGGGAAAAAGCGTTCGGATCTGGGGGACCAAGGTATGACGGATCGCGTTTCGCAAAAAGGTGTGCTCTCCATTGGTCGAATCCTCAGACCAAACCAACCCCAGCCCAGATAGATACTCCTCAAGCTTGGCATGTTCCAGGGCAAGCATCGGCCTGATCAGGCACACCTGCGCATCGAGATTCCGGATGGCATGGATTCCCTGCATACTGGTGATGGAGGAAGCGTGGAAAAGATGCATGAGCAGCGTCTCAAGCTGGTCATCGGCATGGTGCGCAGTTGCAAGATAACGAAAACCTGCAGTGCGGCATGCTGCTGCCAAGGCTTCGTAGCGAAGGGTGCGTGCTGCATCCTCGATGCCCCCGCCCCGCTGTGCTGCCAGCTCTGCAACTCGTTGCTTGCCCAGATCGAGTACCTGAAGATCCACCGAAAGCTTTCTGCAGTTCTCTTGGTTCAGCTGCAGTTCCCGCTCCAGTTCCTTCTCATCCCTGAGCTGATGATTCACATACAGCGCAAGCAAAGGCCTACCGGGAGAAGCCGCTTTCAGGGCAGCCAGCAGGGCAAGGGAGTCACAACCACCACTGAAGGCGACGGCAATCCCTGCATCGGAGGCAATTCCGTGCTTCAGGAGAAATGACAGGACCTCACGTACTACGGTTACGTCGGTTGTAGGCAAGCATCACCTCCTCAACAGGAGTTCCCTGAACCAATTCCGCCAAAGCCTGGGCCGCAAGATCGACACCAGCCTGCAAGGCGGGATCATAAGAACGGCCCAGGACGTGGTCAATAACCCCGGAACCCTCGGCAGGTCTTCCGACCCCGACATAAATACGAATGAAATCGCCGCTTCCCAGGTGCTCCATCAAGCTCTTGAGCCCATTGTGTCCTGCAGATGAGCCACCTTTTCGGATGCGGATCATCCCAGGAGGAAGATCCAGCTGATCACAGACCACCACCATATCATGAGGTTGCACCGCAGGCCAGTGACGGAGAATTTTTCCACTGTTGTTCATATAGGTAAGCGGCTGCACCAAGAGCACTTCTTGTTCACCCATCTGCACATGAGCCTGTCGGTAAAGACGAAAACAGCGCTTTTTCAGCTTTACCTGAAAAAACGCTGCACATGACTGAACCGCATCAAAGCCGACGTTGTGTCGGGTGTGCTCATACTTGGTGCCGGGATTACCCAGACCAAGCATCAACCTCATTTCTTAGCCTTTTCAGCCTCAGCTACGGGTTCAGCGACCGCTTCGTCTACAGCAGGAGCTGCAGCCTCTGCCTTGACACCCTTCACGGATGCTACGGTCTTGGACAGGTCATCAAGAATCTTGACATTCGCAGGAATGATGAGGTCCTTGAGGTGGATCGACTGGTTGATCTTCAGCGCAGAGACGTTTGCCTCGAGAGCTTCGGGAAGATCCTTGGGCAGACACTCAATCTCAACTTCATGGATAACCTGATCAAGGACACCACCTTCCTTCGTTCCAACCGGATTGCCCTTCAGAACGATGGAAACCAAGGTGCGCAGTGCATGACCACGGGTAACCTCGAAAAAGTCGACATGCTTGATCTCGCCTTTCATGAGATCTTCCTGATAATCCTTGAGCAGACACTCATAATTTTTCTTTCCTACAGAAATCTTCAACAGAGCGGTTTCTGAGAAGTGGCGCATTTTGTTGGAGAACTCACGTGCATCCAGGCTAAGATGAACAGGCTCGTTCTTTCCATAGATGACAGCAGGAATGCGTTTTGCACGAAGCAGGCGGCGGGATCCGGCACTACCGAAATCCTCGGTTCTCAGTTCAGCCTTCAGGCTCTTGTTTTCAGACATATGAAACTCCTTGTACTCTCATTGGCCCATCGGATGATGTCCAATTACCATAGCATTTTGGGTATTTTCTATACCACCAGAAAATGAGTATAGAGAGTTTTCATCGTGAAAGACAAGTGCTTGGGCAAATAAAAAGAGCAATCCACACTGTGAATTGCCCTCTCCTGGGAAGGAGGGATTCGAACCCCCGATGCCGGCACCAAAAACCAGAGCCTTAACCGCTTGGCGACTTCCCAACAACGGTTATGACAGTAGCGTAAATCCCCATATTTGTCCAGACGGTATTTACAGCTCCCCGGCCATCTCAACATCGGAGGTATCATTCGCATAGGCATCCATGACAACCTGCTGCAAATGGTCACGAAACTCACTGCTGATGGGGTGAGCGACATCCTTGAACTCACCATTGGCTAGCTGTCTGCTGGGCATAGCGATAAAATCACCGTCACGCCCCTCAATAATCTTGATGTTGTGCACAACAAACTGATTGTCAAACGTCACGGTAACATACGCCTTGAGTTTTCCTACCTGGTTGACCTTCCGCACGCGTACTTCTGATATGTCCACAATATCCTCCAAGAAGCCAATCTATCTTATCAAATCAGGGCAACAATCGTGTAATCCAGCATCTGACCTTACCACCAAACGCCGCAACAACTGCCGTATGCACTGCTTGGACTTCGTCCTTATCCTCACTGACGAAAAACCAGCAGGCCCCGCTCCCGGTCATGCTCCCAAAACCTTTGTACGGTTCACTGATGTGCATCAACTCCCCATAAAAGCCCTTGTTTTGTGCGCATGCTTGAAAATCATTATATAACAAACCTTTCCACTGTGCGGAAGATTTTTTATATACGTACAACATTTCCTGCATACTCATCGCCCGAATGCTTTCTTTCCCGTGCCTTGACTCGTCCAACAGCCTATACGCAGATGATGTGGAAATGGCAAAGTCTGTCGGCATGACAAGCAATACAGCGAGATTTTTCGCCTCTACAGGGGTTGCATGCTCCCCTCTTCCTGTTACCACGGCGCTTTTTGCACCGGAAAGGAAGAAAGGCACATCACTCCCCACCTTGAGAGCGACCTGCTCAAGGACTTTTTGTTCCAAAGCCCTTTCACCGGCAATCTCCTGCAAGAGAAGCAAGAGCGTGGCCGCATCACTGGAACCACCCCCAAGCCCTGCTTGGACAGGTATGCGTTTCTGGCACCGTATGGAGAGCTGCAAGGGACACCCCCCGGCTTCATGCCAGAGGCGGGCTGCCTTCGTCAGGGTATCGCAATCTTTCTCGCAGTACGCTTCCAACCCGGTCACATTCACTGAGAACGTCGTACGCCTCTCCCAGCTCACCTCAAGGTCATCAGAGAGATCAACCAAAGCAAACAAGGACTGAATGGGATGGTACCCATCCGGATAAGGCAACCCGACGGCCAAATGAAGATTGATCTTTGCATAAGCCGGTCGCGAACACACGGTATCCATGCATACTAGAGTATCAAAGCCATACATGATTGTCTAGTAACATTTTTGCATTCATCAAAACTATCAGTCATGATTTATGGACAATTACCGACTAAAAGTGATAAATTGGCCTCATAAAAGATACATATCAAAACTCGGTCTCCGACCAGATGCCCAAGTCCCTGAAAACGGCACCCGCTTTTTCATCCCAACCCTTGTTTGCCTGGGGATTTCCCGGACTTGGATGAAGGATGGATGCTACACGGCGCTCACTGTTCCCATTGTTCACTTTCTCCAGCATCTGATAGGCATACACCCCCACACCAATGAGAAACGTAGGCTCCAAAATGGTGATGATATCACCCAGATACGCATCGCAGATCGTCTGCAAGGCCAGGCGCTCACCCTTTGCAAGCTTGTCGGGAGTCATGTTCTTGGCCGTCTTGGTCCGCTGCATGAACACCAGCGGACAATAATTGAAGATTGCCATCTCCTGGGAGAAAGCCTCAGCTGTCCGATAGTGTGCCTGCATCAGGGACCACAACCGTTTGCCGCTGACTTCACTTCTCTTGGTCTCTAGTCCCAGGATGGGCCTGGCCGGATGTTCTGCAAGGGGTTTGCCGATCGGCTGGGAGAGCTTGAGGAACTCCTTCACTGCATTGATCTCCCCGAACGGGACACCGGTCTGCGCCATCCCGAAGGGGCCTGGGTTCATGCCTACCAGCAAGGTCTTCACCGGCTTCTTTACATAGGATTGCAGATACGCTTCATGCATGAGCCATGCGTAGTCCAACGGATTGTAAATATAGCAATCACAGCTGAATCGAAGCGTCTCCACCTGCTTTGCAAAGAGTTTTGTACGCTTAATGACCGCATTTGTTGTATCCTGCACCCCATTCCCCCCTAGCCAGAACCATGCTGCTTCTCGTATGATACCCCAACATGGCACAAACGGCAGAGAAACTCAAGGGAATCATTTTTGATAAGGATGGAACGCTCTTTGACTATGCTCAGGTGTGGGAAGATGTCCTGAAAGAGGGCATCGACAAAACCTTCACCTCGATGGGAAGAAGGGAGCACCTGAAAGCAAAGCGTGCAATGCTTGAGCTGATGGGAATCGATGAAAAGGGGAAATGCCTGCCCAAGGGTTTGGTGTTCACCCATCGTCCTGTACGCATCCTTCGGCGATTTCTTGTCTACTGCCTCCGCTACCGCGTCAATGCCATCAAGGCAATCCGTGGCTATCACCAGAGCGTGAAGAACAGTGAGGTACTGTTGACGGAGAAATTGCGAACGATGGATTTCACCATCCAGCAGACGCTCTTTCACGAACTCAAGAAAGCCGGATATGCCATCGGAATCATCACCAATGACAATGACAGCTCAACTACGCTCTTTCTCTCCCTCATGGGTCTTGAGAAAATGGTGGACTTTGTAAGTTCGCGGGATAGCCATTACCGCCGCAAACCGCATCCCGAAGCTTTCCAGGTGTTCTGCAAACAGGCAGGCATCGAAAGTCATGAAGTCGCCATGGTCGGAGATACGATCACCGACATGCTGTTCGCAAAACGGTCTAAAGCCGGTTATACGGTAGCAGTCCTCAGCGGAAGCAACGATCGCAAGCGCCTGAAAGCCATCAGCGATGTTGTGTATGCGGATATCTCTGCATTGTTGTATGATAAAAGGATATTCGGTTCCCGGTAGTACGTTTTCACTAGAAGCCCAAACATTTCAGCTGAAACAATTTATCCTTTTCTTGACAAAAAGGGCTAGTTCTGTGAAAATCAGAATTGCTATCGTCCCGGGAGGGAGAATAGTATGTTTCTATCATACTGATGTGCGTGGAGAGAACCCTTATATGAAACACTCCTGGGATGAGCTGGACCAATATCGCGGTACATACTTCCAAGGCCAATGGCCAACCATCATCGACCTTCTGTTGATAACCGAGAAGAAATTCGGATGGAGAAATGGGTTTACCGTATTCCGCCCGGAACGGGCTACGCTCACCTTCAGCGAGATCCTTGCCCAAGTGAAACAGGTTGGTTCGTATCTGCAGGAACGTGGGATTTCCAAAGGCGACCGAATCATCATCAACGGAAAGAACAGCCCGGCCTGGGCCATTGCCTACCTCGCTACCCTTTATTGCGGTGCAATCGTGGTACCGCTGGACAACCAGTTGCACATCGATCGGGTTGAGAACCTTTCCAGCTATGTGGATGCTTCATTTGTCTTTGCGGACAAACCTGTCATTGAGGCGCTTGATCCGCAGAAAGATTGGTATGCAAACCTCAAAGGACTTGCCTGCCTGCAAGGCAAGAGTGACCGTTGCCTCTCCCTCAATGAACTCACCCCTTCTGTGGGCTTCGAGCGGGTGCCGACCGATGAGCACGACCTTGCGGCCATACTCTTCACCAGCGGGACCACCGGCAATGAGAAGGGAGCCATGCTCACGCATGCAAATATTGTCAGTGACCTGTACCAAGCCTGTGATGGGATCTTCCTCAACCTGGACGAGACTGATGTTCTGTATGCACTCTTGCCTCTGCACCACTCCTACTGTTGTACGGCAGTCTTGCTGGAATCCATCAAGTTTGGCGCTGAGTGTGTGTTTGGTCAGGAAATTGTCGTCAGCAGGATGATCAATGACCTTACCCAGGGCAAGGTGACGTTCTTCATGGGAATCCCCCTGCTCTACAACAAACTGCTTGCGGGCATGATGAAGCAGGTGAAGAAGAAGGGCTTCTTCGTCAATGCGTTGGTGCATACCATGATGGTGATCAACGGCTTTGCAAAGAAGCAGCTGCATTGGAATGTCTTCCGCCCCGCATTCAACAAGCTGCTGCTCAGCAAGATCGGGCTTGACCACAATCATATCTGCATCTGCGGTGCCGGGCCGCTCTCCCCGAAGGTCTTCAAGCAGTTCCAGCAGTTGGGCATCGACTTCATCCAAGGCTATGGCCTTACGGAGACCAGTCCCATCCTGACCCTCAATCCGGTCAGCCACTTCAAGGTGGAATCAGTGGGCATGGTCTTCCCGTTGGTGGAAATGATCATTGCCGATGCCGATGCAACCGGTGTTGGGGAGATACGGGTAAAGGGACCGAATGTCACCAAAGGGTACTACAAGGATGAGGAGAATACCAAGGCCCTCTTTGATGAACAGGGGTATCTGAAAACCGGCGACCTCGGCTGGCTCGACAAGGAGAACTACCTCTATCTGAAAGGCCGGGTGAAGAACCTGATCGTCACCGAAGGCGGCAAGAACGTATACCCGGAGGAAATAGAGGACCTTTTCCAACTGTACACCCAAGTTGAGCAGATTCTCATCCGCGGCTATCAGGAGAAAAAAGGGGTGCCTGCGGAGCTCATCGAGGCTGTCATCTATCCAAACAAGGACTACTACAATGAACACCCCGTTGCCATGCAGGAAGATCTCGAGCGTGTCATCAAGGAAGTGAACCAACAGGTTTCCGGATACAAGAAAATCTCCCGGCTCACCATCCTGGATGAGCCTATGGATATGACCAGCACCAAAAAGATCAAACGCAACAAGGTGACTGCATAGCCGCCTTATGATACTATTGCTCCATGAAAACACTCATTTCCAATGCCTTGGTCATCCCGATGACCAAGGAAGGGTATAGTCTTCGCACTGACATCGGCATCGATGGCACCCATATAGCATTTGTAGGGAAAGCAGAGCCCTCCTTCCATCCGGACCATATCATAGACGCCTCCTCTCTTTTGGCCATGCCCGCCCTGGTCAATGCGCACACCCATCTGAGCATGGGACTGATGAGAAACTACAAGGACGACCTGCCGACCTTGCAGGAGTGGCTTGCCGAGATCTTCCCCATTGAGGACCAGCTGACCGAGCGGGATATCCTGCTCGCATCACGGCTTGGTATTGTCGAAAGCATCCAGAGCGGAGTGACAACCATTGCAGACATGTACTTCAACCAGCACAGCACTGCACAAGCCATCATTGAGGGCGGCATCAGGGCAAGCATTGGCATCACCTTGTTTGGTGACCTCCAGCAGTCAAAAGAACGTGTCAAAAAGTCTGAGGCGCTGCTCAGAAGCTTTCGCAGCCACCCGGAGAGCAGAATCCAATTCGACTATGCCCCCCATGCCATCTACACCTGTCCCAAGGAGACCTACCAGTATGCACACGACTTGGCAAAAGAGCATGGAGCCTTGCTGCATACCCACCTCAGTGAAACCAGAAAAGAGGTTGACGACAGCGTACAGGAGTTCAACGCCACCCCGCTCGCCTATCTCAAGGAACTTGGGTGTCTGGATGACATCAGGCTGCTGCTGGCACATTGCGTGCATCTTTGTGATGAAGAGCTGGAAATTCTCAAAGAAGTGGATGCAACCATCGTGCACAACCCCAGCAGCAATGCCAAGCTCTCCAGCGGGCTTGCCCCTGTCTCAAAGTTTCTTGAGCATGGGCTGAACGTGGCACTGGGGACGGACGGAGCCTCGAGCAACAACAACCTCAACCTCTTTGAGGAGATGCATGTCGCTTCCCTGATCGGGCGTGTCTACACCCCCACCAACACCAAGCTCTCCCCGTATCAGGTCCTGGGCATGGCTACCACCAACGGGGCCAAGGCCCTGGGACTCGACCATCGCATTGGCCGCTTGGAAGCGGGTATGGAAGCCGATATTCTCCTGGTGGACCTGCACAAGAGTCATCTCACCCCGCTCAACGACCCCTTCAGTGCATTGGTGTATTCCGCGCAGGCAAGCGACGTGGATACACTCTTCTGCCAGGGCAGAATGCTGATGCAGCACCGGAAGGTCCTCTCCCTTTCCGTGGAGGATGTGTTGCATGATGCCAATGCATGCTGGACAGATGTGCTTTCGCGCAAGCGGGGATAAGTACACGAAGAAAGGCAGTATCCGGCCATCCGCAAGTATGCATCGGAGACGAAGCTGGGAATGTTCCCAGCTTTTTTTCATGTTTTTCATCTTTTTGGAAATTGTGGAAATGGGCAAAACAAGAGTTCTGTGTTGCGGTACACCGCAGAGCAAACAGCATGCGTGCTCTTTTTACGCATACCGCAAAAGAATAGGGGCATTTTTTCGCAATTCCTAAACCCTTTACCAACTTTGCAAAATTCACTAGTATCGTATGCAGTTTACTGTATATTTATACGAATCTACGAGGAGTGATACCCACCATGCATGACGTTACCCAATCCATTCTCGACCATGTGGTCAAGACTGACCCCAATCAGCCTGAATTCATCCAAGCTGTCACCTCCTTCCTTGCCTCCATTGACAATCTGGTGGATGATTTGCCTCAGATCGTGTATCACAAAGTCCTCGACAGACTCGTTGAACCTGAGCGGGTCATCATGTTCCGCGTTCCCTGGATTGATGACGATGGGCAGCTGCAAATCAATCGCGGCTACCGGGTGCAAATGAACTCTGCAATCGGCCCGTACAAGGGGGGCCTTAGGTTCCATCCCTCCGTCAATCTCTCCATCCTCAAGTTCCTCGCTTTTGAGCAAACCTTCAAGAACAGCCTCACCGGCCTGTCCATGGGCGGCGGAAAAGGCGGCAGTGATTTCAATCCGAAGGGAAAGAGCGACAACGAGGTGATGCGCTTTTGCCAAAGTCTCATGACTGAGCTCTTCCGACACATCGGGGAAGATACCGACATCCCTGCCGGAGACATCGGTGTGGGAGGAAGAGAGATCGGCTACATGTACGGCCAGTACAAGCGTCTTGCCAATCGCTCGGTCGGTGTGCTCACCGGCAAAGGACCCTCGTACGGTGGATCGTATATTCGCCCCGAAGCCACCGGCTACGGACTTGTCTACCTTTCTGCAGCAATTCTGGAAGCGAAGGGAAAGAGCTTGGATGGAAAGACCTGTTTGGTGAGCGGCAGCGGAAACGTAGCCCAGTACACCGTGGAAAAACTCCTGCATATGGGTGCCAAGCCTGTTTCTCTCAGTGACTCCACCGGTGTTCTGCTCGATCCCAGCGGTATTGATGCAAAGAAGCTCGCCTTTGTGAAAACGCTGAAGAACGTACGAAGAGGAAGAATCGCAGAGTATGCCCAGCAGTTCCCTGAAGCGACCTACATCCCACACAATGGCGGAGCGGAAAGCAATCCCCTCTGGGATGTAAAGGCTGACTATGCATTCCCCTGCGCAACCCAGAACGAGATCAACGCCAAGGATGCAAAGAACCTGATCACCAACGGCATCCAATTGGTAGGCGAAGGTGCAAACATGCCGACCACTCTGGAAGCGGATGCCATTTTCAAGGATGCTGGCATACTCCATGCTCCGGGCAAAGCTTCCAATGCAGGCGGAGTCGCCGTCTCCGGTCTGGAGATGGCCCAGAACAGCCAGAAGCTCCAGTGGACTCCTCAGCAGGTGGACCAACAGCTTCAGCTGATCATGAAGAACATCTTCTCTTCCATCAGCAATGCTGCCGAGAAGTACAGCACCAGGGACAACTATGTCGACGGAGCGAACATCGCGGGATTCCTGAAGGTAAGCGAGGCTATGATCGCCCAAGGGTATGTCTGATACCAAGGACCAACCAATGATGAGGCAGGCCGATGGCCTGCCTCTCCTTTTGTCCCGGGGCAAACTCGTCTGTACGAGGGGACGAATCTCGGGTATACTGACATCAAGGAGAATACCGATGAAAGAACAAGAATTTTACATTTGCAAACATTGTGGAAACATTGTTGCCAAGGTCATCGACCGTGGGCCGAAAATCTCTTGCTGCGGCGAGGAGATGATCGTTCTGAAGGCCAACACCGTTGATGCTGCCAAGGAAAAGCATGTGCCCGTAGTTACCGTCGAGGGAAACAAGCTTTCGGTGAACGTGGGATCGGTTGACCATCCGATGACCACGGAACACCACATTGCATTCATCTATGTCCAGACCGATATGGGTGGCATGCGCAAGAGTCTGCCGGTTGACGGCAAGCCCCATGCAACCTTTGCTTTGGACAACGAGAAGGCTGTGGCCGTCTACGAGTACTGCAATCTGCACGGGCTTTGGAAGGTGGAACTCTAGGCGTTCACCAGTGTGTTCACCAACACAGCTTCCCAAGCCAACATGTTTGCATCTGAGATATTCCTCGCATTGCGGGGAATATCTATTTTTTGGTACCACAGGGGCTGTTTCGGATCACCAAGACAACAGACAGCGTCGCCCAGCATGAGCGCTTCCTTCGGGTCATGGGTGACGAACAACGTGGTTCTGGGACGCTCCTCCCAAAGGTTCAGAAACGCAGCAACCAAGGAAAACTTCAGTTTGATATCGAGGCTCTGGAACGGCTCATCAAGCAGCATCAGGTTGGCAGGGTGGGCAAAAGCCCGCGCAATGGCCACTCTCTGGCGCATACCTCCGGACAGTTGTGCCGGATAGAGGCCAAGGCTATCGGAAAGACCAACCATCTGCAGATAGTGCAATGCTATCGACTGCCGTTCCGCCACCGAAGTATGGGAACTGCGCAAAGCCAGTTCCACATTGGCATACACAGTGCAGGAACCGAGCAGACGACTCTCCTGGAACAAGTAGCTGACACTCCCTTCCTCGCTGCTCTCCTTGCTGATTCTTCCCCCATCCGGTTCGAGCAGACCTGCGGCCATCTGCAGCAGTGTCGTCTTTCCCTCCCCGGAGGGGCCGACGACCGAGAGAATCGTTTGGGGAGGTATATCCAGCGAAAAGTGATCAAAAACCACATTGTGCCCGTATCGCTTGCTTATCTCGAGGAACTGCATGGCACCCCCCTCGCATCAAGCAATCGCTTCAGGCGCGCACAGCACAGCACCAACGCATCAAACAACAGGTCTCCGACTGCGGTGAGCAGGATGGCAATCAGCGTCCAGGAGAGCACCAGGTCGGTCTGCAGCTGCACCTGCGCAAGTTGCATCCGTGCGCCCACCCCATACTGGGGAACGGTCAGGACTTCGGCTGCAATCACCACCTTCCATACCATGGACAAGGCGGTTCTCGACCCGGCGATGAACCAGCTGGTCATCGATGGGATGACAAAATGAACCAACTTGTCGGAGAACCTGAAATCATAGAGGCTGCACATCTCCTCAAGATTGTGGTCCAGCTGTCTCACCCCCATCTCAATCTGCACATACATGACGGGGAAACCCATCAAAAAGGCAGAGAAGAGGGGAACGGTCCCACTGGAGAACCAGATGAAAGCAAGCAGGATGATGCTCATTACCGGAATGGCTTTGACCGTGGTCACAAAGGGCCGGAGTGCAATGCTCACGTAGTCATATCTACCTGCAAGCACGCCGACCACAGTGGCACTGAACACGATGATCAGAAAGCTTTGCAACGCTCGCAAGGCCGTTGCCAAGATATTGTGAGCAAAGGGAGGCTGGGCAATGAGCGTACGCAACGCATGCACCACAGGAGGAATGCCAGGAAGCAGAATCTGACTATCGAGCAACATCGAACCTGCCTGCCAAATCAGCAGGAGCAGGAGCGATGAGACAAGAAGCACCAGATTCCGCTTTATCCTTTGCATACACGCACCTTAGAAAAACAGGTCGTCACCAGGAACAGATCCCCCTATTGCAGCGGGGCTGAATGAGTGCAGGAAGCTGTAGTAAGCCAGAACGGCTTGTTTTGCTTCAGAACTGGGAACAAAGACCAGATTGCAGTACGGAATCGCAGGGGTGGCCATGGCAGCTGCCATGATGCCAGCTTTCTCAATCGCCTTTCCTGCTTCCTGGGGATTTGCATTTACCCAAGCCACCGACTTCTCATAGGTGGAGAGGACAGTCGCAAGCGCACGAGGATGATTCTTCATGAATGCCTCACTCACCACCAGCACCGTCATCGGGTAGGTTTCAAAACCGGACAAGCTGCTGTAGAGTTCCTGTACATCCAGGACCTCGGCAGCCTTCGCACTCTTGCCCAAGATCATGGAAACAAACGGCTGGGGCAACATGGCAAGCTTCACCTTGCCGGCAATCACCATCTGGGCAAGCTGTGCAGGTGCTGCAATCGAATAATCGAGCACGACGTCCTTGCCTGCCTCCAGACCTGCCTGCATGAGCAGAAGCTGGCTCATCTGATCAGGTGTTGAGCCCGCTCCGGGGACATGGACCGTCTTTCCAAGCAAGTCGTCCACACCCTGGACAGATCCATCGCTGGAAAGGACACTGAGCATGCCGTTTCCGATGACTGCAGCCAGCTTCACCTTAAGTCCCCGGTTATACAGGGTTGAAGCAAGGTTTGAGGGAAGCGCAGCAAAATCCAACTCCCCATTGGCCAAACGGGCAATGACCTCGTTCGGTGATGGGAACACCTGAAGATTCACCTTCAGCTCATCACTGATTTTTCCCCCGTTCTCAGCAAGAGCCACTGAAGCAAAGCCGGTAGGACCAGCCATGACGGCAAACTGAACCTCCAACGGCTGAGCAACCTGGACTTCGGAAACCGGTTGGGACCCAATTGTCCCAAGCACCAAGAGCATCACCACAAGAACACCAACGATTCGTTTCATTGTCTATCTCCCAATAAGGAGAGGGGGATATCCCCCTCCTCTTTATTTCTTCAATTTTCCACCACAATACGGAAATACCGCTTCTTTCCCGCTCTGAGAATCATCTCATCAAAGTCATCGAGGAACGTGCAGTCAATGAGAGCCTTCGGATCATCGATCCGTGTCTCACCGATCCATGCACCGCCACCGTTCACCAAGCGTCTCGCATCGCTGTTGGTAGCGGCGAGATCGGTCTTGCTGAACAGCTCGAGCACAGGAATCCCTGCTTCCAGAACCGACCTTTCGAGGGTAAGGGAGGGCATGCCCTCACGGCCTTCCTGCCCAAGATTTGCTCCTTGGAACATAGCCTTGGCTGCAGTACGGGCCTTCTCAGCCTCTTCCTGACCATGGATGATCAGAGTCTGCTCATAGGCAAGCCGCTCCTTGGCCTCATTGATGTTCACACCCTCGCCCTCATACTGTGCAATCTCTTCCAAAGGGAGGAAGGTGAACAGCTTGAGGAACTTCACCACATCGGCATCATTGACATTGCGCCAGTACTGGTAGAAATCGTAGGCGCTGAAGAGCTCGGGATCAAGGAAGACCGCGCCCTTCTCACTCTTGCCCATCTTGTGGCCGTCAGCACGGGTGATCAGGTTGAAGGTCAACCCGTAACACTCATTGCCGCCCATCTTGCGAATCAGCTCGATGCCGCTGACAATGTTGCCCCACTGGTCGTCCCCACCGATCTGAAGGCGGCATCCTTGGTCCTTGTTCAGGACATAGAAATCATACGACTGCAGAAGCTGGTAGTTGAACTCAATGAAACTGAGCCCCCGTTCGAGGCGCTGCTTGTAGGATTCGAACGTCAGCATCCGGTTGACCGAGAAATGCCTGCCGATCTCCCTGAGGAACGTGATGTAGTTCAGGTCGGTCAGCCAGTCGGCATTGTTGAGCATGACAGCCTTGCCCATACCATTTTCGGGATGCTCGGAGAAATCCACGACCGTCCCCAATTGGTCCTTGATGGACTTGCAGTTTTCGGCAACTTGCTCAGGAGTGAGCATCTTGCGCATCTCGGTTTTTCCCGAAGGATCGCCGATCATGGCCGTTCCCCCACCCACCAGTGCAATGGGATTGTGTCCTGCCAATTGCAGATGATGCATGGCAAAAAACGGAACCATATGCCCGATGTGCAGGCTCTTGCCTGTCGGGTCAGCCCCGACATAAAAGGTGACCTTCTCCTTGTCCATGAGGTCACTGAGTGCGTCCATATCCGTACATGCCTTGATGAACCCACGGTCCATCAAGGTCTTCAATGCATTGTTCATCCTACCGCTCCACCCGCTTGTACTCCTTGGTGGCCTGCTTGATGGTGGCCACAAGGTCTGAGATCGAAACCCTGGTCTGCTCCATGCTGTCGCGCAGGCGCAGGGTCACCGTGTTGTCCTCAAGTGTCTGATAGTCAACGGTGACACAATACGGGGTGCCGATCTCATCCATACGCCGGTATCTGCGGCCGATTGCTCCGCTGACATCATAGAAGGTGGAGAAATCCTCACGAAGATCCTTTTCCAGCTTGGAAGCGAATTCGGCAATGCCGTCCTTCTTCACCAAAGGCAGGACAGCCACCTCAACAGGGGCAAGACGGGGATGGAAGTGAAGTACGGTGCGGACATCGCCACCTTCAAGCTCTTCCTCGTCATAGGCATCGCTGAGCGCCATCAGGACATTGCGGGTAAGGCCTGCAGAGGTCTCCACCACATACGGGATGTACCGCTCGTTGGTCTCGGGATCGAGATAGGTCATCTCCTTGCCGCTGAAGGTCTGGTGCTGGGTCAGATCATAGTCGGTGCGGCTGTGCACTCCCTCCAGTTCCTGCCAACCCATCGGGAAGAGGAATTGGATGTCATACGCATCCTTTGCATAGAAGGCAAGCTCATCCGGCCCATGCTGATGCCACCTGAGGCTGCTCGGCTTGATGCCCATCTTGTGATAGAACGCCATCCTCTGTTCTCTCCAGTAGGAGAACCAGGACTCATCACTGCCGGGCTTGCAGAACCACTGCATCTCCATCTGCTCAAATTCGCATGAGCGGAAGATGAAATTCTTGGTGGTGATCTCATTGCGGAACGACTTTCCAACCTGGGCGATGCCAAAAGGAATCTTCACGCGGCTGGAGGAAACAACATTCTTGAAATCCACGTAAATGCCCTGGGCGGTCTCAGGCCTGAGATAGATGGTCGAACTGGCATCGGCATTGGCACCAATGTGGGTGGCAAACATCAGATTGAAGTTTCTCGGCTCGGTGAAGCTGTCCTTCGTACCACAAGTCGGACAGGCACCGTTGAGGTCAATCTGGTCGGCACGGAAGCGGGACTTGCATTGCTTGCAGTCGACCATGGGGTCACTGAAATTGGAGACGTGACCACTGGCTTCCCATACGCGGGGATGCATCAGGATGGAAGCATCGAGGCCCACGATGCCATCGTGGATCTGGGTCATCTCCTTCCACCAGAAATCGCGGATATTGTTCTTCAGCTGCACACCCAATGGGCCGTAATCATACGCACCGTTCAGGCCTCCATAGATTTCGCTCGACTGGAAAATAAACCCACGCCGTTTGCACAAGGAGACAATCTTGTCCATCGTTACTTCTGCCATTTACAGTACCTCTCTCTTCAGTATAGCCAATGCGTTTTCTATGCGTGCACATGTCTTGTCCTGCCCAAGCAGGCCAATGGAATCAAACAAGGGGAGACTGACGGTGCTGCCCGTAAGCGCAACACGAATCGGCATGAAGATGGCATTCACCTTCACCCCGAGCTCCTCGGCAAGGCCCGTCAGTTCCTCTTCGATCAGATGGGGCTCTGTTCCCTCTGCAAATCGCTTCGCAAGCACTTCGTACGCTCTCTTCAGGGCTTCATACGCCATAGGCAACTGCACACCCTTGGCAGCGAACAAAGAGACATCCTCGTACTTCGGTTCCTCAAACAGGAAACGGCTGAGCTCAACCACATCGCCAAGCACCTTCAGCCTTTCCTTCACCACTGCTGTCAGGCTGGCCATCTTCTGTTTCGCATCATCAGAAAGCGGCAAGGTGAGAAAGCCTGCATTGACAAGATACGGCAGCAGGAGAGCAAAAAGCTCATCATCCCCCTTCTGGCGGATGTACTGGCCATTGAACCAATCGAGTTTCTTGTAGTCGAACACACCGGGAGCCTTGTTGATCTTCTCAAGGCTGAACACCTCTTCAAGATCTTCCTTGCTGAAGAACTCCCGCTGTCCATCATAGGACCAACCCACCAGGCTCACATAGTTCATCAGGGCTTCGGGGAGATATCCCTTTTCCCGGAAATCCCGGACCGAAGTCGAACCATGCCGCTTGGAAAGCTTCTGTCCGTCCTTGCCCATGACCATGGGTAGGTGACAGTACAAAGGAGGCTCCCAACCGAACGCTTCATACAGCAGGATGTGAAGCGGCCCTGAGGGAATCCACTCCTGGGCGCGCATGATATGGGTGATGCCCATCATATGATCGTCGATGACGTTTGCCAGATGGTAGGTGGGAAACCCGTCGCTTTTCAGCAGGACAGGGTCTGGGCTGACATCACGGTTTCGTCGGGTGATATCCCCCATCAAAACATCGGTGAACGTAGTCTTGCCCTCGGTAGGGACCTTGAGACGAATCACCGGCTTGATGCCTTGCTTCTCATATTCGGCACGTTCTTCTGCACTCAGATGGCGACAGTGCCGGTCATAGCCTTGCACCTCGCTCTTGCTCTCCTGTTGCTGCTGGCGCATCTGTTCCAGTCGTTCGGGACTGCAGTAGCAGTAATAAGCTTTCCCATCACGGACCAACTGTTCGGCATACTGCTTGTACAGGTCGAACCGTTCACTCTGGATATAGGGGCCGTACGGGCCACCCACCAAGGGACCTTCGTCCCAGTTGATACCAAGCCAACGCATGGTGTCGTACAAATCCTGCAAGGACTCATCACTGTACCGTTCACGGTCGGTGTCCTCAACACGCAGGATGAATTTTCCTCCGTTTGCACGGGCGAAAAAATAGTTGAACAAGGCAGTGCGCACTCCACCAATATGTTGCAGACCTGTCGGCGAAGGGGCATAGCGTACTCGTACTTCCATCAGGATACACTCCTCTCAATGGTACTGTTGTATCGCAAAACAAAGATTATTACAACACGGAGAAGCCTGTGGGCAACATCTCTCTGTACACCTGTCCAAAGGGGAAGGCCGAGTGGGGTCCTTGGGTTGACCACCTGCCCCTATTTCGATACTGTACACTCAATTGAATCTTGGAGGAACATCCTGACACCTAATGCATTCCCGTTCATCTTTGCTGGGGAGAGCACCTTCCTTGCAAAACTATTCAGACTTCCTGTAGGCCTGTTCACAACCTTCTATACATCCCGTTTTCTCAACCCGATCGGAGCCTTGCACCAAAGCTCAGTGGAGTACCTGTTTCTCCTCTTCTCCCTGCTCAGCCTGTTGATGGCTTGGTCTGCTCACCGCTCCTGTACAAAACGCTACCACGCGGAGCACACCATCCTGGTGGAGGACATCCTGTCACATGACGAATTCCTCAAGCTGAAGACCTTCCGTCACCATACCAACCATATTTATGATCATGCCCAACGGGTTTCCTACCTCTCCTATCGCATCAGCAAGGCGCTTGGCCTGAATTTTCGGGCAGCTGCACGGGGAGGCCTTCTGCACGACTTCTTTCTCTATGATTGGCGTGAGCGCAAAGCTACCGATGAAAAACGCTCCTCACACGGCAAGGAACATCCGTACATCGCACTTAGGAATGCCCAGACCTATTTTGAAGTGGATGCACGTGAAGAAGACATCATAACCAAACACATGTTCCCCAAGACACTCCAGCTGCCACGCTACCCCGAAAGTGTTGTGGTAAGCCTCAGTGACAAGATAAGCGCCATATACGAGTACCTGGCTCGGCCCTAGCGCTCCCCTTCCAACCAAGAAACAACGGCCGCCATAGCCTGGTTCTGGGCATCCAGATTCTTGTCATAGGGCATCAGGTGCCCGATATCCTCGATATGAAGATGTTTGTTCACACCCTTCTGGCGATCCGTGACCAGTTTGGAAGCCTCGACGGGAATCGTCAGGTCCAGCCCCCCGCTGATGGACAGCGTATCGGCAGCAAGATGGTCGATAGAAGCTACAGCCTGCCTTCTGACACGCTCAAGCTCCCACAAGCCCTTCGGGAATTGGTAAGACCAGTATTCAGAGCCAAGGTATGCATCATCACCCTCATCTCCCTCATAATAGAACCTATAATCAGGATCCGGTTGCCAGCTCTTCTTGGTTCGCTTGACGAAGAACCTGAGGAACCGCAAGGTACTCACCGGTAAATCCGGGATGACAAGTGCCGGAGCCAGCAGCACCAACTGGTCGCTCGCAAATGCATCGGCAATGATGGTGGCTATCGCACCACCCATCGAGTGGCCGACCACCGACACATTCTCATAGCGTTGGGCCAGGTAGGCATAGGCATCGTAGGCCGTACCGATCCAGTCTTCAGCCTTGCTTGCCAGAAAATCGGCAGAGCTGGTGCCATGACCTGGGTAGCGGGGGCAGTAGACATCGAACCCCTTTTCATACAGATCAAGGCCCGGCCGGATCAGCTCTCCTGGATAGCCGGTGTAACCGTGGCAGAGAAGCACTGCCTTCTGGACCGGTTCGGGATGGATCATGGCCCAAGGCCGGGCACAGGCACGCACCGCCGCCTTATCCTGATAATGATGTGCATTCCAAGCTGGAACCATATAGGTTATCTGCATGCTCTCCCCCTACCAACTCTGCTTGAGCAGATTCAAAAGATCTATGCGGCTTCGTACCTTCGTCTTGCTGTATATGTTGGCAACATGGTTGTTCACCGTGTTTGCGCTGATCCCCAGCTGGGTTGCCATTTCCTTGTTTGTAAGTCCTTTGCTGATCAATTCAATCACGGCAAACTCACGCTCGGTTATATGGTACTCCTCCAAATCCTCCAGCACAAGCTGTTTTGGCTTCAGCTCCCCTTCCCTGCCCAAACGGACAAACTCCATGAAGAGGAAGACCATGATCGTGATGGAAAGAGCAAGGAAATAGATGCCGAACAAAAGGCTCTTCACCGAAGGGAAGAACAGTGCCACCAAAATGGCCGGCACCATGGCAAAGCTGACAATGATGATGGTGATCGCTGACGCCCGTGCAGTTTTGTTCGCAATGGAATTGAGATTACGGAGCATGACGGACAGGCAAAAACCCACCACAAACACAAAGACCAGCAACATCACCTGGTCAAGAACAAGGTTGTTGGTGACCTCCCGGGCAATGCCCAGAGCAAGATATGCTGCAGCCAAGCCGAAAAACAGGGCCTTGTAGGGTTGTCTCCACGGCTGGGCTATCACCCACGTGGTGAAATACGGTATGAACACGATGAGGAAGGTGAGATTCCCTATCACCACCGCAGCAATGCTGTAGGTGATGATCTGGTAGGCCAATCCGGAGAGGAATACCTTTGACATGGTCTGCAAGGCAAGAAGCATCATGCACCCCAAGAGGGATGCATGACAAACAATGAAATAGGTTGCCCACCGCTGCTTGTTGGCGAGGCGGTAGACAATGGCCAGCGCCAACGTCATGCAACCAAGCGCGAAAGCCAGCATGTAGACAAGCAAGTGGAGTCCATTCACCTCGTTACCCGTTCTTCCTGCTCAAGCCCAGCTGTTTCTGGTTGTGGGTCAAATCGGCAAGACCGCAGATCTCGGTGATGTCGTTGAGCATCGCAACCATGTTGGTAGGGGCCAAGCCGAGCTTGGGAGTGACCAGACTGCTGTAGGAAGCGGCATTGACCGCTGCCTTCGACTTTGCACTGTAAAGACGCAGGTGCAGATAACTCCCCTCGCCCAACAGATAGGATGCAGCGGAAGAGAAGGAAGGAAACTGCTTTGCAAGTGCTGCTTCAATCATCGACTGATCACCCACAAAGCCCTTCGGGGCCTGCAAGTGCAGAAGGTACCACAACGGCAGGGATGGGTTGTTCCAAGCAAGCTTCACTTTCTTCTGCTCTGCATAAACTTGGAGAGCCTTCACCTGTTGGACGGTCGCTTGCACATCTGAAAGTCCGAACACCACCCACGCACTGTTGTATCCACCACTGGTCCGCAATCTGCTGGTGAGCAGGATCAGGTGCTCCAGATCCTTGTAGTCACGCTCCCAAACCACCGTCATGTTCGAATACCGGCAGTCCTTGCGCATTTGGGAGAAGTAGAGAGCCTCAGCTTCTGTTGCCGTCACCAGCAAAACGGTCTGGCGAGGTTGCTGTGAAATTCGTTTGCGTGCCATCAGTTCTCCTCCTTCGAGCCGACAAAGCTGAACTCCGAAAGAATCGGCAGAGCCCCGAAGGCTCCATTCATGTACTGGCTCTGGGTCTTGTCCTTGCTTCGCGAATACTTGAAGTTAGCCAAACTGAAATAGACGGTGGCGCTTTCGCTGTTCTTTTCAGCAAAATACACACCATCCCTTCTCAGGAGCCCCGGCCTGAGCAATGAGGGGTTGCAGTCGACCACCAACATCTGGGAACCGTAGCCAATATTGCTCTGCTCGAAGATCTCGACGATATGACACAGAGCATTGGGGTGCAACAGCATGCCGAAGTCATCAATGACCAGGGTCTTGTTCTTCGTGAAGCTCTCAAAGAATGCAGCTCCCATCAGGCACAGACGCCTCAGGCTCAAGCTTTCCAAGGAAAAGAACGAAGCATAGTGCTGGGTTACATTGGTATGGACGAAGATAAGACGGTCATCCTTGACACGGATGTCACGGATATCGGTGATGTCCACGCTCCAAAGGAAGTTGATGAGCTGCTGGACCCATTCAGGGTGCTCTGTCAGCTGGCTGATCAAATACTTCTCACTGATGTTCGAAACGCCCATGGGCAGAAGGTGCAGTGAATCGCTGAGCCAGCCATACAGCTTGAGGGTAGTCTCCCCACCTTTTTGTGCAGCCGCACCAAGGAAGGAGTGCTTCTCATCAATCTTTCCTACCAACCGCTTCTTTTCTCCCCGATACATCTTGCCCCAGCGATAGGTATAGGTGAGGGTCTGGTCATCAAGCAAGAGGCTCTTCTCGTCAAGGAGGCGTTCAAACATCAGCTTCTTGGACCTGCCGATGATATGGAACAGGGACTCCTCCACAACTTTCTCCCTGTCGGCTACCAGCGTATACTGGGCGATGGTAGGCTCTCCGGTCTCTTCATCGCGCTCAACCAGCACCCGGATGATGATGGTTGCCGGTTGGCCCTTCTCCTCCGAGTACGCAAAAGACGTTCCGCTGAGAATCTGCAAGGGATTTTCTGTCTCCTCGGAGCAACAGACAATAGCCTTGAGAGCCTCCAGAGCACGTACAAACGAACTTTTTCCCGCTCCGTTGGGCCCGACAATGGCGGCTGTCTTGATGATCTTCAGCTTGTCGTTGACTTCGACCACCTTAGATTCGGGAAACCGGTTGTCCCTGACAGCTTCAAACGAAATCGTCTGAGCCGACTTCACGGACTTGAAGTTCGCAATAGTCATATCCAGCAGCATGCGCTACCTCCTCATTCACCCATTCGGGTGGAATTACCAAAGATTCTCCATGCGCTGGGCTACCTGCGGCCAATCGGCCAAGGCTTGCACCAATCGCAAAGGAAGGGTCTCATCGCCATGATTATCAGTTGCTATCACATCAATCAGGTCAAGTTTCAAATAGGGAAGAGAGTCACCATTCTCCACAGCTTCCACGTTGCTCTGGAGCAAGCAGCCCATCTGTTTCAGCTGTGCAAGCAACGGACTTTTCGGCTCAAGCCAGCGATACCGCTCGACATGGGCCAGAATGGGGACCAAACCCTGGTTCAGGACTCCCTCAAGCCGTTCAAAGAGCCTGGGAGGAGGCAAGGAGAGTCCAAACTCCACCAAAGCATACCGCCCTCCGATGGGAAGGCTCTTCAGCTCATCCTGTTCACCGACATACAATTCACTGCCCAGGTAGGTCACCAAGCCCAAGGAAGATGCCACTTCCTGGGCCCATTGGTATGTAGATCTCAGGTTTGCAACATTGGTGGTCACATAGGGGTTGTAGATATGGGGGGTGAAAGCGATGGTAGTGATGCCACTCTCAGCATAGAGGGTGAGCATTCGGGAAAATTGTTCAACAGAAACATACCCGTCATCAATTTCAGGAAGGAGATGACAGTGAAGGTCACAAACACCCATGAAGATACTCCTTTCACCCGATTATATCCGCATTCATGAAAATGTGAAAGGATAAAAGGAGCTCATTCAGGATTGGGGCCATCAATATTCGATCATTGCCTGCGCTTTGCGGCCATCTTTCGCCAAATGGTGCTTGATGCAACCCAGTTCGCTGACCATGTCGGCTAGTGCTATGAGCCGGGAAGGGGCATCGCGGCCGGTTATGACCAGATGGGGAAAGCCTTCCTTTGCCTTGTGGTCGGAGAGCCAAGTGCAGATCTCCTCAGTATCGAGATAGCCCAATGAGAGGGTGTAGGTGAACTCATCAAGCACAATCAGATCGTAGGAGGCACTGCTTATCCAGCGCTTCACCTGTTCCCAGCCCTGTTTGGCCAGCTGTGCATTGAGCTTGTCATTCTCACCTTCCCAGGTAAACCCAGAGCCGAACTGTTTCCAGGTTACCCCAAGCTTCACCAGGCTTCGGTACTCGCCCGAGTCGAGCTTCTGGGGATCCTGCTTGATGAATTGGGCAACCAGACATCGGGCCCCATGGCCAAGAGCTCTTGCCACCTGTCCCATTGCGGCACAGGTTTTTCCCTTTCCATCACCGGTGTACACCAAGATCAAGGAAGAATCATGAGTTGCTTGCATTCCGTTTACTCCATCACCATGTACTGGGTCATGGTCACCCCTTGGCCATCACGGTTCAAATCCCCGGATATCTGGCGCTCAGCCTTCTTCTGCCCACTCAGTGCTTCCTGCATGCGCAGCAGTGCGTCGTGTGCCTGTTGTGAAGCGGTGCTGTGGTAGACCTTACTCATCAGTTCAACCGCCTCGTCCATGCGGCCAAGGGCTTCCAGAAGAAGGGCTGCATTGTAACCGCTGGGGATATGACCCTGCTCTTCCCAAGTTTCCAGGAAGAGCGCATATGCATCTGCATAGGAAGATTGGCGAACCAGCTTGTACGCTGGCTCCACTTCCTTGCGTTTGGGCTTGTTTCCCAGCAACGGCAATTGCGACAGCTGATAGCTGGGTGCCAATTGGCCTCCGATGGTCGGGGAGAATCTAGTGAGGATCTGCTCGAACAAGGGGGCAAAGGAGGGTGCGTGACCACTTGCATACCGGCGTTCGTCGCGGTAAGCCCCTACGGTACCCGTGTCAAAGAGGTAGATGCGTGTCCCTATCTTGGTTTCCCGCTCCTGCTTGTCGGTGAAGCTCTTGCTCAAGAGGATGCGATTCTGCGAAATATCCAGCAACGAGTAGGTCAGGGAGAGGGTTGCCTTCTGGATCAGGTAATACTCCCGTGAAGTCACCTTCTCGTAGTGCAGGGTCCCCTCGGTCACGTACGTGCGGACATCCCTGCCCACAATGCTCTCTTCCATATCCAGATAGGTGATGTCACTGACCAGCAGCGCCTGCACCCCTTTTGCATTCAGCAAGCCCTGCACATCCTCCCCGACTGAACCAAGGGAAACATACGCATCAGTGATGGAGGGAGGAAGCACGGAGAAGTACCCGGTCTGCCCGAGACTCTGCACAAGCATATCAGTTGCCAAATCCGCAACCTGGGTACCGATACTCAGCTCATACCCGCTGCTCAAGGTGAAATCCGTCTCCTGCAGTCCGCTGATCCATGGGCTGAGCGGCCGGGCGGAGGGAAACTGGTAAGGAGAGACGGAGGCAACTGCGACGGAACGGAAGTCACTCAGGTCAACCTCACCAGGAACCAGATGGCGAACCGAAACACTGGTTGCGCAGGAGGTGAGCATCACCACCAGTAAGAACAGGGAAAGAAGCAGGGAAGTACGTTTCATTCAGCACCCCTTTTTGCCAGCTCATACGAGGCGGCCGTTTCCAATGCCCTCACCATACCTGTCTCATCGGCAAGGCCTTTTCCTGCAATATCGAACGCGGTGCCATGATCGACACTGGTTCTCAGGAACGGGAGGTTCCAAGTGATGGAGATGGTCTGATGGAAGTCCAGTGTCTTTGCAGCGATGTGCCCCTGGTCATGATACAAGGAGATGACTGCACGATACTTGCCCATCCGTGTCTGGTAGAAGACCGAGTCTGCCCCGATGGGCCCTACCACGTCAATACCACGTGCCCGAGCTTCTGCAATGGCCGGCTCCACGCTGGTAAGTTCCTCATCCCCGAACAAGCCATGCTCGCCGCAGTGGGGGTTCAACCCCGCTACTGCCAAACTGAGGCTTTGGTCAAAGGCTGCATGGTTCTTGGTGATGGCGTCACATGTCTCGATCGTATTCAGCAGGCTCTCCTTCGTCACGGCATCACAAGCCTTGCGCAATGAGAGGTGACGGCTATGGAAGAAAATCTTCAGACCAAGGGTGTCGAACATCGTCACAGCCGAAGCGGAACCGCTCAGTGCAGAGAGGATTTCCGTATACCCGATGTGTTCGATTCTTGCTGCCTTGAGTGCCTCCTTGTGCAAGGGAGGGGTGACAATTGCATCGGCATACCCTTGCCCAACCAGACGGACAGCAGTCTCTGCCGAGAGGTAGGCGGCCCTCCCGCACATTGCGCTGATGGTCCCATAGGAAAAATGGTTCATGTCCACCACATTCTGCGTATAGAGGATACGTCGGCTGTTTGCTGCAAGTGCCCGCTCAAGGCCCGAATCATCGCTGACCACCGAATCGAAATCGGCTACGAGACCGAGGTCGGACGCCACCTTGGAAAAGACCGGTTTGTCCCCGATCACCACTACGCCGACCTGTTCATCAAGCGCTGCACGGCGCAGGGCTTTGAGTATGATTTCAGGTCCGATTCCTGCAGGATCCCCAAAGGGGACGGCCAGATAGAGAACAGTTTTCTTCATAACCGCATCATACCAACACCATCTGGACCTGTCCAGAGAACCTGCCTGACGCAACGCATTGACAACCGCACTACCTTCACTTACTGTTGTAGGTAGTGGGACACTTATTTTTGGAGGCAAGGAGTACGGCATGGCGAAATACCGTGATGAGGAAGATGAGCTCGATGATGAGGAAGATCGTTATTTCAGCAGGCTTGAGGATGAGGAAGATGCCTATCTTGCTGATCTGTACGACGCACCGGAGGTAATTGACTTCGGTGATGATGATGACGAAATCCTTGAGGATGAGGAAGACGATGATGAACTGCTTGACGATGGGTTCATGGTCGAAGGTGACGAATCCTTTGAGGATGTATTTTTCGACGAGGATGACGAATTCGACGATCTGGAAGATGAAGACACGCTCTGAACCTTGATTTCCTGAGCTTTTGCAGCCTCTTGGATGGTACCATCCAGGAGGCTTTTTTTCCCATGCGAGGTCAAAATCCGAAAAAACCATGATGTTTCTATGCAAAGATACTTGCACAACCCAAACGTTTCTGCTTATAGTAACATCATCACAGAGGAGAGAGACCATGAAACGAAGTACCATCATCCTTGTCCTGTTGCTTGCCTTGGTTGGCAACCTTGTTGCACAGCCCACCGCAGAATCAGATGCAAAACCGTATGCAATCGGAATTTCCAAGATGATGAGCCACCCGGCCCTCGACGCAATCGAGCAGGGAATCATCGACCATCTGAATACCACCGACCATCAGATCACCTATGACCTGCAGAATTGCAATGCAGAAATATCCACAGCCATAGCCATTGCACAGAAATTCAAGAGCGACAAGAAGGATCTTGTCATCGGCATTGCCACCCCTCCTGCCCAGGCTTTGGCCCAGGTCATAACCGACAAGCCGGTGGTCTTCGGGGCCATCACCGACCCCTTGGCCGCTGGTCTGGTGGCAAATTACGACAAGACCGAAGAGACCAATATTGCCGGTATTTCGGACCTCAACCCCCTGCGCCTCCAGCTGGAGACCTACTTCAGGATCGTGCAACCCAAGCGACTGGGCATGATCTATACCAGCAGTGAGGCAAATGGCGTTGCACAGATGGAACTTGCCAGGAAAATCTGCGAAGACAACAATGTAACCTTCGTAGCAGCGGCGGTGAGCAACTCAGCAGAGGTGAAAATGGCCGCCCAGTCCATCATTGACCGCATTGATGCCATGTATGTGGCCATAGACAACACCGTGGTCAGTGCCATCCCCTCGGTCAGCGAGGTGTGTGCAAAAGCGGGCATCCCTCTCTTCAATACCGATACGACCAGCAGCCGGAATATCGACTTCCTGATGAGCTGGGGCTTCGATTACTACACCGTCGGCATAGAAACAGGAAAAGTCGTCGAGCGCATCCTCAATGGGGAAAAGCCGAAGGACATAGGGGCTGTCTTCTTCGAGGATCCTTCCCAATTTGAACTCTGGTTCAACCTGGATGTGGCCAAAAACCTGGGAATCACCATTCCCAACGACTTGTTGGAATCAGCAAAAGTCCTGATCCAGAACGGTCGGAAAGTTCCCTTCTCTTCCATCGTACATCCGTAGGCTGGATTGAAACGCCTGAACAATACTCCTTGTTTGAGCCTGCCTCCTGACCCGGGGCAGGCTCATCTTTTTCATACATTCATCAAACTCTGCATATTCTATGAATTAATATTCATCTAATTGCATAAACGGATTTACAAAAGAATGAAAGCGGGCTATAGTTTTGCAAACGAAAGGAATCACCCGTTTTGGAGGAACTCTGATGAAAACTACACATCGCTCTGCCTTGCTCGTACTCTTGATTGCCTTGCTTATCGCACTTCCCGCCTTTGGGGCCGGACAAGTCGAGAGCACAAAAGGAACCTATACGGTAGGCGTATCCAAACTGCTTGCTCACCCTGCCCTTGATGCAGCGGAACAAGGCTTGATGGATCATCTGGCCACAACCGGACTCTCCGTCTCCTATGATCTGCAGAATGCAAACGGGGATATCTCCACCGCTTCTTCCATCGCCCAGAAGTTCAAGAGCGACAAGGTCAGCGTTGCAGTCGGCATTGCCACCCCCTCGGCCCAGGCTCTTGCCCAGGTTTTCCCGGTCTCTTCTTCCACGTCGGTTGTCTTCAGTGCCGTCACCGATCCTGCCGAAGCCGGCTTGGTCGCTGCCAACATCGCGGGTGTTTCCGACATGAACCCTGTCGAAGAGCAGATCAAGCTTCTGATTGACATCACCGGAGCCAAGCGCATCGGCAACATCTATGCATCGGGCGAAGCAAACGCCGTGGTGCTCATGGAGCTGGCCAAGGCTGCCTGTGCAAAGTACGGCGTTGAATTCGTCTCTTCTGCAATCAGCAATTCCAGCGAAGTCAAGATGGCTGCCCAGACAATCATCGACCGTGTGGATGCCATCTATATTGCCACTGACAATGCAGTCATCAGCGCACTCGCTTCCGTTGATGATGTGACCACAAAAGCCGGCAAGGTACTCTTCAGTGCCGACCCCAGTGGGGTGGAAGGCCTGAATGCCATGATCGCTTGGGGCTTCGATTACTACAGCATCGGCATTGAGACCGGCAAGGTCATCGAAAGGATCCTCAAGGGAGAGAAAGCCGGATCGATCGGTACCGTGCATATCACCGATCCCACCAAGTTTGAACTGTGGTTCAATCTTGATACAGCCGCCAAGCTTGGCTATACTATCCCGCAGTCACTGCAGGATGCGGCAGCCGTGCTGATCAAGGACGGCAAGAAGATCTCCAACTAAGGTTTATCTTGGATTTTTTCCGCCGGACTTGCAGAAGGCCGGCGGTTTTTCTTGTGTAAGGGGTTTTACATGATTGAAGGAATTTTTGTCGATGGCCTGGTCTTTTCGCTCATGGTCATAGGGATTCTGATCTCGTACCGCATCCTGGATTTTGCCGACCTCACCTGTGACGGTTCGGTTGCCACCGGAGCTGCGGTTGCCACAATGGCCATTGTCGGGGGGTTCCCCATTTTCGTAGCATTGCTGCTTGCGTTCTTTTCTGGGGTGCTGGCAGGAATGGTTACCGCAGCCATCCACAACAAACTCAAGATCCCAGGGCTGCTGGCAGGTATCCTGACGATGACGATGCTCTATTCCATCAACCTCCGCATTCTGGGCAACAAGGCAAACGTACCCCTTCTCAGGGTTGAAACACTGTACTCAAAGCTTCCCCAGTCTCTCTCCTTCCTCCCCAGTGAATGGGCATCATTGGTCGGCACCCTGTTGGTTGTCCTCTTTGTGAAGGTTCTCATTGACATCTTCTTCCGCACCGACCTTGGCGTCAGCATGGGGGCCATGGGCGGCAACGAGCAGATGGTCATCAGCCAAGGCATCAATCCCGATATCCTCAAGCTGATGGGCATTGGTCTTTCCAACGGGCTGATTGCCCTCAGCGGAGGACTCCTGGCCCAATACCAGGGTTTTGCCGATGCAAACCTCGGACAGGGCATGGTGGTCCAGGGGCTGGCAGCCATCATGATTGGTGAGTTCCTCTTCTCCACAAACCGCATCAGCCTGCTCACCCTCAGGGCAATCCTGGGAGCAATCATCTACAAGGCGCTGATGTTCTTTGGAAGAAAGTATGGATATCTTGTGAACATCACTCCCAACGATTTCAAGCTGCTGACCGGTATCCTGGTCATTGCAAGCCTGTTCATTGCACAAACCCGCAGTGCTGCTTCCTCTGCCGGGGCAAAGAAAAAAGCCATCGCCCGCTCACAGGCAAAGCACACCGGCAAGGAGGAAGAACATGCTTGACCTACAGAACATCACCAAAGTTTTCTACCCGGGAACCGTCAACGAGAAGATGGCCCTGGACAATGTGAATCTCCATGTCAACAAGGGCGATGTCATTTGTGTCGTCGGCTCGAACGGATCGGGGAAATCCACCCTGTTCAACCTGATCAGCGGAACGTACCCCGT
>Ga0172377_10000807_pt1 | contig 30549 bp, 28 predicted proteins | sample Pumphouse3metaG_FD_119749 | JGI IMG/M metagenome (GOLD analysis project Ga0172377, IMG submission 119749) | Leachate microbial communities from a municipal landfill in Southern Ontario, Canada - Pumphouse #3 metaG | ecosystem: Engineered > Solid waste > Landfill > Unclassified | place: Canada... | reverse complement strand
ACTGTAAAAGTAATTGCCGATATAGTCTCTAGATACAATGTAGATGCTATTCACTTTGACGATTACTTTTACCCCTATCCCATCCCATTCGAAGAGTTTCATGACGATGCTTCATTCACAAAATATAGTAAAGAGCAGGGATTTGAATATTGGGAAAAAGGAGATTGGAGGCGAAACAACGTTACAACACTAATCAAAGCATTAAACGATACAATAAAAGCTATAAAACCATGGGTTAGATTTGGAGTTAGCCCATTTGGAATCCACCGTAATCTCAAAGATACACCAGATAGTAGCGGGAGTAAAACAAATGGACTATCTAATTACGATCAACTTTACGCCGATGTTCTTTTATGGGCAAAAAATGGCTGGATAGATTACAACGTCCCCCAACTATATTGGAAAATAGGGCACCCAGCAGCCGACTATAAAACACTTATTGAGTGGTGGAATAAATACAACCCCAAAGGGCACCTCTACATAGGTCAAAGCATAGGTACTTTTACAGAACCAGACTTAAACAATCCATCCAAAACTCAATTCGATGCTAAAATGAAACTAGTTAGAGAGCTGCAAAATGTTCATGGAAATGTATGGTGGCCCGGATGGAGCGTAGCCAAAAATAGAGATGGAATAGCAGACTCTCTCTCTAAAAACTACCAAAAAGAGCTTGCACTAATACCAGCATATAAAAATTTAGATACTATTCCCCCTAAACCCATTAAAAAGCTAAGATATAACAAAGGGGAAATTACTTGGGAAGAAGATAAAAGTAAAGATCCAATGCAACAAGCTCAATTCTACGCTGTTTATAGATTCCCAGAAGGTGTAGAGAAAGATATTAGCAACAATAAATATCTAGTCAAAATTATTGACCAAAATAAATTTAAACTAAACGAAAACAGATTGAAGAGAGGCTCCTATTTCTATATTATAACAGCAATTGACAGGTGTAGAAACGAAAGCATAGAGTCTAAATCTTTGAAAATTGAGCATTAGCAATTTATTATTGCGGATTGAGACCAATTTAGTAAATTTGCCGCCAACTTATTATATACTATTTAACAGTAATGACTAATTAAGATGAAAAAGATAATTTCATTTTCGCTATTTTTGATAATTGGCCTTGTTCTCTCACAACTACTTCCTGCTCTAGGAAATAGCTATGAAACAGTTAAATCAACCACTAATATATTATTATATATATGTTTAGCATATATAATGATTAATGTTGGGCGCGAATTTGAGCTTGACAAACCAAGATGGAAGAGTTATGTAAACGATTACTTTATTGCCATGGGTACAGCTGCATTACCATGGATATTAGTAGCTTTTTACTATGTTCTTATACTTCTTCCTATGGAGTACAACACTAGTTGGGAAGCTTGGAAAGAGAGTCTTTTACTTAGCCGTTTCGCAGCTCCAACCTCGGCTGGTATTCTTTTCACAATGTTAGCAGCTATAGGGCTTAGAACAAGCTGGATATATAAAAAAATTCAAGTCCTTGCCATTTTTGACGATTTAGACACAATTTTGCTTATGATTCCTCTACAAATTGCAATGATAGGGATGAAGTGGCAGATGGGAGTAATTGTAATAGTAGTATCAATCTTACTTTATTGGGGATGGCAGAAAATGGGAAAGCTAAACTTAAGACAAGACTGGAGCTCCATCCTCACATTTTCAATTATAATTGTTGCGATAATATGGGCCATAGACTACATTACTGCCTCTCTTTTTGGGGAAGATGGGAAGATACATATAGAGGTTTTACTTCCTGCATTTGTCCTTGGGATGGTAATGAAAAATGTGCATATAGATAATAAATTGGAAAGAACAGTAACAAGTAGTATCTCTTTATTATTCATGCTTTTAGTTGGGCTTAGCATGCCAGCATTTATTGGTAAGTATGCAATTATTGGAGGAGCCAATAGCGGAGCAACTATTCTTGGAAGCCAGCCTATGATCTCTGCAAAGATGATTATTATTCACGTTTTAATAGTTTCGCTCATATCTAATATTGGGAAAATGGTTCCAGTTTTGTTTTACAGAGAGAGGCTCATAGAGGAGCGCCTAGCTCTCTCTATAGGAATGTTCACAAGAGGCGAAGTTGGTGCTGGTATTATTTTCATAGCATTAAGTTATAATATAGGTGGCCCTGCATTAATAATTTCTGTACTTGCATTGGTACTAAATTTAATCCTAACAGGTTTTTTTGTAGTTTGGGTTAAAAAGCTAGCTCTTAGGGCTGCATTGAAAAGAGAAAACGGGAACTAAAAAAGTTAATAAAGATTTTATCGTAGTAATATGAAAACAGATAGTCAAAAGAGAATTAAAGTAGCAGAACTCCTTAAAAAAGACCCAGGTTGTTCTGTTATAGCTAAAGGATGGGTAAGAACAAAAAGAGGTAATAAAAAGGTTTCATTTGTTGCTCTAAACGATGGTTCTACCATTAAAAATATACAGATAGTTTTTGACTCCTCCATTTTCAATGACGAGACACTAAAAATTATTACCACAGGAGCATGTATTGCTGTAAAAGGCGATTTAACAGCATCTATAGGTGGCGGACAATCTGTAGAGATTCAAGCGAAAGAGGTTGAAGTATATGGAACAGCATGCCCTAACACATACCCCCTACAAAAAAAGGGACACACTATGGAGTTCTTAAGAGAGATTGCTCACTTAAGACCCAGAACAAATACCTTTGGAGCTATATTAAGGATAAGACATGCAATGGCATTTGCCATCCATAAATACTTTAATAACAAAGGCTTTAACTACCTACACACCCCTATTATTACAGCATCAGATGCAGAGGGAGCCGGAGCTATGTTCCAAGTTACAACTCTAGACCTAAATAATCTACCTAGGAGAGAAGATGGAGCCATAGATTACTCCCAAGACTTTTTTGGCAAAATGGCGAGCTTAACTGTAAGCGGCCAGTTAGAGGGAGAGCTTGGCGCTCTTGCTTTAGGGGAAGTATATACTTTTGGCCCAACATTTAGAGCAGAAAACTCAAACACCCCAAGGCACCTATCTGAGTTCTGGATGATTGAACCAGAAATGGCATTCTACGACATAACAGACAATATGGATCTTGCAGAAGATTTTATTAAATATCTTATTCAATATGCTCTAGATAACTGCAAAGACGATCTTCAGTTCCTTAACGATATGTTCGATAAAGAACTTATTGAAAGACTCAATACAGTTGCAAATACTAAATTTGTTCGTCTTACCTATACAGAGGGTGTAGATATTCTTATGAAAAGCGGGCAAAAGTTTGAATATCCAGTCTCTTGGGGTGTAGACCTTCAAAGTGAACACGAAAGATACCTAGTAGAAAAGCACTTTAAAAAGCCTGTAATACTTACAGACTACCCTAAAGAGATTAAGGCATTTTATATGAAACAGAACAGCGATAACAAAACAGTTAGAGCAATGGACGTTCTATTTCCTAAAATTGGAGAGATTATTGGAGGTTCCGAAAGAGAAGAGTCTCTTGAAAAATTAGAAAAAAGAGTTGCCGAACTTAAAATGGATATAGAGACAATGTGGTGGTACATAGAGACCAGAAAATATGGCACAGCACCTCACTCTGGGTTTGGTTTAGGATTTGAACGGTTACTACTATTTGTTACTGGAATGACCAATATACGAGATGTTATACCATTCCCTCGCTCTCCAAAACATGTTGAATTTTAAAATAAAAGCATATGCTTGTAATTGGAATTGCAGGAGGAACCGGATCTGGAAAAACCACTGTAGTAAGAGAAATTATAAAAATCTTATCTGATAGTGAAGTTGTTGTAATTCCCCAAGATTCCTACTACAAAGATAATAGCCATCTACCTCTTGAACAGAGACTAGAGTTAAATTTTGACCACCCAGATTCTATTGATTTTGAATTACTTATAGAACACATAGAGAGCCTCAAGTCTGGAAAAGCAATAGAGGAACCAGTCTACTCATACCTCACCTGTTCTCGCTCTCAAACCGAAACAGTTAAAGTCAATCCCTCTAAAGTAATTATTATAGAGGGGATACTTATTTTCACTTGTGCCAACCTAAGAGATACCATGGATATTAAAGTCTTTGTAGACGCAGATGCAGACGACCGTCTAGGAAGAGTTATAACTAGAGATAATTTAGAGAGAGGAAGAACTATAGAAAAAGTATTGGAGAGATATGAAAAGACAGTAAAACCAATGCATCTACAATTCATTGAACCAAGTAAAAGATATGCCGATATTATAGTTCCACAAGGAGGGCATAATCAAGTTGCAATTGGTATACTCCTTGCAACTATAGAGAAGGCACTAAACGAAAAATAATGTTTAAAAGAGATAATAATGCAGGTATATACTTAACCATTGCATTTCATCTACTACTCTTAATAATTTTCTTAGGAGTAAGAATAGATTTCATGCTTCGGGAAGAGACCTCATTTATTCTTGATTTTACAAAAGAAGAGCTTATAGAAGAGCTTGCTAGACAAGAGAAGTTGAAAGAAGAGGTAAGCAAAGAGTTAGACAATATTTTATCTGGAAGAACTCCTGTAAGAAATGTAGTTACCGACGCCTCATCTAAAAGAGGAGAAGCACTAAAAGACGATAGGTTTCAAAACCCCTCTGAGGTTTACAACGAAGCAAGAGAGTTACAAGAAAAACTAGATGCTGCTAGAAAAGAGGCAGAAGCTAATATGGGTTCAGATGATGTTCCCAACCCTTCCAATAAAAAAGAAAAAGCTAAAGAAGAGAGCTACAAAGGGCCATCTGTTATCTCCTACTTATTAGTAGGGAGAAAGGCTATGAGCTTACCCATACCTGTATACAAATGCGTAGCTGGTGGAGATGTAGCTGTAGCTATTATAGTTAACCCTAAAGGCTATGTAGTTAATGCTACAGTTATACCAGATAGATCTAGTAGCGATAACTGTATACAAGAATATGCAATAAAGGCAGCAAAATCATCTAGATTTACTGCCTCTTCTACAGCTCCCAACAGACAATCAGGAGAGATAGTTTATCGCTTTATTGCTCAATAGCACTCTTAACCGCATTATCAACTTCTAATAGAACAGGATAGAAGCCTTTATCATCTAACGGAGTATATCTGCCAATAAATGCCTTAATATGGTTCATAATTACCTCTTTGCTCTCTCTCCACTCTTCTGCAGGCGCTTTAGCCCCGTTTTTAATGGCATAATCTAGAAATTTGGTCTCAAAATCTTCTCCTTCAAAAAAGTCCGACAAACTATTTAAACTAGTTATATTATTTAGCTGCTTTCTATAAAGATCTGCCATAAGTGCACTAAATTTAAAAGTAAGACCTAGGTTCGATACCTTTATAAAAAAAGGTGTCACCCCAACTGTATCTATTGGAACAAATAGATCTGGAGTTATTCCTCCTCCTCCATAAACCACTCTACCAGAAGGCGTTGTATATTTGAGAGAGTCATTAAATTTTATACTATCGGCACTCATCATCTCGCCATGTCTAAACCTTTCAATAATATCATTTCTATAGTTATCTTCTTCATAAGACTTTTGTATAGAGCGACCTGTTGGAGTGTAGAACCTTGCTACTGTTAAACGAATACCAGAGTTATCAGAGAAATAGATAGGCTCCTGAACCAATCCTTTACCATAAGAACGCCTTCCAACTATTAAGCCCCTATCGTTATCTTGAATAGCTCCTGCAAAAATTTCACTTGATGAGGCCGAACCCTCATCTATCAAGACCTTCAAACCAAGAGACCTAAATTTACCATTATTATCTGCATAAAAGTCTTGTCTACTTCTGTGCCTACCCTGCATATAAACTATAAGTGCACCTTTGGGAAGAAACTCATTTGACATTAGAAGAGCCTGATCGAAATACCCTCCTGCGTTTCCTCTTAAGTCAAAAAGAAGTGAAGTGAGCCCTTTCTCCTCTAACTTTTTCAATGCCTCTATAAATTCACTATAACTATTACGAGTAAACTTAGATAGCTTTATATATCCCAAAGTGTCGTTTATCATATAAGAGACATCTACACTTTTAACTGGAATCTTATCCCTTTTTATATCAAAAGAGATAAGTTTCTCTACTCCTATCCTTTTTACAGAAACATTTACCATAGAGCCCTGCTCTCCACGTAAAAGTGAAACCAACGTATCTTGACTCATCTTAACCCCCGCTACTATTCTCTCATCTACCTTAACCAATCTATCTCCAGATAATAACCCTGCTCTCTCAGATGGGCCTCCCGGAATTGCATGTATAACAATTGCTGTGTCGTTAGGTACATTGAACTGAATTCCAATTCCATCAAAATTACCATTCAACTGCTCATCTGCACTCTGCAACTCTTTTGGCGATAGATACACTGAATGGGGGTCTAACTTTTGTAAAATAAAAGGGATAGCCTCTTCCGTTACCTTTGAGTAATCTACAGAATCTACATAGTTTTTGTCTATTTGACTAAGTATAAGCATAATCTTATCCCACTTGAGCGCTGTAACCTCTATCTTTTTTTTATCTGTATATCCTGTATAAATCTTATAAGATAATGCTCCTAGCAAAAAAATTATAACTATAGAGGTGAATTTGCCTAACTTAAAATTATCAAACATCTTTTACCTAATTAAATGGTCAATCACTAAAATTTAAAACATCTATACCCGCCCTTTTAAGCAGGTCCAATCCGTCTGAGACAGTGTAGCTGTCTCTATAGACCACTCTCACTATTCCAGCTTGGATTATAAGTTTTGCACACTCCAAACAGGGCGCAGTAGTTACGTACATAGTTGCCCCAGAGCTACTATTACCAGATTTTGCAACCTTTGTTATAGCATTTGCCTCGGCATGTAAAACATAGGGTTTGGTTTTACCTGTAACCTCATCTTCACAAACATTTTCAAATCCTACAGGTGTACCGTTGTATCCATCTGATATTATCATTCTATCTTTAACTAAAAGGGCACCAACTTGCCTTCTTTTGCAGTATGAGTTTTGCGCCCATCTTTGAGCCATATCTAAATAGCTTTTGTCAAATTGTCTTTGTTTATCTTCCATAATTATAATTCAGATCTTTGATAAAGAAATCTTTTTATACTCCTTTTAGGTGTTTTCTCAAACTCCTCTGGGAAAATCTTAACAGCTTGTATTTTACAGTAATTTGGCAACTCCTCATTTATCGTGAACCTTAGCTCCTCCATTTTTTGCTCTAACTCACTCTCCGAGACCTCTTCATTTTGAACCTGTTCAAAGTCTGGATAAATTAATGCAACTAGTTGGCCTTTCTCTTCTATTACAAGAGATTCAATTACATAAGGCATGTTGTTAATAGCACTTTCAATCTCTTCTGGATATATGTTTTGGCCAGATGGGCCAAGTATCATGCTTTTTGAACGACCTTTAATATAGATATACCCATCGCTATCCATCACTCCAATATCTCCCGTTTGTAACCATCCTTGGGAATCAATAACTAAATCTGTAGCTTTCTTATTTTTGTAATACCCCAACATAACGTTCTTACCTCGGCATAAAATCTGACCAGGAATATTTTGTGGATCTTCCGAATCAATTTTAACCTCCATATTAACTACCGCCTTTCCACAAGAGTGAAGTCTAGTATTATCCCATGGTGCATAGGTTATTATTGGCGCACATTCTGTCATGCCATATCCCACAGTAAAGGGGAATCCAATTTTTCTAAAAAAAGCCTCGGCTTCCATATTGAAAGCAGCTCCTCCAATTATTATCTCTTTAAATTTCCCTCCAAACGTTGTAATTAACGCCTCTTTTATCTTTCTCTGGACTTTTAAATCTACTACGGGTAAACTTAGAAGTACCTTCATTGAAGTTTTATTAATTATTGGCTGAAGCTTCTTTTTATAAATCTTCTCTATAATAAGTGGTACCGAAATTACAATATCTGGTTTAATTTCTGCAAAAGCATCCATTATAATCTTAGGACTTGGAACTCTAGTGAGAAAATGAATATGAGCGCCTACAGATATCTCAAAAAGAAATTCGAACATCATCCCATACATATGTGCTGTAGGTAGCATTGCCACAACATTAGATTGATTGTTCAAATGAGGGTGAACCTGCTTCCCAAATTCAATGTTAGAGAGTAAAGCTCTGTAGGGAATCATAACTCCTTTTGAAAAGCCTGTAGTTCCAGAAGTATAATTTATCATAGAGAGCTCTTCTGCAGTATCTTTATGAAACTTTAAATGCTCTGGACGAAAGTTTTTTGGATATTTTTTACCAAAAAGCTCGTTTAAATGTTCTCTTGTCTCACTTACAATAGGGTCTGTTTCATATAATATAGTAAAATCAGAAATATTAATGACTGCGTCTAATCCAGGCATCTCTGCTTCATTTAGCTGCTCCCATATTACATCGCCAACAAATAGTATTCTAGAATCTGAATGGTTAACAATATGATGAATGTTTCCTGGTTTAAATTCATGAAGTATTGGCACTGCAACAGCGCCGTAGGTTAACGCAGATAGTAAGACAACTCCCCAATTTGCTTGGTTCTTTGAGCATAAAGCTATCTTATCTCCCTTTTTAACCCCACATATCTCATATACAATATGTAATTTCTCAATCCTTCTTGCAACATCGCTATAGGTAAGAGTTATCCCTTTATAGTCAGATAGAGCAGATAAGTACCAATTATCCTTTAAGCTCTTCTGCAACATTATATTAAATGAACTATCCATTATTTTATTTCATTTCTAAGCAAAAGTTTGTAGTTGGCATAAATGCGAATATAGACCATTATACTGTAATAACTCGTGATGGGTGCCTCTTTCAACAATTTCACCCTCCTTTAATACAACAATCTCATTGGCGTGTTGTATAGTAGAAAGTCTATGAGCTATTACTATTGACGTTCTACTCTTCATTAAATTAGTAAGCGCCTCTTGTACCAACTTCTCACTCTCTGTATCTAGTGCAGAGGTAGCCTCATCTAAAATTAAAATGGGAGGATTTTTAAGAACTGCTCTAGCAATAGCTAATCTTTGACGTTGGCCACCTGAAAGATTAGCACCTCTATCTCCAATATTTGTTTGATATCCTTTAGGAAGTGCATCTATAAATTCATGAGCATTAGCGATTTTTGCTGCTTCTACTACATCTTTTTCGGTAACTCCCTCCATTCCAAATGTTATATTATTATAAACTGTATCGTTGAACAAAATAGCCTCTTGCGTAACAATACCCATTAAGCCTATAAGATCTTTAGGCTCATAATCTCTAACATCTTTCCCATCTAAAAGTAAGCTCCCAGAAACTACGTCATAAAAACGCGGGATAAGATCTACCATAGTGCTTTTACCAGCACCTGAAGGGCCAACAAGAGCTACCGTTTTCCCTTTGGGAATTACAAGGTTTATCTCTTTAAGAACAGGCTCTCCAGTATAGTGGAAGTTTACATTGCGAAACTCTATCTGCTCTTTAAACTCTCTAATAGGAACGGCAGTTATACTCTTTTTAATAGCTGGTTCAACATCTAAAATAGCAAAAAGCCTCTCTCCAGAAGCAAGACCTCTTTGAAGATTTGCAAAAGCTTTAGACATAGCTTTTGATGGCTCTAACACCCTCCAGTAAAATCCTATATAAACTACAAACTGAGACCACTCCATACCTAGTTCCCCTTTCACCTGCAAGTAGCCTGCGTAAAAAATTATAGATGCAGCCACAGTAATACCCAAAAACTCAGACATTGGAGAGGCTAACTCCTGCTTATTAAACATCTTTTTACTCACTCTACGATGCGCCTCATTACTCTCCTGAAAGTTATCACGCACATACTTTTGAGCATTAAATGCTTTAATAATTCTACTACCAGATATTGCCTCTTCAAAATGGCTAACTATGCGGCCCATCATACTTTGAGCCTCAACTGCTCCTTTTTTAAGCTTACGGCTTATTCTGCCAATAATAATAGCAGAGATAGGGAGTGTAAGAAGGGTTACTATAGTTAACTGAGGAGACATATATAAAAGCATAGACAAAAACCCCAATATCAAGAGAGGGTCTCTAAATAAAATATGAAAGCTATTTGCTACACCATTCTGTACCTCTGTAACATCATTTGAGATACTAGAGAGAATATCTCCTTTTCTATGAGAGCTAAAATAACCAACATGCAGTTTAGTTATTTTTTCAAAAAGAGCGTTCCTTATGTTTCTCATTATATGAGTTCTCATACTTACCAAAACTCTCTGAGAAAGATAACGCATAAGATTAGATAGTAGAGAGGTAATAATAAGAACTGCACAAACATATATTAACCCCATTAGTGCTCCAGACTCTTTAATGTAGCCAACTAAGTAGTAATTAAATGCAGCCGAAAAATAGTCTGCAGAGAGAGAGAATTGAGGTAAAGCAATATTAAGATCCATACTCTCTGCTTCAAACAATACTTTTAGAAGAGGGCCTATTAGAGCATAGTTAGCAACTCCAAATATTACTGAAAGTATAGATATTACAAGATATCTTGGCCAAAATTTTGAGTGTGGCTTGGCAAAAGCAAGCAGTCTAAAAAATGTATTCATGTTTTTTTGGTCTCTTCGTAATCTATATACTCACCAACATTACTATCTACTATTTTTTTCTCTTTTTTCTCTACCTCTACAATAACATCTCCCTCTTTATAGCTAGATTCACGTTGCTTTGAATATCTATTATCACGGTTTATTTTCCCAAACTTGCGCTTTATCCACCATGCCAGCAATAGAGGAAAAAACCTTCCAATAAGCCAAACTATTAGTATAAAAACTAAAATAAATGTTAAAAATCCTTCCATCTTTTTTAATTTAATCTACGAGTTTTCCCCGTTTCAAGATTTAACAAAATATCTCTCTCCTGAACATTCCTTACCTTTACATAAGAATCCCCTACAGGCAAAACGGGTGAGTCTGGCTTAAGCCTGTTTTTATCGCTAAAGCTAGTAACAGGGTTGCCATTAATTGTATATATAACAGTACGAACTCCCGTTCTTAATACCCAATATTTATTTACTCCTACCTCTATTAACTCTGGAAAGTTTTTAATAGTCTCTTCTAATGAAATATCTTTCCAAGCCGGGTATGGTAATGCCACTCTATCATATAACTTAAGAGTATTATTTGCATGGAGCAACATAATTGCATAGTCTCCATCACTCTTTAAATCATAAACCTTAGGACCAAGAATAATTAAAGAGTCTACACTCTTAGGGAAAGGATATACAAACCTCCCTTCTCTATCTAACAAATATATCTTTTTCTCAGATGCAAACAGCATTTGGAGCTTCCCATTTCTATAATAATCTACCTGTTCTACATTTCCACATATTAAAGAGTTAAAAGGGATAGCCCATAACCCTTCTCTATCTTTATCTGAAAGTCTTATCCATAAACTAGATAATTGCTCTAAGTACTCTTTTTCTCCTGAGTTAAAATTAATTAATTGGAAAGGCCCACGTGGTACATTCACAATTGTATCACTTTCCCAGCCAGGGGTTTTATCTGTATTAACCCCAGAAGCTTCTGGTAGTTTTTCTAAAGAATCTGCATAAGCAAAAAACCTAGAACCAACTGCTCCATCTTCTTTAGTGTGTAATTGAAATGCCGTTATTACCAAGTTATTATCTGTAATTATACTACTAGATTTATCTCTTATCTCTTTTTTTAAAAACCCAAAAAGGGAGTCGGGCTCAGCTGTTCCATTTACTATTATAGAGAGAAGAGTATTACTATTTCCTAACAAATTACGTGCCTTGGTCTGAGACAAAAAGCCCTCCATTGAAAAAGAGGTATAAGACTCCCTTGCAAACTCAATCAATAACTTTTTTGGTCCTATGAAAATCCAGTTCTCTTTATAAAGTACAGACTCTTCTTCTGTCTCCTTAAAATAAGATCCAAATAGATGTGACATATACCCTTTTTGAATAAAATCTTCTGGGGCATAATTGTCCTTCTCTTTTGAAAACAATCTTTTTAAAAGGCTCCCTCTTTTATAATTAGACTTAATAATTGTGACATTTTCTAGCTTCCCACCATAAGGAATAGTTGCAATTGAAACCTCCTCTGCATTAAGTGATGTAAACCATTTCAAAGCCTTACTCTCTTGCTCCCTATCGCCTTTTTTATAATACTCTTTATACCTAAAAAATGAATTTATATAGTTTTGAAAATCTTTAACCGCAATAGACAATAAAAAATAGGTATTCGAGGGAACTACAGAGGCCGCTCTATTAGCAACTCCTTTAGTATTGCTAAACGTAGATGCAAAATTACCCCACCCTCTTTTATTAAGAAAAGTACCCTCGGCCTCAACCGTTTTAGATTGGTTAGAAAAATAAAAAGCACTCCAAGAGGTAAATTGAGAAATAAAATTGGCATATTTAAGATAGTCTCTATGCGCAAAACCAGAAAAGAGTTTTCCTACTTGTGAGTGATTTACAAATGCTATTAGATCTGAAGAAAAAGAACTGGAGAGAATCTCGCTGAACCCTTCGTTCTCTAGAATAGATACCCCAGATTGTAAGTGTCTTATAGAAGATTCCAAAGTTAGTGAAGAGGGCGAAGCGAGTAAGAACTCTTTATAAAAAGAAAATTCAATATCTCGCCAACTATAGATAATTATATTGTCATAACTCCTCTTTCTAGAGTTTTTACTTAATTGAGCCTCTATAAAAGAGAGGTTTATTTTGTTTAAATCAATTGCAAGAAGAGAAGAGATTTTGTTTTTTGCCGAGTAGTGAGAAGAGATTAAACATTCAGATTTTTTTAAATTCCCTAAAGACTCTTCTCCTAAAAAAGTGTAGAGGCGATTTACAAAAAGCTTAAGAGCTCCCTCTCCAAAAAAAAACGTGCCAAATAGAGATCTGTTAACAGACAAATTACGATTAAGAGATTGGAAGTTTGAAAAGTAGAAAATAGAAGAGGCATCTGAAGGGACCGCTTTAAAAACCTTCTCCATAGCTAAGTCTTTAGTTTCGCTAGTTCCGCTCCTCAAGTATAAAAAAGCAAGAGAGGCAACTGAAATTACAGTTGCCATCAATAGTATTATAAAAAGCTTTCTTCTTTTAATATCGGTTATTTTCATGGAACCACAAAGCTATTAAAAATAAAAAAACCGACAAACATTAAACAATAAGCAAAAACATCTATAAGCTATATTTAACAAATAATCAATGCCCCATCTCAGACAAGAATTTAACCCGTACAAGTCTCAATTCCTCATCTGTATAACCTCGGCCTAACTCATCTGCTGCCTCTTTAAGAGAATCGGTAGATGCTTCCGTTTTAAAGTACTCATATATATCATCTACTTTATCGTCATCTATAGTTTGGCGAATATAGTAATCTATATTCAACTTAGTACCTGAGTTAACAATAGCCTCAATCTCTGTAAGCAAATCTTCCATCTCCATCCCTTTAGAGTCTGCTATATCTTCAAATGGGAGTTTACGATCTATACTTGTAATTATATAAACTTTATTAAGAGATTTTTTAGCAACAGATTTAATAACCAAATCAGATGGTCTTTCAATTTCATTCTCCTCTACATACTTAGATATAAGATCTAAAAATTCCTTACCATACCTCTTGGCTTTACCCTCTCCCACACCTTGGCAGTGCTTTAGTTCGTCAAAATGAATTGGGTAATGAATAGACATATCTTCTAAAGAGGTGTCATTGAAAATTACAAATGGTGGTAAGTCTATTTTTTTAGAGATAGAGTGACGCAAAGATTTTAACATTTTTAATAAAACAGGGTCTCCACCAGAACCTCTACTCTTTCCACCATGGTGTGAGATGCTATCATCGTCTTCATCTGAAGTAAACTCTCTATCTTCTGTAAGCATAATAGTATAAGGTTTTTTCAAAAACTCCTTCCCTTTATCTGTAATATTTAAAAGCCCATATTGCTCTATCTCTTTTTCTAATAATTGATTAAGTATACACTGCCTTATTACTGCCATCCAAAACTTAATACCTTTAGAAATGCCTATGCCAAACAACTCATGGTTATGATGGTTATAAGATTTTATTATAGAGTTGTTTACACCAGCAATAATATTTACTATATGTTCGGTTTTAAATTGCTCTTTCATTCCTGAAACTAAATCAAGAACAACTGCAACCTCCTCTTTCCCATCAAATTGTTTTTTTGGATAGAGACAATTATCACAAGTACCACATTTTTCTTGTGTATACTGTTCTCCAAAATAGTTAAGTAAAACAATGCGCCTACATAAGTTAGTCTCGGCATAAGCTACTGTCTCTAATAGCAACTGCCTTCCAACCTCTTGCTCTGCAATGGGCTTACCCTGCATAAACTTTTCAAGTTTCTGGATATCTTTATAAGAATAAAATGCAATGCATTTTCCTTCGCCTCCATCTCTACCCGAACGGCCAGTCTCTTGATAATAACCCTCTAAGCTCTTAGGCATATCATAGTGAATTACAAAACGAACATCTGGTTTATCTATTCCCATACCAAATGCAATTGTAGCAACAATAACATCTGCCTCTTCCATCAAAAACATATCTTGATTTTGAGCTCTGGTTGTAGCATCTAAACCTGCATGGTAAGGAAGTGCTTTTATTCCATTTACACTTAATAATTGAGCAATCTCTTCTACTTTTTTTCTACTTAAACAGTAAATTATTCCCGATTTCCCTGTATTGTTTTTAATAAATTTTATAATCTCTTTATTAGGGTTTACCTTAGGTCTAACCTCATAATAGAGGTTAGGTCTATTAAAAGAAGATTTAAAAACCTTGGCATGACTCATACCTAAGTTTTTTTGAATATCACTTTGGACTTTGGGTGTAGCTGTTGCAGTTAAAGCTATAATAGGAGCTTTCCCTATCTCACTAACTATTGGATAAATTCTTCTATACTCCGGACGAAAATCATGCCCCCACTCAGATATACAGTGAGCCTCATCTACTGCGTAAAAAGATATCTTAATTTGCTTTAAAAAATCTATATTCTCTTCCTTAGTAAGTGACTCTGGTGCAACATACAGAAGCTTAGTTCTGCCAGCAAGCAAATCTGCTTTTACCGTTTGAATTTGCAATTTATTTAGAGAGGAGTTTAGAAAATGGGCAACACCCTCCTGCTCTACAACAAAACCTCTTATAGCATCTACCTGGTTCTTCATTAAAGCTATTAGTGGAGAAATTATTATTGCTGTTCCTTCCATAATAAGGGCAGGCAACTGGTAGCAGAGAGATTTCCCTCCTCCAGTGGGCATTAACACAAATGAATCATTCCCCTCTAATAAGTTATGAATAATTTGCTCTTGCTGAGCTTTGAATGAGCTAAAACCAAAAAATCGTTTAAGTTCAAGGTGTAAAAACTCTGAATCTATTTGCATATACCTATGATAGATAATCTAAGAAAATTAGTAAAAAATAAGTTACCTTTGTCAATCTAAGTTATCTAATAGTTTCCTCATTACAAAATTTTCATGAACAATTCCAAACAAGAAATTCTTAACATAGCTAAAGAAGTTGTTGAAAAAGAGGCTAAAGCAGTTGCTAATTTAACTAATTTTATTGACCATTCTTTTGCACAAATTATAGAGTTAATAGAAAATAGCCCTGGAAGACTAATTATTACAGGCATTGGCAAAAGCGCAATTATTGCTAACAAAATTGTTGCTACCCTTAACTCTACTGGAACACATTCTGTTTTTATGCACGCTGCCGATGCTATCCATGGCGATTTAGGTATAATTATGGCCCAAGATATAGTATTATGCATATCTAAAAGCGGTAACACTCCAGAAATAAAAATGTTAGTTCCCCTAATTAAGAGAATGGGAAATCCTTTAATAGCAATGGTTTCAAATACAGACTCTTTTTTAGCTAAACATGCTACATACATAATAAAGACTACTGTTGAAAGCGAAGCCTGCCCAAATAATCTTGCTCCAACCTCTAGTACCACTACACAACTAGTAATGGGCGATGCTCTTGCCGTATCTCTTCTAAAAAAGAGAGGCTTTACACGTCAAGATTTCGCAAAGCTCCACCCTGGTGGTTCTCTCGGAAAAAAATTGTATCTTAGAGTGGGCGATCTTATAGACCAAAGCAACAAAGCATTTGTAGATAGCCAAGAGAACATTCGTAACACAATATTCAACATCTCTGAAAATAGATTGGGTGCTACAGTTGTATTGGATAATAAAAAGAACCTACTGGGCATAATTACAGATGGCGATATTAGAAGAATGCTTGAAAAAGGGTATACTCTAGATTCGGTTAAAGCAGCAGATATAATGAGTAAAAACCCAAAAACTATAGATATCTCTGAATTGGCATATAAAGCCTTTACCATAATGGAAGAGAATAAAATAACATCTGTAGTTGTTTTAGACAAAGGTAAATTTAAAGGACTTGTTCATATTCACGATATAATTAGAGAAGGAATAGTATGAAAACATTTAACCCAAACGAACCTGGAGTTTCGAATGGCAACTATTTTGCCCTTCCATACTCTGTAGAAGAGTCAGACATAATAATAATTTCTGCCCCTTGGGACGTAACAACATCTTATAGAGCAGGAGCTCACCAAGGCCCTTCTGCTATTGATGAGGCCTCTTTACAGGTAGATCTTTTTGATATAAATGTTAAAAACGCCTGGGAAGTTAAAATAGGTACTCACCCTTTAGATAAAACTCTCCTTAAAAAAAACAGAAAAACTAGGAAGTTAGCCGAGCAGGTAATAGAGCACCTAGAAGAGGGAAAAGAGATATCAGAGAAAAGTGATATATTAGATGTAATTAACTTAGCCAGCGAAGAGCTAAACAGCTACATAAAAGAGACAGCTCTACATTACATTAATCTAGACAAAACTCCTGTAGTTCTTGGTGGAGATCATAGTGTTCCACTAGGAAACATTAGAGCAATAGGCGAAAAATATGACGATTTTGGATTATTTCATATAGATGCCCATGCAGATTTACGTAAAGCTTATGAGGGATTTAAATATTCTCACGCATCTATTATCTATAATGCTTTAAACGATGTCCCACAGATTTCGCAATTGACTCAAATAGGTATTCGAGATTTTTGTCAAGAAGAGGCAGATATAATAAACACAGACCCTCGGATACGATGCTATACAGATGCCGAACTTAAAAAAAACAGATTTAACGGTAAAACATGGCATAAACAGTGCGAAGAGATAGTTTCTACCCTCCCAACCAACATCTATATAAGTTTCGATATAGATGGGCTTTCCCCTGAATTATGCCCCAATACAGGCACTCCTGTTCCAGGAGGGCTAAGCTTCGAAGAGATAGATTATCTTCTTTGGATGGTTGCAAACTCGGGAAAGAGAATTATAGGTTTAGATCTATGTGAAGTTGCACCTGGGAAAGAAAGCGAATGGGATGCAAATGTAGGAGCACGAATTCTATATAAACTTTGTATATATACTCACCATAATCACAGAATGTAAAAATAGAAATACAACCCAATGGATCCAGTTTTTCCTAGAAAAAGAGCAATTAGAAGGAAAGGCGTTCAAAACACTTTTAATGCACTTATTCACAACAGTAGTATTGGAGGCCTAATTCTTATAGGCGTCACTATTTTCACACTAGTTGCTGCTAATGTAGAATCACTATCTGGAATTTTGGACATATGGAAGTTGAAAGCTAATATAGCAATTGGCAACTTCCTTTTAGAGATGACTCTATTACACTGGGTAAACGACGCCCTAATGGCTGTTTTCTTTTTTGTAGTAGGTCTAGAGATTAAAAGAGAGATGGTTGTTGGAGAGCTCTCGTCATTTAAGAAAGCTGCACTACCTATCTTTGCAGCAGTTGGAGGGATGGTTTTGCCCGCTGTTATCTTCTACTCAATAAATGCTGGAACAGAGTGTCAACATGGATGGGGAATACCTATGGCAACCGACATAGCTTTCTCTCTTGGAGTAATTTCTCTTTTAGGTAAAAGAGTACCTATCTCTATTAAAATATTTCTTACCGCCCTAGCAATAGTAGATGATATAGGTGCAATTTTAGTTTTAGCTATTTTTTATCCCAGTCATGCTCTAAGTTCAGAGTTTCTCATCTATGCTTTAGCTATAGTTTCTCTACTAATTCTATTTAACAGACTCAATATTCACAATAGTGCAGTCTACATTATATTGGGTATTATACTATGGTATTTTGTTTATAAATCTGGTATTCATGCAACTATTGCAGGAGTATTACTCGCCATGTGCATACCATCAAAATCTCCTATTAACGAGGTAAGATTTTATGTGAGAAGTAAATACTATTTAGAGAAGTTCAAAGCAGCTAGTAGTGGAGAAGTTAATATTCTTGCAAACACAGAGCAATTAGGCATAATACATAGCTTACATAGTCAAATAAGACAAATAAATCCGCTTATTAATAGATTTGAACATAGAATAAACCCCTACGTAACATTCTCAATAATGCCAATTTTTGCATTTGCAAACTCAGGAGTAGTTTTTGATGGTCTTCCCCCACTTAATTCACTTTCTACTCTATCTTATGGAATATTCTTTGGTCTAATTATTGGCAAACCTGTAGGAATTTTTATTGCTACTTTTCTGTCTGTAAAACTAAAAATTGCTGAATTGCCAGGAGAGATCAAATGGAGTCAAATATTTGCAGTAGGAATTATCGCAGGAATTGGTTTTACTATGTCAATTTTTATTAATAGCTTAGCGTTTTCAAACGAAAGTCTTATTAATGAAGGCAAGGCGGCTATAATTATAACCTCTCTGATTGCTGGCATTGTAGGGCTTATTGTGCTCAAAATTACTTTAGGAAAAACAACTAAAAAAACTAAATATAAAAAAATAAGAGAGTAAAATAGAACTCAAATAAAAGAGAAGTACAACATAATTTTTAGAATAAACAATAATTAAAAACAGATGAAAACAGCATTAAAATCAACTTCAATAATTGCAATTGCATTATTAGTAATCACATCTTGTGCAGGAGGGAAAACCGAAAATCTTCCAGGAATTACAAAAGGGATGAAAGACTCCGTTAGCTATGCAGTTGGCGCCTCTTTAGGTTCTATGGTACAACAGGCAGACCTAGGCGAACTTAATATGTCAGAAGTTTATAAAGCAATCGAAGATGTTTTAGCAGATAAAAAACTTAAAGTAGATCTTACTACCTCAAACCAAATAATAACAACCTTTATAACCAAAAGACAAGAAGCTTTAAGCGTTCAAAACACCGAAGCAGCAAAAAAATTCTTAGAAGAAAATAAAGATAAAGAGGGAGTTATTGAACTAGAAAGCGGCCTTCAGTACAAAATTCTTGCAGAAGGTAATGGTGTCAAACCTTCTCCAGTAGATACAATAGAAGTTCACTACAAAGGAACTCTTATAGACGGAACTCAATTTGACTCTTCATACGACAGAGACGAGACAGCAACTCTTATTCTTAACAAATTTATCCCAGGTTGGGTAGAGGGAATGCAATATGTAAGTGAAGGAGGGAAAATTCAACTTTTTATACCTTCAGAGCTTGCCTATGGTAACCAAGCTGCAGGAAATATTAAGCCTGGGTCGGCACTTATTTTTGAAGTAGAACTCATAAGTGTAAAGAAAGGACCAGAAGTAGAGGAAGAAGAAAAATAAAATAAAGTTGAATTTTTAAAATTGATTGGAAATGGCACTGGAAATAGTTGGATCTCTTATTAAAAAAACGCCCGTTCAATCGGGTACCAGCGCTCGTGGCGAGTGGCAAAAACAAGAGTTTATTATAAAAACTCAAGACAATTTCCCTAAAGAAGTATGTTTTAACGTATGGGGAGCAGAGAAAGTATCTGAGTTAACTTCGTATACAGAAGGAGAGCTTTTAAAAATTTCTTTTAACGTAGAGTCAAGAGAGTATAATGGACGGTGGTACACAGATTTGCGTGCATGGCGTATTGAAAGAACTACTCCTGAAGGGGATTCAACATACCCTCCTGCACCTGCACAATCATTCTCACAACCAAAACCAGTAGGGACCGCTCCTCAATCTTCTGAACAATTACCAGGAGACCTTCCATCAGATGCTGGAGAAGATGATTTGCCTTTTTAGTTAATAGATAAATCATACCATTTTAAGCTAAAAAGAGGCTGCCTATTTCTAATGGTAGCCTCTTTTAATATACTCTAATAACGCTTAAACCAAGTAATTTGTCTTTTAGCATATCTACGACTGTTACGCTTAATAAGATCAACTGCCTCTTCCAAAGAAAAGTGACCATCTAAATAATCAAAAAGCTCTCTATAGCCTACAGTTTTCAAAGCAGTTAAATGCCTATGCGGGTAAAGCTCTTTTACCTCCTCTAAAAGACCAGCCTCCATCATAAGATCTACTCGCCTATTAATTCTTTCATATAGTACAGTTCTCTCTAACTCTACACTTATACTCTCTACAGTAAATGGTCTCTCTTTTTTTCTGAAGTTCTTATAGTCAGAAAATTTTTTCCCCGTAGATAAAGTTACCTCTATCGCACGTAATATCCTTTGAGGATTTGCAATATCTATTTGATAGTAACTTACAGGGTCTAAAAGTTTCAGCTCTCTTCTAAGAGACTCAACTCCCTCCTCTTTTACTCTTTGGGTAAGCTCTTTTCTTAACTCCAGATTTGCAGAAGGGAAATTATCTATCCCATGACAAACAGCATGGGCATATAAGCCCGAACCACCAACCATTACTAAAGAATCATGCTCTCTATAAAGCTCATCCATAAGAGTTAGAGCTTCAATCTCATATTTCCCAGCTGTATAGTGATTAAAAATAGAGTGAGAGTGAATAAAGTAATGTTTAACTGCCTTTAGCTGACTTGAAGTAGGAGGTGCAGTTCCTATTTTTAGTTCTTTATATATCTGCCTAGAGTCACAAGATAAGATTGGAGATCCCAACTTTTGAGCCAACTCTATACTCAAATCTGTTTTACCAGAAGCTGTAGGGCCAGTAATTAAATATAACTTTTTGGAGACCATCTACACTCCTCTTATTCAAGTAAAAGATCGCTGTCATCTATAATTGATTCTGGCTCTGCTGTATCTAACATCTGCTCAAAATCATCATAATTATCAGAGAATTGATCTGGGTTTTTCCCTTTCTCGGCAATTAGCCTAGGGTAAGACCTTTTTGGAAAAAGCTCACCCGTAGATAAAACCTCTAAAGATAAAGCTCTATCTTTAAACATATCGTACACATATTCAAGAGAACCTAGACCTTGGTTTACAAGTTGCTCAATAGTTATAGAGTCCATGGTTCCATCTCCTAAATCAAACAAGCCATACTCTTTTTTAACTTTCCCATTTTTATCTAAAGCTCTAAAAACCACAAGTTGATCTGGAGCAAAACCAAGATCATTTATAAGATAAACACTATACGAATAAAGCGAAGTTGAACCCTTCACCTCATACTCTCTCATAAATATTTTATTTCCTGGGATTGTAGCCCTATAACTGTAAATCATCTTTAAGAAGCTTTGTGCGAAGTTAGTTATTTTTTGAGAGTTTTTCTAAACTAGATAAAATCACACTCTCTTATCTCGAAAATCTTTTATCTAAACATCTCTAAACGTTTTGCAATATTAGTAAAAAGGGAGTAATTTTACCAAAACTATTCAGAATAGAGATGAGTAAAAACCTTCCTTCAGACTCGTATAAATCCATATCAAAGCCATCTAAAGGTATTTATAAAGAGTTAGGAAGTAAGTTTATCTCTTTTGCATACCCAGTCTCTACAGAAGAAGAGATAAAAGAGATTGTCTCTACCATAAAAAAAGAGTATTTCGATGCTAGGCATCACTGTTATGCATATAGATTGGGAGTATCAGGAGAACTTTGGCGAGCCAACGACGATGGGGAACCCTCCTCTTCGGCTGGGAGACCAATATTAGGGCAACTATTGTCTAACGAGTTAAGTGATATTCTGGTTGTTGTTATAAGATATTTCGGGGGAACTAAATTGGGTATACCAGGGCTCATTAGATCTTATAAAAATGCTACATTAGATGCAATAAATAACGGAGAAATTATTGAAAAAATAGCTTCAAAAGAGATCTCTTTTAATTTTGACTATATAAATATGGAACCAGTTATGAAGCTTTTAAAAGCTTTTAATATAGATATTAAAAGGCAAGAATTTGATTTAAGATGCGCTTTTACTATTTCTGTAAGAAGTTCTGAATATAAAAACATATATAATGCTCTAGAGCAGATAGAAAGTTTAGTAATAACTTTATAAGACAACAATAATATAACTATATGCTTAAACATCTAATTTCAATTCACGACTACTCCCGTGAAGATATACTAAAGACACTGGAAATGGCTGCGGCTTTCGAAAAGAGACCTAATCAGCCTATTTTTTCTAAAAAGGTAGTAGCTTCTGTTTTCTTTGAACCCTCTACTAGAACCAGGTTAAGCTTTGAAACTGCAGCTAACAGACTAGGAGCAAGAGTAGTAGGCTTTTCAGAAACAACCAATACAAGTCTCACAAAAGGAGAGAGTCTAAAAGACACCATTAAAATGGTATCTAATTATGCAGATTTAATAGTAATGCGCCACCCCCTTGATGGAAGCACTCGCTATGCTTCAGAAGTCTCTTCTGTACCCGTTATTAATGCTGGAGATGGCTCTAACCAACACCCTACTCAAACATTACTAGATCTCTACTCCATTATTAAAACTCAAGGAGATCTCAACAATCTTAAAATTAACGTTGTTGGAGACTTAAAATATGGACGAACTGTACACTCATTGCTCCAAGCAATGTCTCACTTTAAACCAACTTTTAAATTTATTTCTCCAGAAGAGCTAAGACTGCCTCAAGAGTACAGAGAGTTTCTCTCCGAAAGAGGGATTCGGTTCAGCGAATCTAAACTTCTAACCGATAATATAAATAATGCAGATATTATATATATGACCCGAGTACAAAAAGAGCGATTTTCAGACCCTATAGAGTATGAAAGAATTAAAGATGTATATACTTTAAACTCCTCTATGCTAAAAGAATGCAAGCCTAATATGAAAATCTTACACCCTCTCCCAAGAGTAAATGAAATTGCACAAGATGTAGACAGCAGCCCCCATGCATACTACTTTGCCCAAGCCCAAAATGGAGTTTTTACTCGCATGGCAATAATAGCTTCATTATTAGGGAGAGAAAACCTTTAATTTTTATTCTAAAGAAGCTCATAATAAAATAGATAATATCTAAAAAGCACCAAACAAAGTTATGGAAAAGCAATTAAAAGTAAGCGCTATTAAAGATGGAACTGTAGTAGATCACATTCCCCCAGATCAACTTTTTAGAGTAATAGATATACTTGGGCTCATCAACAGCATGAGCCAGATTACATTCGGCACCAATTTAGATAGCAAAAGACTTGGCAAAAAAGGGATTATAAAAATTTCAAATAAATTTTTTGAAATAGACGATATTAACAGAATCGCTCTAATTGCACCACATGCTAAAATAAACATTATTCACGATTTTGAAGTTGTAGAAAAGCATGTTCTTTCAACCCCTAATAGAATAAAAGGGATAGTAAAATGTATGAATCCCATGTGCATTACAAATCACCAAGAGGTAGAAACACTGTTTACAACAATTGTAGAAAGCCCTCAAATTAAATTACTTTGTCACTACTGTGAAAAAGTAACAGATAAGGAGAACTTAAAGATTATAAGCAACAGGCACTAGAGCTGTAATAATCGGAGCTATTAATAGCAGTTATTGTTTGAATTTAACATTTATTTCCTTTATCTTTGAACTAAAATAAAGCAGAAATATATTTAAATTAAATTGCTATAATCATGAAAACTGTACACAATTTTAACGCAGGTCCCTGTGTTCTCCCTAAACCAGCCTTAGAAGCATCTATAGAGGCACTTAAGAACTTCAAAGAGACAGGTATGTCTGTAATAGAAGTATCTCACCGCTCAAAAGAGTGGGAAGAAGTAATGGAAGAGTGTAGATCACTCTGGATTGAACTACTCAATATTCCTAAAGGCTACAAAGTTCTTTTCCTTGGAGGGGGAGCAAGCTCTCAATTCCTATATGTAGCAATGAATTTACTAGAGAAAAAAGCTGGATACTTAGAAACTGGTGTTTGGGCAAAAAAAGCAATTAAAGAGGCAAAAGGGTTTGGAGAAACTTTAATAGTAGGCTCTTCTGCAGATAAAAACTTTACATTTATTCCAAAAGGATACACAATCCCAACAGATTTAGATTATTTCCACATAACTACAAATAACACTATTTACGGCACAGAAATTCACGAAGATATTGATTGCCCTGTAAATTTAGTAGCAGATATGTCTTCAGACATAATGAGCCGCCCTATTGACATTAGCAAATATGCTCTTATATATGGCGGTGCTCAAAAAAACGTGGGCCCTGCAGGTGTAACATTTGTTATAATTAGAGAAGATATTCTAGGTAAAGTAACTAGGTATATCCCTACTATGCTTAACTACAAAACCCATATAGAAAAGGACTCTATGTTTAACACTCCTCCTGTATTCCCTGTGTTTGTTATGACAGAGACTCTCAAGTGGGTTAAATCACGTGGAGGCGTAGAGGCTATGTATAAAGTTAATAAAGAGAAAGCAGAACTTCTATATAAAGAGATAGACAGAAACAAAATGTTCAAAGGAACAGCAGCTAAAGAAGATCGCTCTCTTATGAACGTTTGTTTTGTAATGGCAGATGAATACAAAGAAAAAGAGGCAGACTTTATGGCTTTTTCTAAAGAGAGAGGAATGGTTGGAATCAAAGGGCATCGCTCTGTTGGTGGATTCCGAGCTTCTATCTACAACTCTTGCCCTACAGAGAGCGTAAAAGCTCTAGTTGAGTGTATGCAAGAGTTTGAAAAGCATAATGGTTAATAGTTATTTAACAAACAAAAAAAGAATATAATGAAAATACTAATAGCCACCGAAAAGCCATTTGCAAAAGTTGCAGTAGATGGCATTGCTTCCCTAGTTAAGGAAGCTGGGCACACACTAGCACTACTAGAAAAATATACATCAGTAGAACAACTATACGAAGCAGTAAGCGATGCAGATGCTCTTATAGTAAGGTCAGACAAAGTAACTAAAGAGGTTATTGATGCAGCTAAAAATTTAAAAATTGTTGTTCGTGCAGGTGCAGGATACGACAATCTAGATCTAGAAGCTTGCTCCCAAAGAGGTATAGTAGCAATGAACACCCCAGGACAGAACTCTAATGCTGTTGCAGAGCTTGCAATTGGTATGATGATTTATATGGCTCGCAACACCTTTACTCCTGGAACAGGCTCTGAATTAAAGGGAAAAAGAATAGGTCTTCACGCCTATGGTCATATTGGTAGCTTAGTTGCAAAACTAGCTAAGGGTTTTGGAATGGAAGTTTATGCATATGTTCGTGACCCTAAAAAATATCATTTAGAAGAAGATGGTGTGCACACAGCACTATCTGTAGAGGAACTTTATGAAAACTCAGATTTCCTTTCACTACATATTCCAGCAACGGCTCAAACAAAAGGTTTTATAGGAAAAACACTTCTTGAAAAACTACCTAAAGGAGCCTGTATAATAAACACAGCTCGTAAAGAAGTAATTAACGAACCAGAGCTAATTGAAGTTTTAGAGAAGAGACCAGATCTTAAATATGCAACAGATATAGCTACTGAAAACCACTCTACAATGGTAGAAAAATTTGGTAACAGAGTTTTTGCCACTCCAAAAAAAATGGGAGCACAAACCTCAGAAGCTAATATTAATGCAGGTCTTGCATCTGCAGAACAAATTATTAATTTTTTCAAATCTGGAGACAGAACATTTCAGGTTAATAAATAAAATCTAAATATGGTAAAAGTAAAACCTTTTGCAGCAATAAGGCCCCCTAAAGAGATTGCTCATGAAGTGGCTTCACGCCCCTACGACGTTCTAAACTCAGAAGAGGCTAAGGCCGAAGCAGGAGAAAAATCTCTCCTGCATATTATTAAACCAGAGATTGATTTCGACCCTATAATTGACGAACACTCTCAAGAAGCATATGACAAAGCTGTTGCCAACTTTAAATTATGGCAAGAGAAAGGGTGGTTATTACAAGACAAAAAAGAGATGTACTATGTATATGCTCAAACCATGGAGGGCAGAACCCAGTATGGTCTTGTAGTTGGTGCTAGTGTAGAAGATTACCTAACTGGTAAAATCAAAAAACACGAACTCACTCGTAAAAATAAAGAAGAAGACAGAATGATTCATGTGCGCATTCAAGATGCAAACATAGAGCCAGTATTCTTCTCTTACCCAGATAACAATGAGATAAATGAAATTGTTGCCAATGTTGTAAAGTCTAAACCTGCTGAATATGATTTTACTGCCGAAGATGGTTTTGGACATCACTTCTGGCTAATAGAAGAGAGTGAAACAATAGAGAGAATTACTCAAATTTTCGCTTCTGTTCCAGCATTTTATGTTGCCGATGGCCACCACAGAACAGCAGCAGCAGCCCTTGTAGGAGAAGAGAAAAGAAAGAACAACCCTTCACATACTGGCAATGAAGAGTATAACTACTTTTTAGCAGTTGTATTTCCAGAAAGCCATTTAAAAATTATAGATTACAATAGAGTTGTTAAAGACCTTAACGGTCTTTCTCCTAAGGAGTTCTTAACAAAACTAGAAGAGAACTTTACTATAGAGAAAAAAGGTAAAGAGATATACAAACCAAATACCCTTCATAACTTCTCTCTCTATCTAGAAGGAGAATGGTACTCGTTAACTGCAAAACCTGGAACATATAACGATAACGACCCTATAGGAGTTCTTGATGTAACTATACTTTCAGATTTAGTATTTGATAAATTACTAGATATAAAAGATTTAAGAACAGATAACCGTATAGACTTTATTGGTGGAATAAGAGGTTTAGAGGAGCTAAGTAGAAGAGTAGACTCAGGTGAAATGGCAGCAGCATTTGCTTTGTACGCCGTTTCTATGAAACAACTAGTAAACATAGCAGACACTGGTAACATTATGCCACCAAAAACTACATGGTTTGAGCCTAAACTAAGAAGTGGATTAGCAATTCATAAACTATCTTAGTTATCTAGTGAATTGCAAAAACAAAAAGAGCTATCGAATAAATTCTTATTTGATAGCTCTTTTTTGTTTTATATATTCTTTTAATTACGTCTAAAAACTTTAATCTTCTCTTTTTTAGTTTTGGTACTAGGTAAGTAGTAATTATTTATGATAATAAGCATAATAATCATTGCTGCAAAACCCATAGCCACAAATAATAAATAGATTCCAACTGCCGCTCCATACTCAGATATATCAAAAAATGGATAGAGGTAATCTTTAAACAGCAGAGCCCTAAAAAGCCCCCAAATCATAAAAGCAATTGGATAGATAAGCCATTTAAAAACCTCGGCAAATCTATATCTTCTCTTTTCTGTAATTAACCAATAGGCAAAAATTAACAGAGGTGAAGTATAGTGTAGCAGTATAGAAGAAACTCTCTCTAATCCATGCAAATCATATATTGGCTCTAGAATTATTAAATAGACTGTCCCAGTAAGTAAAATGTATGCTGTAAGAGGGCCTAATAAAAATGAATGTAATTTAGTTTTAGGTATTTTTCCTAAAAATAGTTCAGTGGCCGAATAGAACAGTAGTAGCAAATTAGATTGGAGAGTAAAAAACTTAAATGCACCAAAGGCTTTCATCACTCCTTGCTCTAATGCTCTGCTATATATATCAATAGATAGGCCAGTTAAGGTTACAATAAAAATAAATATAAGCAAATATTTTTTTATCTTCTCATTTTTCATAATCATGCAAATATACAAGAAAATTCAACCTATTACTAGCTTAATAACAGGCACTAACAAAGGTATAAGAATAGAAGTAAATAGCCCCATTAAGGCAATTGCTAACCCTCCTAATGCACCCTCTAACGCACCCATTTCAAGCGCTTTAGCCGTTCCCACCCCATGAGCTGCAGAGCCCATAGATAAACCTACTCCTACTCTAGATCTAATTCCAACTACTTTTAAAAACCAAGGGCCTACTACTGCTCCAAAAATACCAGATAAAATAACAACTACTGCTGTTAAATAAACAACGCCACCAGCTTGCTCGCTTAGCCCTATTGCAATAGGAGTAGTGATAGATTTAGGCAACAGAGTTATTATCATCTGTAAATCTGCCTTCAATAAAATAGAGATAAAGCCCACAGAGACAATAGAAGATAAACTCCCCAAAAAGGTAGCCAATAAAATAGAGAGCCCCCTACTTTTAATAAAATTATAATTTTTATAAAGCAAAAACCCAAATGCAACTACAGATAAATTAAGCACATACCTAATTACTTTTGTGTTTTGCTCATATAACTCAATATTATTACCTGTTATTCCAAAAAAGAGAATTATAAAAGCTGTTGCTACTATAATAGTATGCAAGAGCATCACTTTACTCTTTTTATAAACTAACTTCCCTAAAATATAGGCAGCAACAGTGAGCAGAATAAATAATATTTCTAATTGCAAATTAATCATAAGTTAGAACCCTTTTGATTAACATCTCTTTTAAACTCAAATATATCAATAACATATCCCACAATCCAAAGCACCAAAAAAGTACTAACTATAACCGAAATAAGTATTGCAGCTGCATGATCTCTCACTGCACTAAAAGGAACCAATGCCACTCCTGCTGTTGCTGGAATAAAAAAGAGCATAAGATTTTCTAATAAAAAGTTTGAAGCTAACTCCACCCATGCAGGTTTAATAACTCCACTCTTAAGAAGCCCAAAAAGAACCAGCATACCCATTACTGCTGGAGAGATAAAACCCAAAATAAGATAACTTAAAAACTCACCTATGTAGTACGAGACCACAATTATAGCAGCGCCTAAAATAAAAGAGAGTAATTTATAAAACTCCCCACTCTTTTTTAAAATCATTCTCTCATCCATTCAAAAGTAGAATAGTGCTCTCCAGACATACCTAAAGAGTCATAGACAGATTGGGCAGGAATATTCCTCTTATCTACATATAGACGTATACCCCAAACATTATCTGAATTGACAACAAGCTTTTTAATATACTCATAGAGTAATTTGTAAACTCCCTTTCTTCTAAAGCCAGGTTTAGTGTATACAGATTGTATCCACCACACCCAACCATTTCTCCAATCACTCCACTCTTTTGTAATCATGAGCATACCAATTGGCTCCTGCTCGCTTTCTGCAATAAAATAGTGAGCTTTATTCTCATCATTAAGAACAGCCTTTACTCCTTCAAATAAAACAGACCTGTCAAGATTAAGATTTTCTGTTTCTAACGCCATCTCTTTCTGAAACTCTACTATCAACTCAATATCTTTAGATTCTGCCTCTCTTATATTTACTATCATATCTCTTTCTATTATATATTTACTACCATATCTCAACCATGATATATTTACTATCATATCTCATTCTGTAAAACAGCTATTATCTTAAATCTTTCTACTAAACAGCTATTATCATATCTAGTATTATCAAATATCTACAAACTTAATTATTTAATATAAAAAGTTAGATTTTTAAACTCATCAAAGAAACTATTTTCCCTAACTTAATTCATAACAAGCTACCCTACAGCATCATTCGATATAAATTATTTTAGGCCATGAGAAGAGTGGCCAAAGATTTTTTGCCAGGAGATGATTGCGCGTAAACACCTAGCAAACAAGTATTTAATTTTTCTAAATGAACCCAAAAGGGCTTATTTCTAAAAGTTAACTACCACACTGTAAATAAGTTACAACCAATCATCTCCCGAGAAATCGTCTCCCAGGGAAAATTCAGATGAATTATAAGATAAAATGTTTGCAACAACATTATAATTAAAATTTCCGTTTTTGCAGTCGCAGATAACTTTAGTTTGCATAAAAAAAGCCCAATGAAATTAATCATTGGGCTTTTTAAAAAATGGCGGCGACCTACTCTCCCACTTGGTATAGCAGTACCATCGGCGCAAACGGGCTTAACTTCTCTGTTCGGTATGGGAAGAGGTGGAACCCCGTAGCTATAGCCACCTTAAACTTGCGGCGTTCTTAAACTATAGAGTTGTCGTAACAAGCTCTATAGAAAACGCATATATAGTAAAGAGAGAGATTAGTGTAGTAAAGTATCTGTCTAATGATGTAGTTATAAACACTTTTGCAATGTTTAGCTTGCTTCATCTTGTAATAAGAAGCCTATCGGGTAATTAGTACTGCTCGGCTTTGACATTACTGTCTTTACACCTGCAGCCTATCAACGTGGTAGTCTACCACGACCCTCTAGGGAAGTCTCATCTTGGGGCTAGCTTCGCACTTAGATGCTTTCAGTGCTTATCTAAACCGCACGTAGCTACCCGGCGATGCAGCTGGCGCCACAACCGGTAAACTAGCGGTGCGTCCAACCCGGTCCTCTCGTACTAAGGTCAGACCCCCTCAAACTTCCTACGCCCACAACAGATAGGGACCGAACTGTCTCACGACGTT